>LSQX01352696.1_pt2 | contig 30256 bp, 17 predicted proteins | sample 654561 | NCBI WGS metagenome assembly LSQX01 (sample SAMN04489861, study PRJNA283612) | anaerobic digester metagenome | isolation source: 4 biogas reactors fed with cattle manure at either 37C or 55C with and... | place: Denmark: Kongens Lyngby | collected 2014 | reverse complement strand
GTGTATAAGAGACAGGCAATGGCAACCGGCAGGAAATAAAATAAAAACAGCATGGGCAGAGAAAATTGACACTTCAGATCCTTTACCAGAATATCCCCGTCCGCAGCTTGCACGTGAGCAATGGATAAACCTGAATGGTTTGTGGAATTTTACCATAGTTGAAAAAAACAGCAATAAACCTGAAACATTCGACGGCAATATCCTGGTTCCTTATCCTGTAGAGTCAGCTCTGTCGGGTGTTCAGGAACGCGTTGGGGAGAACAGGGAGTTATGGTATAAACGTTCATTTACAGTCCCTGCGGCCTGGAAAGATAAAAATATAGTTCTGAATTTTGGTGCTGTCGACTGGCAGGCAGATGTATGGATAAACGATATTAAAGTAGGCTCCCACAAAGGAGGATATACACCTTTTAGTTTTAATATTACCCCATTTCTCGTAAAAGGAGAACAAAAACTGCTGGTTAAAGCCTGGGATCCCTCTGATAAAGGTAATCAGCCCCGCGGAAAGCAGGTTGAAAATCCCCATGGAATATGGTATACTCCTGTTACAGGTATTTGGCAGACTGTCTGGATTGAACCGGTAGAAGCAGCTTACATTACCCTGCTGAAAACAGTTCCGGATATTGACAGGGGTAATATCTCAGTAACAGCTGATACCAGGGGAACTGTTACTTCTGATATAATTGAAGTAAAAGTTTTGGAAGACGGGAAGGTCATTGGCTCTGGAAAAGCCGTTCCCGGAGTTAATTTTATGGTACCTGTCCCTGACACAAAACTATGGAGTCCTGAATCTCCCTATCTGTACGATATGGAAGTTTCGATAATCCGAAACGGAAAGACAATTGATAAAGTCAAAAGCTATTTTGGTATGAGGAAAATTTCCACTGCCACTGATAAAAACGGAATCGTGCGGATGCAACTCAACAACAAGGATTATTTCCAGTTCGGACCGCTTGACCAGGGCTGGTGGCCTGACGGACTCTACACAGCTCCCACAGATGAAGCACTTTTATTTGATATTAAGAAAACAAAAGATTTAGGCTTTAATATGATCCGGAAACATGTAAAAGTTGAACCTGCCCGCTGGTATTATCACTGTGATAAAGAGGGTATTCTGGTTTGGCAGGATATGCCAAACGGAGATGCCCACCCTGAATGGCAACGCTGGAACTTCTTTAATGGTAAGGAACTTGTACGAAGCGCCGAATCGGAAAACAATTTCCGTCGTGAGTGGAAAGAGGTGATCAATCTGACATTTTCAAATCCCTGTGTAGTAGTACGGGTACCATTTAATGAAAGATGGGGACAGTTTAAAACAAAAGAAATTGTGGAATGGACAAAAAATTATGACCCTTCACGATTGGTAAATCCGGCAAGCGGTGGAAACTTTTATGATACAGGGGATATAATTGATATACACAATTATCCTCAACCGGTGATGGGATTGTTCGATTCTAAAAAAGTAAATGTCCTTGGAGAATACGGTGGAATTGGATTGGCCATTGAAGGCCACCTTTGGGAAAAAGACCGGAACTGGGGCTATGTGCAATACAAAAATTCAGAGGAAGCTACCAGCGAATATGTAAAGTATGCCGAAAAACTAAAACAATTAATACCTTTTGGATATTCAGCAGCAGTTTATACACAAACAACTGATGTGGAAATTGAAGTAAACGGACTAATGACTTATGACCGTAAGATAATAAAATTAGACGAGGCAAAAATCAGGAAAGTCAACCGGGAAATATGCAGATCCCTCAATAATTGAGGGGTCTTTCAATCATCACCCTGATCTATTTCATCGATCACCCTGATCTTCTCTTTTAGAAATTCTATTTTGCTTTTTGTCTGTTCTATCTTCCTTTTTACATCCTTTATTAAAGATTCAGTCTTTTTTGACTTTGCAAAAAATCCAATATTGTTATCCAGTAATATCAGATCAGTTTCCAACTGTTTGAGTTTATTCACATACTTTTCCCTCTCCATTCGCATCTTGTCGTAACCCCGGTTAGTATCAGAAATACTTGCTATTTTTGTTTTAAATTTCAAAAGGTTACGCTCAGTCTCATCTAAATTCAGTTCGTCGAATAACTTATTTATGGCTTCCCTGAAACGCTTTTGTATCTCGTCTTTTTTGTTGAGTGGAACATGACCGATTTCAGTCCACCGACGTTGAAATTCTTTCATCTTTTCAAGGTTATCATTGACATCATCTGTCGCCTTGAAGTTAGTTACTTCCTCAATAAGTTCTTCCTTAAGCTTTAAATTTTCAATCTGTTCTGAATCAATATTTGAAAAATGCTCAGCTTTTTTATCGAAAAAATAATCGCATGCAGCCCTGAACCTTTTCCAAAGTAAATCGGACTGTTTCCTTGGAACCGGCCCAATTTCTTTCCACTGTTTCTGAATATTGATAAGATCATTTGTAGCTTTTCGCCAGTCTGTACTTTCCTTTAATTCTTCTGCCTGCATACAGAGGTCTGTTTTTAACTGGAGATTATTCTGTTGAAGTTCCTTATTCTGTGCATAAAATTCACGTTTTGCATCAAAAAATTTATCGCAGGCAGTGCGGAACCGGGTATAAATTCTATTGTTTTCCTTTTGTGGTGCAAATCCTATTGTTCGCCAGACCTTTTGAAAGTTAATAACTTCCTTTGATTTTTCGCTCCACTCTTTATGCGTAGTGAGTTCCAGCTCATTTATATCTTCAATCTGCTCACAAATTGCTTTCTTGGCTTCATAATTTTTTTTCTGCTCTGATTTTCTTATTTCAAAATATTCCTGATGCTTTTTATTGATCTTAGTAGTAGCTGCTTTAAAACGTTCCCATATATCGTCTTTATTTTCACGGGGTACCGGACCTGTTTCACGCCACCTCTCATGAAGTTTCTGCAACGAATTAAAGGCTTTTATCACATTAGGTTCAAGTAATAATTCTTCTGCCTGCTCACATAGCCTTATTTTTATTTCCAGGTTTTTCTTCAGGTCAAGGTCACGTAATTCCTGATTTATTTTTATGTAATCATAAAAATTTTCAACATGAAAATGATATGTATCCCATAGGTCTTTAACCTTCGACTGCGGTACCAGTCCGATCTCACGCCACCTTTTTTGTAACTCCCTGAATTCCTGAAATGTCTTATTGATTGACTCCTCTTTATGGATTAGCGATTTTATTTCCTCAATAACTTCATATTTAACCTGAAGATTAATCTCTTTATCCTGTTCCAGCTTTTTACTATATTCTATCCTGACCTGACGATACTCTTTCAATAACTCTTTAAGATCATTTTCATAAGGATTTTCCTCACTTTCAAAATCTTCCTCTTTACCTCCCTCTTCAATGAATTTTTGTTTCTGAAGCTCCACATCCTCTTTGAGCTTTTTATAAAAATGCGCTTTTATTGATTCAACATCACGTTTTATATCCTTTTCTCCAGCCTCATTCAACAAATTCCTCAGGGTATTGATCAATTCGATCATACTGAATTTTGAATAATCCGTAAGTCCGTAATGAGCTGATTCAGCATTAGATTTTGAAGATTCTTCGGGTATGGAAACCTTTTGTGCTGATACACGTGGTTGCTTTTTTTTATTATCAGATTGTAAAATTTCGTTATCTTTCAAAGAATCAGTCGTATCGTCTGTCGCCTCGGGCTGTCCCTCATTTTCATGTTCTTCAGCAACATTTTCGTTCAGATTTTCTTCACCTTCGGTGTTATTGATATCTGAGTTGTTATTCTCAGTTTCCGGAGTACTTTTTAACTCGTCAGAGTTTTTCAGATCTTTAGGTTCCATTTAAATCAAATTTATATACCACTAATATAATGGTGTGCGTAAATACATCAGACTACGAAAATAGGTATTTACACTTTAATACTCAAAGTTTTTAAAATAAATTCAATGTATATAAGCTGTTAAGATAAAGCAAAAATTCAATAATTAATGGTTTTCTTCAGATTCCTATTATATAACATTTTAATATACCGGATTTTTTTATATTTTATGACTCTCAATATTTTATCAAAAATTTGTAATATCCAATTAATGAAAATCTTTTTTCTGAGCAATAAAAATTCATGCAGAAGCCAAATGGCAGAAGCCATATTACGAACTTATGACAAAAATATGGAGATCTGTTCCGCAGGACTTGACCCGGCAGACCATATAAGTCCTTTGGCAATTGAAGTATTAAAAGAAATTGGGATTAAACTTGATCCACAGGTCCCTGAACATTATTCCAAATATAAAAATATGGAGTTCGATTATTTAATAACAGTCGGGGACGGCACCCTGGAGGAGTTAAAAGTTCCGCCAATTAAATACAAGAGAAAAATGCATCTTGGATTTCATGACCCTTACAGGAACTCAAAAACAAAGGAAGACATCAAACAAAAATGCCGGGAAATAAGGGATGAAATCAAAACAGAAATGAATTACTTCTTTTACAAAATGATCTCTCAACAGGAATAACTTTTAACTATATACCCGTTATTATCTTTTCAATTTCTTCCGGTTTAATTGGTAATCGTTCTCCCAAAATTTCACTCCCCGAAGCAGTTACCAGAATATCATCTTCAAGTCTTATGCCACCAAAATCTCTGTATTCGTTTACTTTATCGAAATTGATGAACTCAGCATTTATTTTTTCACTCTGCCATTTATCTATCAGGGCAGGGATAAAATAGATCCCAGGTTCATTTGTTACCACAAATCCGGGATGTAATCTTCTTCCAAGACGAAGTGAAGAGGTCCCGAACTGAGAAGAAGGCTTTACCTCGTCATCAAATCCGACATAGATCTGGCCCAGGTCCTCCATATCGTGAACATCAAGCCCCATCATATGTCCAATTCCATGAGGAAAAAACAGGGCATGAGCGCCGTTTCTTACAGCCTCACTTACATCCCCCTTCATCAATCCCAGCTCTTTCAATCCTGAAGCGATCACCTCAGAAGCACCCATATGGACAGACATAAAAGTAACATCCGGACTGATCAGTTCCCTGGTTTTATTATTGGCAGCCAGAACGATATTATAAATATCCCTTTGCTTACTGCTAAACTTTCCGCCCACAGGTACGGTCCTGGTAAAATCTGATGAGTAATGCATTGGCGACTCGGCTCCTGCATCTGTCAGCAAAAGCCTGCCCTCCTCCAGAAATCCTGAATGATCATGGTTATGGAGTGTTTCTCCATTCTGGGTAAGGATTATTGGAAAAGATATCCTTCCCCCTCCCCCTGCTGCAATCCCTTCAAGCGTGCCGGTAATGTATTGTTCCCAGATACCCGGCATTGCCAGCTGCATTGCCGACAAATGCATATTATAACCCAATCCGCAGGCTATTTTAATCTCATCAATTTCACAACTTTCTTTAACTGACCGGAGGTCAATAACTGCTCTTATAAGTTCCATCGAACAGTAATCATGAATTTCCCGAACAGAAATTCCCGTAAGCTTTTCAAGTTTAATAATATTTTCACCCCTGTAGGGAGGTAAAAAATGAACTCTCCTGCCCAGCTTTATAACATCGTCTATAAATTCCTGCATCTTACTTACCGGGGCTGTCTTGTTAACACCCGATCTCAAAGCCTTTTCTGCAATCTTTTGCTGAGGCCCCATCCAGATTATATCATCTATATCTGCATCGTCACCAAAAATATAATCTTCACCGCTGTCAAAGTCTATAATACCAGCAAGTCCGGGAAAGTCCAGGCCAAAAAAATAGAGAAACGTACTATCCTGCCTGAAATGATACGGATTATCTGCATAATTCATGGGAGACTCTTCATTGCCAGGAATCAGGGCGATCCCGCCGGAGATTTTGCTCTTTAATTTTCTTCTGCGGTTTTCATAGACACTTTTTTCAAACATAATTTATGCTTTTTACTTTAAACCTCATAACCTGCTAAGAACTGCAACACACCGGTAATAAAAATGATTATAAAAAATTATCTATGCTGTTATTATCCTTTTAATGCGTGAATCCAGCTGTGACTGATCTGTAGTAAAACTAGCCAGTCCGGCCAGGTTAAGCAATGTATCAACAGCAAGCTCGCCGGATTTTATCCTCTGTGCCCATCTGTCGTGTCTTGGTATTTTACCATCATCTGAAATATTTTTAAGGTCATTATCACTCAGATATGGGAACATATCTCCGCAACCAGCCTGATGAACTCTGTCTATCAGCTCATTTCCATCACCCGGAAGGTTTTCATCAAGACTTTTTGCCAGTGCCAGCTCTTTGTCTGTCACTTCCCATAATTTTTCCGGATAAAAACTTTCGCTTCCACTGTTAATTCCGACCGGATAAATTTCATTCAGTCTGGAAGAAAAGGTTCCATCCAATGTTGCTTTTCCCTCTGCAGCAACTTTTGTTGGCATAGTAAATACGTCTACACCTGCAAGGTCATTCAGCTGCATATACCCTCTGAGACTTGCAGCTATCAGCTTTGTGGGAACAGGATTATTCTTTGTTAGTTCTGTAACCATTTTCTGGGTGGCAAGGACTGCACGTTCACCGGCTCCGGATCCGTCACCCAGTTTATTATCAAAAATATAAGCACCTATGCGGCCAAGAAAGACATTGAGGTAATTTGGTTTTGTAATAGCTGCAACCATGACATTCTGCCTTGCTGAAAATTCGAGGGTAAAATTGATCTTTACTCCCTTTTCACGCAGCTTCCTGGCTCCAAGAAGTCCGCTGGCGGTATAGGGTACTTTCACAATAAACTGATCCGGACAGATCTCAAAATACCTCAACGCGTAACTTATCGTCGCATCAATATTATGGGCAGTGTCAGTGTGTAATTCAACACTTACCATTCCTCCAAACTTTCTGGCAAGCCTTAATCCGTGCCTGGCATTCAGTATAAAAGCAATCTCAACGATCTGCTCTTTGAGGGGTAAATGCCTTACAATCTCCCTGGCTTCTGCTATGAATTTATCATAGATGCCTTTTTGTATCTCTTTATTTACCAAAGTGTTGTTGGTAGTCAGGGCGGTCATTTCAGCAGACCAGTTTTTTTCTGCCTCCTCCATATCACCTGTGTCAAGCCACAATTCAGTGCCTGTACTTCGTAAACTTTGCCAAAAAGGATCTGATACAGCTACGACTGGTTTTTCGTCTATACCCTTTAAAATGAACGATTTAATTTGTTCCTTAAGCATATTATCCATGGTTCCAGATTTATTTATTAATTCCCCGAAAATTAAGAAAAACAATAATAAAGATAAAACCTCAAAGATATCTTTTTTAAAAAGATATGAACTTAATTCACTGAACAGTTAACCATTGTCTGTCACAGCAAAAATAAATCAACTGCAAATTTTCAATTTTGATTTTGAATTAGTAAACTTATAAATTATCTTTGATATTGGTCCGTAGGGGCATTTTTAATGCTAATATAAAACCAGGCTAATACACTTATAAAATAGTTTGCTATCCCACGCAAATAGCTATTGATTTTATTAAATAATTTAGGAAGAAAACCAAAAAAAATAATTGGAACGACATCCAGGCTTACGTCAAAGTACTATGTTAAAAAAAGAGGAATAAAAATGAACAATTCATATATATTTTTTTTATTAATTGCCATCCTGTTATCTATTTCGCAGACCACCAGCCATGCAAATAATAATGAACCCGGCCGGCCGGAAATCATTGATATAGGTTCAAGGCTCGAACTATTTACAGACGACTATCTTGTTGAGGCTGTCAGAGGAGAGGCAACATTCAGACTTCATCACCCTGTTCCTAAGGAGATTGTGATCCTGCATGACCAGCCGTGGGAAGGAAGCGGAAGTGGGTACCACAGTATTTTCCATGATGGAGAAAAATACCGGATGTACTATAAAGCATGGCAACATACTGCAAGCAGTGACGTATCTACGGTGCACCCTCTCTTCTGTGCCTGCGCAGAGAGCTATGATGGCATCAACTGGATCAAGCCTGAATTGGGAATTCACAAATTCAACGGCTCCGAAAAAAATAATATAGTATTTGTAAGCGGTGAATATAAAGGATTCAATATAGATGCAGGCCACCCGGCAGTATTTATGGACAGTAATCCGGAGGTCAGTCCTGATGCCCGCTATAAAGCTATTCTTATCTCCGGATCTCCCAAAAGGGGATTAGCTGCTTTTAAATCTGCTGACGGAATAAACTGGACATTAATAAGTGATGAGCCTATAATTACTGATGGCGCTTTTGACTCTCAAAACCTGGCATTCTGGGATAGTCACAATAAAGTATACCGGGCTTACTGGAGATATTTTACTGAAGAGGATGATAACTCCCGGTATAAGGGATTGAGATCGGTCAGGACCGCAATTTCGAAGGACTTTATTAACTGGGAAAAGCAAACAAATATAATTTTTACCGATACTTTAAGACAGCAGCTATATACTAACCAGATTAAACCTTACTACCGTGCACCTCATATTTTAATTGGTTTTCCGGCAAGGTATACCGACAGGGGATGGTCCCCGTCAATGGAGGCATTACCCGAACCGGAGGAAAGAAAAGCCAGAGCGTCGAAGAGTCAAAGATACGGTACCGCATTAACAGAAACTATACTTATGGTAAGCCGTGATGGTACAACTTTCAAACGTTGGAATGAAGCATTCATAAGGCCCGGGATTGAAAGGAAAGGCACGTGGACATACGGGGATGCTTATATGGGATGGCACCTTGTCGAAACACGATCTGATCTTCCCGGTGCTCCTGAGGAATTGTCACTGTACGTCACAGAATCATACTGGAAAGGAAATGCAAGCGCTCTGCGAAGATATACACTCCGTATTGATGGATTTGTCTCTGCATCTGCATCGATGAAAGGTGGGGAGATTATCACTAAACCTGTTATTTTCGAAGGAAATAAACTGAACCTCAATTTTTCCTCATCAGCTGCTGGTGAGATCCTGGTGGAGATACAGGATATAAATGGCAATCCGCTCGACAAATATTCCCTTGATGAATGTGCGCCGGTCTTTGGTGATTCATTGGAGCGTGCAGTCACATGGAAAAGCGGAAGTGACCTGTCTGGTATTTCAGGGAAACCTGTCCGGATTAGATTTTTTATTAAAGATGCTGATCTGTATTCATTCCGGTTTAAATAGACTTTGAACAGGCTTGTGCAGTCAATAATCTCTTTGGATTGCTGAATATGGTTTTGCACAGCTATGTTACCAGCTGCAAAAAAACAGGAGAGGGATATAACTAAAATCCATGGAAGTTATATCCCTCTCTATTAGTTAATTTCTATTATACTGATTTACTGCTTCTTGCCTGTGGAATATACTTTTCGAGGGTTTCCTTCATCAACCTCAGTTTTTCCTCCAAAGAGAATGGTGTATATACATAGTCCTGCTCGTGCTGAAATCCCAGTCTGGAATCCCTGCTGGCTGCCAGCCACGACAGTTCAGTGCGTTTAATCTCCTCCCGCAATACCTTTTCCATTTTATCAAGTATCTCATCAAATTTACCGGCATTTTTCTCTCTGGCCAGTTGAAGGCGAAGATCCTCAAACTCAAGAATGGCATAATCACTCTGCATCATCCTTTGCATCTGTTCAGCAACGATAACCTCCCGAACCGCATTCTTATGCTTCTGCTCATTGCTCTTCACAGCTGCTTCCCTGTAAAATTTCAATCCTTTTTCCATCTCATCAATGGCAAGTTTCAGATATTTCAGAAACACCGGCAGCAACTTTACATCTCTTGAAACCTGTATGCCGGTTGCAGACCTCGCATAGTTCTCAGCCTTATTAGTTTTATTTGAGAAATCCGGAAAGAAGACCATCCTGGAAATTGTAAATGGCCAGTGCGGATTAACAGTCTGACAAGCCTGAAGGTTGGCATCCCACCAGCCGTGATCGAAGGTTACCCCTCTCAGAGGTGGTTTACGGAAAAAGAGAGGATTCCCGATTGCTCCGTTAGTTCCCATATTGGGACCTGTATCGGGTACATAGCGGATCGCCTGACTGAAGTGGTCCCATGCCTTCAGGACAAGTTCCCTGTTTTCACTGCCGAACATACTTGAGGCCATGGCCCCGAAAAGCTCATCCCTTGACAAACCGTTGCTCCAGCAGGTCCAGGAACGGATCGAACTCATTAAGTTTGGCTTGTAACCACTGCTCCAGCTTTCAAGTGTGCCGCTGACGCCATACTTCTCAAGGGCAATATACCTGTCGTACCACTGGTAAGGACAAGGAAGATAGGGAATTGTGCCGTACTGCCAGCTTGCTGAGGTATCCACCTTTGAAAAGACTTTCATGTTCCTTTTATTAGCCTCATCAATCTGTGCATCAGTTACCTCGGCAGGACCGATCTGATTAAGTGAGTAGTCCCTCAGAAAGCCCTTCATGCCATCAATCTCAAAGCTCTTGCCGTTTTCCCACGTAAGCAACGGAGTTACCCCGTCAGGAAGCTGTTTGATAAAATACCGTTTGACATCACTGTTATCAGGCCTGAAGTTAATATTATATTCCCAGGGCAGGATCTCAATCGAAGGATCGATTTTATGGCACTCCTCTTTGACAATACCAACAGCATCACACCAGTTCCTTGCCCATTCCTGAATATACTCCTTGTCGGCGCCGTGTCCTCCTCCCCACTTTTTATACCAGAATCCTTCTGTCAGCAAAACATAACCCCTGATGTCGGGAAATCCCTTTACAACATCTCTTACCAAATTCCTTAATCCCTCTTCACTCTCTTTAGTACCCATATACTGCCACACTATCGGGGCATAAAACTTCACCCCGAAACGGGCAGCTCTCTTTATCAGGTCCCTTACTTTTTCGGGATCCTGCCTTTTCCTTCCGTATTGCCGGCGGGCATAAAAATCGGTGGAGGTTTCTGCTGTAGTCCGGTCACCATTAGGATTTGCATATACAGATGCAAATATGGCATCAAATCCGTCATGTACCAGGTGGCGCAACAGGTTATCAGGCCACTCCATCCAACCCATCCATGATAATGTCATCCTGGTATCATACAGGCTGTGGCGGACAATCTTCAGGTCCTTTTGCAGCATTGGGGCTTCCCGCAGGTTCATCCTGCTCTCAAGGTTATATAATCCAAACATCGCTCCTCGTTCATCAAAACCACACACCAATATCTGCCTGGGAGTTACCCTGATTTCATAATCCTTTGGACTCTTTAGTTCTTCTCCGCAGCCTTGTAATTGCTCTTTTGTACCAACTACAATACAATTTTTATATTTTTTCCAGTCTCTTATATACCCTTTTGCTTCTTTTTCAATCGTTATGCCCTGTGACCTGTTCAGATAGTCCCGAAAATCATCTACAGCATTTTCAATAATTACACCACTTCCTGCCAGATAGTTAATCTTCCAGCCTTTATCAGGTAATGACATCTCATTTTTGTCCTTTTCTGCATATTTGTCCCTTCTCCATATATGCACAGGTGCAGTTGAAAGGTATTTATGATAATCATAAATCTCCTCAACAGGCAGACGTTCAACTTCTGCTGCAAATGGTGATCCTTCATTACTGAACCCGCCACCTGCCGTAACTGTTTGCTTTCCGGTTTCAGCCACAGATGGTGCAAATCCTGAAATTGCAGCAGCCCCCGCCAGTCCTGCCGAAGTCTTTCCAATAAAATCTCTTCTTGAATAGTTTTTCTTCATTTTTTTACATTTTTTTATTCAACTAAAGCAGCTCTCCTTCAGCTATTACAGTTACCTGAACTCTTGAGCTGTAATCGGTGTTATTATTACATTTGAATGATACATCGTTACTGTCTTTTTTAAGTATAGGAATATCTCCTTTAACAGCAATATCCCTGATAAATTGACCCTTGCTTGTAAAAAGTTTACAATCATCTTTTGACCTGAACTCAATATACTCTCCCGATTTAATTGTACCAGGGAATGTTATTTCTTCCCCTCCGATCGCAATTGCCGGATCATTTAGTGTAGCACTCGCCAGAGGCAATGCTTTTACAGGCCCGATCATACAACTAACCTCCCTTCCTGCAGGCAGGTTATTAAACCACAGTTGTAACTTTTCAATATTATTATAATAAAGCTGGTGGCGGTATGTCCGGTAAACATACAAATGATGGTCTGGCCATAAATAATCGCTGAACTGATCAGATTCATTCTCAACAAGTTCAAAGTACCTCCATCCTGTAAAGTCAATTCTGATGAAATGATCACCCCGGCCGCCGTTGAGATGCACCGGACTTCTGAGACCGACATTAAGTATCTGCCCGCTTCCGTCACCCTTTACCCATAGACCCAGGCCCTGATGTTTATCCAGGTCAGCTCCGGCCTCGAATGACTTTTCCATGCATATCCATGAACCATCTTGCGGCGAATCACCTGCACTAAAGGCACTGAATCGGCTACTTCTGTCAAATCCGGGTCCGCCTTCATTTTCACTACTCATTTTTCCTGACACTCCTTTTGCCTTTTCCTGTTCTTTGAATGCAGAGGCATCAGAAAAATCAGACAATAAAATTCCCTTTGAATGATTATATGGCATAATTGTCATGAGAGACTCTATCCTCAATTTTACCGGCTGACTTTCGAATTCATTATTCACCTGCCATGCAGCTGTCGGGTGGCTGTCATCTGCCACTTTATGTTTTTTGTAGGAGACCTGCCTGAAATTCCACCTGCCACTATCCTTTATCAGGGTGAATTCCTTTCCCGGCTGTCGCAATTTTTCAAGTACAGACTCGCTGAAATAACCTGCATGGCGTAACTCCTCATACTGTTTTATAATTGAGTTCAGCTTTGCCAGCAGTGGATTTTCAGTAAGTAAATTTATTTCAGTTCCACCTGTCATAGAGAGGCCGGCATTATTTCCTGCCATTTTACAACAGATATATTCCAAGTCATCAGGCATAGTGCGCTCAGTCTGCGGAGGATCCCAAACCTGGTTTCTCCACCACCCCAAATGGAGGGGCAACATTAAAGGACTCAGAGCTTTACCTGCAAATTTACTAATCACGGGAGTATTTCCCCTGAATTCGCCATGCTTGTAGGTATATGATTTGATGGATGCCAGATGGATATCAATAAACTTTTTAAAACCCTTTGTGGGATAGTCCCATGCCTGCCACCTTGAACGGTAATGCCACCAAAGATGTGTCATTCCGGCCATCTCCATACCAACCATTGTCTTTAGGTTTCGGGCGACCTCAAAGACAAACTTCGGACCGTAATGCCAGTAAAACGCATCCCCCTCAAAAAGGTCACTTCCGTCAATAGCATCAAAATAGATGCCGTCAAAATTTGCAGTATCAACAATTCCTGCAATATCCGAAGCTATTTTGCTAAATAATTTCGTGTCAGCGGCAGGAAGAAACCTGCCGAACATCTCTTTAAGGTGAAATACCTTTTCATTCACCGAATGCCCTGATATTTTAGTACCGTGCACACCCCTTTTGCACCCGGTAAACTTATACGGGACAGCCTGTGTTACCCCGCTAAATTCTATCAATTCATCTCCAATACGAACAGTTTTGCTGTTTCTTACCCAGAATCCTGTTGTTGCCGACATACCTGTTGTTGATTCAGTGACCTCTATCTCGTTATCATCTGGGCTTAATTCACGGGAAAGTGTGAATGCTTTAAAATACCCCAGGTCTTCACTTGGCACAGGAGTTACATACTCAGCTCTCTTATCAATAAAAAAGGAGTACATGTGAAAAATGGTACTGAGACCTGCTGCATGTATCTTTTCATTGATCCTCCTGAATGAAAGCCATCCGTCAGGGTACTGTTCCTTACTGATAAAAAAATCACCGTGTCGTGCACTACTTACTAACACCTGATTAAAACCGAGGCTCTTACATCTTTCTATTATATCGTCAACTGTGTTTTCAGTAAGATCCCTTACAAAAAGATATGAACCATAACCTGCTTTACGGTCCTTGGCCCACGCACCCCCCTGATCTGAGAACGGGATCTCTTTGGAATGACTTATTACATCACGTATAACTTCAATAATCTTATCTTGCGGAAGAGCAAGTAATGCAAAAGAGCCATTTTCCAATCCTGTATGTTCATATGAAGTTGCTGATAAATGATTCTGAATGGCAGGAAGTTGGCTAACATGGGTTTGCAGGTTCATCGATAACAGACATGCAGCAAACCGTCCTTCATCTACTCTATCAACATCCAGGGGAATATTCGAAAAAGTTACGGAGTCCGGATTACCGGAAACTGAAATAAGAGAAATAAATATCCTGTCCGGAAAAATTTCCACACTAAGGTCAGCTGATACTCCTGAATCCCCAAATTCAAAATGTAACCTGCCATCTATTTGGGATACATTATCAACTAAATATTTATCTCCGTCTTTTATTATGTAAGCACAATAAGAAGCATTTTTCTTATCAAGAAGGTCATTTCCCGAAGCTTTATCAATGAAATGAAGGTTATTCCCGCCTGCATCTGTTTCATATCTCAGGTAACTGTTCTCAAGTACAATATTCTTCCTGTCAGTAATACAATAAGTGAGACCACCTGCTACCAGTCCGGTACCTGCTGCTCCTGTGGCCTTAATAAAATCCCTGCGATTTGTCCTCATCGATCAGCTATCTAAGTTAACTTCTATACCTGCTTTTGCAGACTTATATATTCCAAGTATTATTTCAACAGATTTTCTTGCTTCATGTCCGTCAATTTCAAAAGGCAGTCCGGTTTCCACCGAGCTGATAAAAGCTGCAATATTTCTTGCATGGGGTTCAAATGGTATTGCCATCGGATCGGATACCCCTCCTCCCCCTTCTATATTGCTAAACTTTTGTATGATTTCCTCATCCTCATCATTCTGTTGATCGAAGTGCCAGACTTTAATACTATTCTCTTCAATTATCGCAGTTCCACGTGTGCCGGAAATTTCAATCCTCCTGAACTGTCCCGGGAAAGATGCTGTAGATCCGTAAATAATGCCCAATGCTCCGTTGCGGAACCTGAGCACGGCTGCTGCCGAATCTTCCACTTCAATCTGAGGATGTGCCAGGGTTGCGGTATATGCCTTTAATGAACTTACCGGTCCCGCAACATATTGAAGCATATCCACCATGTGAATTGACTGATTCATTAATGCCCCGCCCCCGTCGAGCAGCCGGGTTCCTCTCCAACTGCTTTTATAATATTCATCAGACCGCCACCAGGGCACATAAACAGAGGCATTGGTAATCTTACCAAATCTGCCGGAGTCAACGGTCTTTTTCAGAAGCCTTACAACCTCATTGAACCTGTAATTAAATATCCCCCCTAATCTAGTTCCACTTTTGGCATGAGCCTCTATCATATTATCAATCCTCTCAAGACTTACCTCAAGAGGTTTTTCACAGATAACATGTTTGCCGTTATTTGCGGCCTCAACAGCAGGTTCCATATGTGCCCCGCTCGGAGTGGCAATAGATATTATATCAATTCCGGGATCCCCGAGCATTTCAGTTGTACTTTTATAAATTTTACATTTATATTTTTCTGCCAATGTTTTTACTTTAACAGGATTAGTACCGCATATTCCTTTCAGACAAGCATTTGCAAGACTTTGAACCGCTTTTGCGTGAAAATCTGCAATACTGCCGGCACCCACTATCCCGAAATTCCATTTTTTCATATCTTTTTATTTATCTCTTTCTGTCACTTTTATTCCCATTAATACACCAACATCCTTTATCTGCTTTCGCAAGTCGCCAAGGGTAACACAATTATGTATCCCGTACAAAGACGGGAAATGTTGATCTCTTACTTTCTCAATATTATTCATTTTTGCAATTACTTTCGCTGTACACATCACATTATCAATATTCTCTCCTCCTGTATAAATTTCATGTCCGTCGACCACCTCTCCTGTATGCAACCTTATTTCCTTCATAATACTATGTAACTCCCAGAATGTAACAGGTTCACCAACAGGCCATTCTGCTGTCAGTCCAGTTGACGATCCAGGCTCTTCAGGTTTGTCTCTGACAGGGCTTTCCGCATGTGTCCTTATGGTATAAGGTACCCTCCATTCATCGCCATAGGGATTTATTGGTATACCGCAATGCAGGGCAATCTGTACTGAATTATCGATATCATACATCTGGTCGCCCAGCATGCTTGGCCTTCCCGTCATATGATACGCCAAAACCTGGCTGATCAGAATATCAGGATAATTCTGGCAAACTGCCTGTATTCCCCGTGTTTTAAAACCCAGCTCCATACCCAGGCCAGGATTAAAACGGTCTTCAAGATTACCACTTCCCGTCACTGATCTGACATGAGTGGAAACGGCATTGCAGTCATATTTTTCCCTTAAGGCATCCAATGCAAGGTATCCGCGCACTGATTTGATAATCTCCCGACGCGATGCTTCTACTTTGCGGGCATTCATAATCCAAAGATCAGCTAATTTCTCTGCTTCACCTATTACTGTATTCTTATAAGCTTCATAAAATTCATCAGCTTCCACAGTCACGATATCAACACCAAGCAATTCCCTGAAATTTTCAAGATACCGTTCATTATGATCTTCAGGATAAGACTGATCATGGTCACCATACTTATAATTTACACTTGCAATTATCTCATCTTTACTTCCTTTAACCATCAGGATCCTGGTCTCCTTCATCTCTTTTATTGCCCTGATCAGTTTAATTTTATAAACAAGGTCATCAAACATAGATCCTGTCACCTCCGGATCACAAAGATTTCTCCTGTCAAGTTGCGCATTCAGTATTTTGACCTCGTTATAGTTTTCACCCCCCTGAAGTATATTCACCTTATCATCTTTAACCTTCCCTGTAGCATAGATATGATAATGATGACCGCTCTGAAATTCAAACAGGTTATATACAATTATTGTTGGCAGACCGGTAAATGCCAACCGGTAATCTCTGTCCAGCCTCCCTACAATAAGCACTCCGTCGTATTCACTTTTATTCGCCTGCACATCATTCCAGGCTTCGGTAACGTTTCCCTCAAACAACATGAATTCTATTCCGTTACACGTCTTTTCCAAATCGGTAAGTACATCTTCATTAGTGGTAAAAGTTTCTGGTGGACCGCCGGATCCGGTACATCCGCAACCGGAGGATGTAAAAATTGTAAATACTTTTGTATTTCTGCTCTGTGAGTAGGCAGTATCCAGAAATAGTGCCAGGGAGAGGATCAGCAGGATTAATTGTTTCATCTTAATTTAATTTAGTTAAAAATCTAAATTTCTATTATCTTCTGAAATAAACTGTTTCTCATTTTTTAGCCTAAAGAAAAAATCACCACTAAAGAAAAAATTACAAAAGATCATTAAAGGTCTGAATATTTATATCCTGTATCACATAAAATAGTTACAATATTTCTCACAGATCTGTTTTTTTCTGCAAACTTAAGGGAAGCTGCAACATTTGCTCCTGTTGAATATCCGGCAAAAAGTCCCTGTTCCCTGCTTAACCGTCTGGTCATATTCCTCACTTCATCATCCGAAACGGTAATAATATCCTCAGCAATAGCAGGATCCCAGTGAGGGGGAACAAGGCTGTATCCGGTCCCCTGTATAATATGCTTCGGATTGGAAACATATCCGTTTTTAAGTATCGCAGCATTTTCAGGTTCCACTGCAACGCACTTAATATTCTTGTTCTGATCTTTTAAAAAGCGGGATATCCCCATGAAAGTTCCTCCGGTCCCGACAGAGGTAACAAAGGCATCAATAGCGGGTAAATCTCTCCAGATTTCAGGTCCTGTATTTTTATAGTGAGCTTTTATCCCGGAGACATTATTAAACTGGTCTACATAAAACCCATCGTTATCCTCTGCCAGTTTCCGTGCAACCTGCGATGCATGGTCAATATCTTTACCAGTCACCATTCCATGCCGGCCATCAACCTGATCAGCAAGGACAACCACGGCTCCCAGTGCTTTTAAGAGCTTAACTCTTTCCGGACTGTTACCGGCCGGCATAACAGCAGTGAAAGGATTGCCAAATTGTCTGCAAACCAGTGCCAGTCCCGATCCCATATTACCACTCGTCATCTCCACCACCGGTTGTCCCTTAATAAGGCGGCCTGACTCATATGCATCAGTTATTATCTGAAGAGCAGCCCTGTCCTTGACACTACCTCCCGGATTAATAAATTCCAGCTTTCCATAAAGGTTTATTCCCTGACCTGACAGTTTATCAAGCCTGACCAAAGGGGTATTTCCTATCAGTCCGGGAATTGATCCGATAATCATTTTAAATTATAATTTAAACTGAGGGATCTTCATCCATTCTCCCTCTTTCAATGCTGACTGATGGGCAACAATTCCCCCGACAGTTAAATTCAGCGCTGCCACAATATCCACCAGTGGTTTGCGATCCTCTATGATTGCCCTTATAAATTCATCCGTCAGATATCCGTGCGATCCTCCATGTCCACCAGGATTCACACCCGGGGGAAGAGGAGGACGCGACAAATCAGGAAGATTTTTTTCCAAACCTTCATATTTATCATAATAAGATCCCTTTAATCCCCTGACCCTTCCGGTCTCAGAGCCATATCCATGGCCGATTGTGTCACTGCTTCTGCTCATACGTGCCATGCCTCCTTCACTGGTCTTGTAAAACGATATCTCAGTGCCAAACGGATTGTTATACCGGTTGTTACCTTTCTGGTAACGTTCCATCCGGCTGGGAACCCCCAGACACGACACTTCAGTGAAACTGTTATCTGTCACTCCCACATAATATGCATCTGAATGGGTAGGATACCATTGCGGTGGCATTCCGTGACGCCAGTTATTTAATGAGTCAATACCATCTGCAGAGTAGTGCCAGTACTCCCCTTCTGCATAAATTATTTTTCCAAAGCCTCCTGCTTTATAGATCTGGCGCATAGCATACAGGTTCTCCCTGAAATATGAAGTTTCGAACATCATATACTTTAATCCGCTTTGCTTCACAGCCTCAAATAGCTCATGGGCTTCTTCGAGTGAACCGAATACGGCAGGTACTGCTGAGGCAACATGCTTCCCGTGTTTTAACACCTCTTTACAGTGCTTCATGTGGCTTGGTGCATCTGTGGCTACAAATACTGCCTCAACAGAGTCGTCTCTCACAAGTTCTTCAAGGGAAGGATATGTTTTGTTACACTTGCATACTTTTGCCAGTTCTGCACAACGGTCTGGGAAAAGGTCACTGACAGCCACTATATCAACATTAGGATGGTCCTGAAATCCAAATGCCGCTCCAAATTTACACACCCCGTATCCGACGATTCCGACCCGGATCTTTCTGTCTGAAAACGGAACCCAACCCCTGGAAGGATCCTCATCGGCCAGGGAAGGTTCAAAGCCCTGTATCACAGGTTCAGCAACCTTCTTTCCTCCAGTACAATTAATATTGTTTAGTGCGAGAACGCCGGATCCTAATCCTATTCCCGTGACTTTTATAAAGTTTCGACGGTTAAACAGGTTATTATCATTTTTTCGTTTCATAGATCTGTATAAAATTGTCTGTTTTTATCGGTTATGCATATTTAATCAGTATGCTCACTTCATCTCCTTCACACCTTCAATTATATTATCAGCCATATATTCAACCTGTCCATCGGTTAATGGATACAACGGAAGGTGGGTGAACTTGTGCAAAAAGGCTTCCTCTGCATTTGGACAACTCTTCTGCATTGCAGCCGTGTCATATCCCAGTTGTTTCAGATAAGAAAATCTGTACAACGGTGCAAAATGAGGTATCTGCACAATTCCTCTTTCGTCCATCTTCTTCTTGAAATCCTGTATATCCCCTTTCAGTTTAGTATGATCAAGCTGAAAGAGGTATAAATGGTAGGTACTTTTTATATCTTCAGTATCCAGCGGACAGGGAAGTATCTCTTCCAAAACACTGAACCGGCTGTTAAGGTACTCGGCATGCCTTTTCCTCTCTTCAATTATCCCGGGCAGCCGTTTCAACTGGTTCAGAAGTGAAACTGCCTGGATCTCAGTTGAAGAGTGGTTGCCACCAACAGTGTAACGGCCCCCCTTGCCTTCCAGTGCTACAACATCATATAACCACTTGTCGATCGGGTGGGCTATGTCAAAGCCACCGAACCTGCTCTTGGGAAAGTCCTCCCCGTAAGAGCTGTTAGTTACTACTATGCCTCCCTCGCCGCAGGAAGTGATATTTTTCACCTCGTGGAAACTGAATGAACCGAAATCACCAATTGCACCCAGTGCCTTACCTTTATAGTAACCGCCAAACCCGTGGGCTGCATCCTCCACTACCATTAGGTCATGTTCCCTGGCTATCTCCATAATGGCATCCATGTCGCATGGGTAGCCACCTATATGTACCGGTATGATTGCCTTCGTGCGCGGAGTGATCTTTCTCCTTATATCCTCCGGACTGATATTCAGTGTGACAGGATCAACATCTGCCAAAACCACTTTAGCTCCTATCAGCAAGGGGTAATTGATTGTTGAGAGAAAGGTTATGGCTGGTGCAATCACCTCATCCCCGGGCTTAATGCCTGCGAATTTGAGCCCTATTTCAAAACCCGCTGTGGCGTTAGTTATAAAACAGGCATATTTTACATTCAAAAACTCCTGGATCGCTTCTTCAAGTTTCTTCACATAAGAACCCAGCGACAGCTTGGACACATAATTGCCACTTTTGTGAAGTTCTTCAAGCGCTGTAATAACTTTCTGCAACTTCCCTGCATACGAGGGGTCATTAGCATCACCGGGGATCAAAAACCTGATAATGGCAGCTATGTCATCAACGTTCATGCTTTCACCGACGGCAGCCCAGGGAACACGGGCTTCTCCGGTATCATAACGGAAATCAGATTTTTTAGTTTCTTTCTGTATACTCATAATTTATTTTTTTAGAATTAATTATCAAAATATCTGTCTGTAATCAAAATTATTCAGGAGCCCCCAGGAATCCTTCATGCAGGAAGACAGGTTTATACCCATGGTCAGTTACCCAGCGGAAAGTTTTATCAAGCCTTTCAAAATGCTCCGGAATATAAACTGTATAGAATGGCCAGAAATATTGTTCATGAGTCATCAGATCCATAATCTCTGCCCTGTTGTCATCCTCGTAAATTGACTCCAGAGTAGGAACTATCTGATCCAACGGAGTATTATTACAAACCATATCGACTTTCCCGAAAACAATCCCGCTTCCAAAATCTTTCAACGCATCATGCCGCGAAAGATATTCAGATCGTATATCATCAACATTATGATTAACGTCATAACCCCCGGAGGAACTTTTAGAAAAGTAACCTCTTAACACTTTCACTCCTCTTTCTGCCAAGGGTTTATAAGCAGAAGGCTGAACCATTCCCCAATGGATTATCGTTGGAGGTGTATAGGTTTCATCTCCTGCATACCGGCGAATTTCGGCAGATACCTTATCCATGTCACCAATTAATTTTTCCGGTGAAGCATATTGATAAGGCCTGTCAGGCTTGTTTGCATAAGCATGAAAAGTCAACCTCAGCCAGTCAGAATTTTCCTGCCATTCACCCTTATAACGGTCAGACAACTGTTGCGTGGTAAATTCAGATTCATCGGTGTACTCCAGTCCGTCAGAAAAATAGGTATTAAGGACTATTTTGGTACCGTACTTACGGTTAAGGTCTCTCAGTCCTTTAAGGTAGAAACAGTCGAAAATCGATTTATATTTTTTACGTGCGATATCCCTTAAAAAGAAGACATTATCATCAATTTCAAAACAATACCTGGGAAATGAATTTTTATCCCATACAACTTTTACGCTATGTCTGTTCTCTCCGAACCATCCATCTGATTCAGCGGTGATAAGAGTTTCCCTCTCTTTTAGTATAACCTCTGAAATAAATTTTGTCCCTGATCGCCTGGCGGCTTTTCCGTTGACCTTAACATTAACATCAAGAGGCGCCTCTCCGGAAACCTCTATTTTCAGTCCGCCGTCAACCTCCACTCCATGTCTCCTGTTTAAAACAGCCCCATGAAATGGCTCTTCAATTTTAATAAGATTTGTGATACTTCCTGATGCAAAACCGGGGTTTATCCTTCCCCCTCCCAGAAGCAGTCCGCCAGACAAAGCAGTGGCAGACTGAATAAATTCCCTTCTTTTTGTCTTCATAATGGTTGTAAAAATTTTTGTTATCGTTTTCAGGTAAATTTACATAAAATAATCTTTTTTATCCTTGAAATACACCCTGTCTGGCCGGATGATCACCTTAAACAATGGTTAATACTCTTTCTCTTTAATCAATTTTACGGAGGGCTGGGGATAGTTCAAACCAGAAAGATAGTTTGCCCATTTAACGGAATCATATTCATAATTTTTCCCGGTAAGGCTTCTCAATTCAGTTGCTGCAAAATATTTAAAATTGAAATGGATATCATTCAGATATTTAAGAAGTAGGTCAAATCCGGTTTTTGATCCGCACCTGGCCAGTGCAGAAGCTATATTCATTTCAAGATTGCCCCCGTACACCTTCCACCTGGGAAGATGATACTCAGTGGTTATGTATCCGCTGATATTTTCATCATCCAGCAATTTTTCAAAGCCTCTGGCAAAGGAGGCATCAGGATTACGTTCAGCATAGAAACATAAATTAAATATCCTGTTATAGAATGGAATGATCCTCAGGTCTATCCTGCTGTTAAAATAATTTCCCCTGCTACCTGTCCACTCTATCATTCTCCCTCCCGAATCAGTTCTGTTCAGGATATAACTTATTATTTTAATACTGTCATTGTCAGGTGCAAGTCCCAGCAGCGCAATATCCTGGTTTATTCTCCAGAATAATCCCTCCAGGACATTTTTCTCCCTGCCTCTTATAAAATCATAATTTTCGATATACCCGTCCGGATAGCCGTCAAACTGCTCCTGTTCAAAAAGATCCTTCAACTCTCCTGCAATCAGTCCGTTGCCGGCAGGTTCCCCAAACCAGGCCATGGCTTTGGCAATTAATAACTTCCCGTTTTTATCAGAAGTTTTCCTGAACATAGCCTTTAATTCAGGAAGGGCTTTTTCTTTCGGAAGCCTGCAGCAATCGTAAAGAAACTCTGCCTTACCCTGTGCCAGATTTTCTACACGTCCCCTAACCTCATCCGGATCATTTATCTTATTTCCGGATTTTCCCGATGAAAACTCTTCAGGGATATATCCTGCTGCGAACCATTCCTTTTGTAATCCCGAAACATCATATTGGGCAACACTGGTATTCTTTGCAGCAATATCGGCAGCTATCTGTCCGGTATGATAGCCAAGTATTGAGAGATCACCCGACATTCTGGTAAACTGAAGTGCATTATGTGTCTGGCTGAATGCTTTCCCTGTTACGAGTAAACCATCTAAACCTTCAGGTACAACTGACCTGTATGGTATCTCAATCCTCACCACATTAGAATGAGGAAGCAGGAAACCGCACCTGGTAAATTCAGAATTCCCGACATAATGAGGGTCATAATCGCTGCTTGCTGCTGAGATAATATCCTCAAAATGACTTTGCTCAACAGCATCAACCAGGTTCAACTCATAAAGGCCTTTTATCCGCCTCGATTCCCTGACAGTCAGATAGGGATAAAAATCATAAAAATGTGCTTCGTAATGAGATAAAAAAAGCCCTCTTTGAAACTCAGATAATCTTGATGTATCAATCAGGTCATAATCTGAACTGGGATAAGAAGGAGGTTTGCTTCCTCCGACAATATTCCACTGGCTGTAATTCTGGGTTATACCTGCCCTTTGCTCACCATGATAGCAGACAGCACCAGCAAAAGCAGCTATATCAGCATCACCTGTACCATCAATTGTAACGTGTCCGGTTACTTTGAAAAGCCTGCCATTCTTACAACATAAAATACCATCAACTTTTTTATTTCTTACCAGTGAACCACAAATAATAGAACCGGGAATAAACTTACCCCCTGCTTTTTCAAATCGTTGTGCCAGATATATTTTTCTGCCGGCTCTTTTTGTGAATCCGGTTTCTTCAGTCAGCCGGGCTGATTGCTTTTCCAGTTCGTCTATAAAAGGGTTATCTTTAATGCCATGATAATAGCCCATAACTCCGCCTAAGGTTTTTGTTCCGCCCGGGTCATTGAAATAATCAACGACAACCGTGCGTGTCCCCTTTTCAGAAGCGCCAAATGCAGCAGTAATACCGGCAGTACCGCCTCCTGCAATAACAACTTCAAACCTTTTACTGTCCTTTACATACTTATCAAAAGAAAAGGAACATCTCTTAAGGGGAATTGACAACCCCGGCTCCCCTGGATCTTCGAACTTCACCTGCTCAAAAGGAATGACAGAGCCCGGTATTAACAGTTCCCGGGACTGGCCGGTTGACGAATCCGGATTCAATCTGCCGGATATTTCAACCGCTCTCTTTTGAAACTCTGATATAGTGCTGCAGGTGAGATAATTCTGATCGCCCTGCATAATATAATACCCTTTTAATGCCGGGGCTGCAATACTTTTATCTGAAAGCCAAATATTACACTCAAGTGCATATTCATGAACCTTCGCTTTGCTGAACGCTTCAAGTGTGTTTGTCAGATACCTCCCAATGCCGGCTGCTAATTTCCTGGCGTATGATTCAATCTCTTCAAAACTGATATCATTTACCGCGAATTCAAATTCCAGCAAGGCCTGATTGTCTGCATTCTTACCGGGATGCAAAACAACTTTATTGTTTATGACTCCTGTTTTATCAGAAACTTCAATGACTCTCTTTTCCGGACAAGAAACATTCAGCACCTCCATCACGAATCCTGCCTTTACCGCTTCATACTCCTGTCCGGCCAGCTCACGGCTAAAAACAGCATTATCGGAGGCATCAATAAAATTTTTACACTTTACGGAAAACAATCCGTGCTTTGAGGCCAGAAGGACTCCCTTTACTCTGCCGTTACCGGTAAAAAGCCCGCATATTTCAGTCATCAAAAGGACATGCACACCGTTAACAAGTAAATTTCTGAGCATTCCCTTTTTTACTGTCCCTGATAATATCAGCAACTCATCTCCAAACAAACTTTTATCAGGCCCTTCTCCTCCGGCCCTTCCTATTTCAGCTTTTTCCTGATCAGGAAAAAATAGATCCAGAAGATCACTATCCCACTTTTCCAGTCCGTTCTTTCCAATCCATAGCCTGTGCTTTGCGGCAATCTCATAACCCGGACTGGTCCTCTTATCAGTTATGAGAACCTTTAGTCCTTTTTTAACGGCACTGATTGCGGTAAAATATCCCCGGAGCCCCGCTCCGTTTATCACCAGGTCATACTCTTCAAATTGTGGATATTCAGTGAACTGGCGATTTATCTCAGCCAGTGCCTGATAATTGAACACTCCCGGAGTTAACATAACAGCACCTGTTGCCGGAAGTGTATATTGTAAAAAATCCCTCCTGTTCATAATTCTGAATTAAAAACAGGTGAATATAAGAAATGTATTTGTTTTAGCTCCGGCCCTGCTCAAAAAAAGGTCATTCCGGAATAAATTTCTGGGCACGTTTCCCGGTGCTTACCTCAGCTGTATAAATATTCCCGTGTGAGTCAACAGTAAGATTATGAAGCCATATAAACTGTCCGGCATACCTGCCGATCCCGCCAAAGTGCCCTGCTGTTTTGAGAGTTTCCCGTTCCAGGATCCAGACTACCTGATTAGTACCGTCGGCCATATATATATATTTCTGACCTGGATCATGTGAAAAGTCAATATCCCATGCACATCCCGCACCTTTTGTATCCCTGGCAACAAACCCTTCCCTCACGAAGGTTCCGTCTTTTTGAAAAACCTGTATACGGTTATTACTTCTGTCGCATATATAAAGAAAATTGTCACTGGAAATCCTGACAGCATGAACAACCTCTCCAAACTGTTTGGAGGGAGGTGAACCAGGGTCATAAGGTTTTTGTACTGCATCATCAGGGATGTTTCCGTATGCACCCCAGTGCCTCTTATATTGGCCTGTTTCAGAATCAAAAACAATTACCCGTTTATTGAGATAACCATCCGCAATATATATTTCATTATTATCTTCATCAACATCAAACTCGGCAGGATGCCCTAATAATTCAGTATTATTACTTCCCCCTGTTTTACCGGCCTTTCCGATCTGAAGAAGAAACCGGCCATCAGCTGTAAACTTCAGAACCTGGTGGTCATTCGCTCCTGCTCCGGACAGCCATACATTATTATCATCATCAACAAAAATACCATGTTCCATTTCAGGCCATTCATAACCCTCTCCCGGTCCACCCCAGCTGCGGTAAAGTTTGCCTTCCGCATCAAATTCCATAACCGGAGGGGCAGGAACATATAAAAACTCTTTGGAAAACCAGGAGGTATCTCCTTCATTAGCCCCCACGGTTCCGGGACGGTGAATAATCCATATATGATCCCTTGAATCGACATCAATACCGGAAACCTGACCGATTAACCAATTGTTCGGTAAAGATTGCGGCCAGAATGGATCTGCATTATAAACAGGAACAGAATTATTTGATGATTCACCAGTTGGTTTTTGGGGTGCATTATTACACCCTGCAGATAATATCATAGCTAATAATGTGATATTTATTAATTTCATCTGTTTCATCTATTATATTTTTTTACCGGCTATAGCCTGCTTATTATTTCCAGCGCTTTTTGTTCACAAATATAGGATTAATTAAAAATTTTTAAATGGTCCCCGGGGTTCGGTCTCAGCCATCTCTCTCTGCCAGGCACTGAATTTTTCCTGCACCATCTGATATTCAAAAGGATTTTGTTCCGACAAGTCATTTTGCTCCGCCACATCACGGGAGAGATCAAAAAAACCATTATGTTGTTTTCTTCTGTCTGATTTGATCCATTTCAAATTACCAGCCTTTGCAGCATACTCTTCCCTGAACTCCCAGTACATCTCCTCTCTTTCCAAATCTTTTTCACCGGAAAGAAGGGGCAAAATGGAAAATCCGTCAATAATAAGAGAATCAGGCTTTTCAATACCTGTAATATCCAGGATAGTTGGAAATATTTCCAATGAACTTATAAAATTTTCAATAACCCGTCCCTCTTCAACTTTCCCGGGCCACTTAACAATGCAGGGCACTCTGAGCCCCCCTTCCCTCATATTGCCTTTTCCTCCCGACAGAGGTGAATTATTGGAACCCATTCCTCCCCCGTTGTCCGAGAAAAATATTACAATCGTATTATCTGTCAGGCCATAGCTCTCAATTAGCTTTAAAACATTACCAATGGCATTATCCATACATGTAACTGCGGCCATATAACCTCTTCTCCTCTTCTCCTGCACAGTTGTCCCTTCGGGGTATAGGGCCAGATATTCGGGCGGTGCCTGGATAGTCCCCCGTATTTCAGGATCAAGGCTGGAGGATCCGTGAGGTGCATTAAACGGCAGGTACAGTAAAAAAGGATGATCCTTATTCTCAGTTATAAACCGTATAGCTTCACGCTCAAACAAGCTGGTAGAGTATGTGCCCTTATCCTCAATTGTAGGTTCATTATTCCTGAACATTGAAGGCACGAAATATCTTTCGTGGGTATAATAATCAATTCCTGTATTTGAGAATCCGTAGTATTCGTCAAATCCCCTTTGTAAAGGAAGGAACCTCTTTAACTGGCCGAGGTCCCATTTTCCAAAAATACCGTTATAATATCCCGCTTTTTTCAACAATTCAGGGAAAAGAACCTCCCTGGTGTCCATTCCCAGTATCCTTTCCGGCGAAGTACTATATTCATACGGTGTATAAACATGGCCATCCTCGATCCTGTTATTTCGAAATAATTCATAGGTCCCGTTTCTCTGCGGATAGCGGCCTGTAAGCAGGCTACCGCGTGATGGGGTACATCCGGAGCAGGTAACATAAAAATTGGTAAACCGTGCCCCATCCCTTGCCAGCTGGTCAAGATTAGGTGTTTTAATATCCTCTCTGCCATAAATTCCAAGGTCATTATATCCCTGGTCATCAGAAACAATAAGAAGGATATTGGGCAGATCCTGCTTTGTGTCTTTTGCTTTCTTCAGGCATCCGGAATTTGTTAAACAAAAAATAGTTAACGCCAACTGAGTATAGAATAATTTCATTTATTCTGGTTTAATTTTTCAAATTCATTCTGATCAGTACATCTCTATGGTCCCACAACAGTGAGGGATCATTATATTTAAACTGCTGTTCGAGAAGCAATTGTTCCATCTCTTCCAGTTTATCTTTATATTTGGGATCATTTGCTAGGTTCACCTGAAAGGGTTCCGGTTTATTGCCGGTCAGCTGCACAATTGATACATCATGATGCTCTATAAGTAGTTCGTCAGGGTTGTCTTTGAGGTTGAACAGCTGGGTTTCATGAACCTGCCCTTCATACACATCATATTTAATCAGCTTCCAGTCACCTTTCCTCACTGCCCTTATACCAGGATTTGAAGGATGTGCAGCACCTGTCTTGGGATCAACCATGGAAATATTAAAAGCGCCATATAGTGCACTCCGGTTGGTTTCTGCTTCACCTTTCAGAATATTATAAAAACTAATACCGTCACACGTATTTGGAATATCAATTTCTGCAATGTCACATAAAGTGGGCAGCACATCCATCAAATATGTATTACCAATTACCCGGCTGGCAGCTTTTATACCGGGCGCTCTTACAATAAGAGGCACCCTCCAGCTATGTTCATACAGATTTTGTTTACCCATTAATCCGTGACTGCCAACAGCAATTCCATTATCTCCTGTAAAAAAGATATATGTATTCTCCAATTCCCCAATCTCATCCAGTTTTTTAAGAACACGTCCTATCTGAATATCAACATTCTCTATACAGGCATATTGTCTTCCCAGTTCATTTCTGACAGTTGCCTCATCACGATTGGCCATCACTCCCTGCACCCTGGTTTCATCACGTCCGTCGTCATTTCCATGCCTAAACGGATGTTCAGGCAAATAATTTACAGGAAGAGGAGGTGCTTTCGGATTCGGGATTTCCGGAGGTTCGTCAGATGCCCCGTATTTTTCATATAATTCCTCTTTGCCGTGTCTTGGATCATGTGGATGTGAAAATCCCAGGTACATTAAAAATGGTTGATCCGGCATTTGTGAGTTTCTCATCTCCAGAAACTCAATTGCCCTGTCCCCATGCCACTTGCTGCCTTTATCATCCTCAGCATTAACACACCATTTTTCGTAATTATAAGTAAACAGCTTATCTGCATTATCATAACTGGTTGATGATTTACAGGTCCTGAACGTCAGATATCCCGCACGGTTAAAGACTGCAGGCATGCTGTAATACTCAGGTGCATCAGGCGGAGTTAATGCATTAGCCTCCTCAGGTGAATTATAATCCGGAGATTTCGTTTGCGGTAATCCTACTGTTCTCCATAAACTGCGGCCGGTCATTATTTGGGTGCGTGACGGAACGCATACCGCACTCATCCATGATCCCATAATATATGTTGAAGTGAAAGTCATACCCTCTTCAGCGAGCCTGTCAATATTGGGGGTATGACAAATCTGGTTACCATAGGCTTTCAGAGAGTTGGGCGACTGGTCATCAGTAATTATGAATAAAATATTAGGCTTTTTTTGTACTTCCCGGGAAATATCGCACTGAGTAATAAAAATCAAAATTACTGCCGGAAGGATACATCTTTTGAGGTAGTTAAATTTCATAGTTTTATTATGGTTTAATAATTTTCTCCGGAATAAGATAATTTCATATCTATAGTTTCACAGGCAGAAACATCATCCTGAAATTAGTGAACCTTATTTCCCTACTCCCTTTTCCATCAACAGTTTAAGTTCATCCAGATGACTTTCGTAGACTCCACGTGGACTCGTCTTATGTTTTGTTGCCAGATGTGCTGCCATTCCAACTACTTCACCCATCATTCCGCCTGTTCTCATAACCCTGATAGTACCAAGAACAACATGTGTTACACTTATATCACGCCCTGCCATAAAAAGGTTTTCTATGTTTCTTGAATACAAACACCTGTATGGTACAGCATAAGGTTCAATTTTTGTCGTTTTTGCAACTGACAAAAATGGTTCTTCGGTAAATCCGTTAATCTCTTTGGGATAATGTAGATCAATCCCCCAGGTTGTTGTAAAACTTCCATCGGGATATTTAACTCCATTTAAAACATCCTGTTCTTTTAGAATTAAATCACCCAGGATACGCCTTGATTCCCTTTTTCCTCCAATATGTGCCACCCACGATAATTTATGATTCCTATACCTCTCTCTTTCTTTGCTCTTGTTTTTAAGAAAATCCCAGTTGCCAAAAACAGCGCGCA
>LSQX01262719.1_pt1 | contig 30283 bp, 29 predicted proteins | sample 654561 | NCBI WGS metagenome assembly LSQX01 (sample SAMN04489861, study PRJNA283612) | anaerobic digester metagenome | isolation source: 4 biogas reactors fed with cattle manure at either 37C or 55C with and... | place: Denmark: Kongens Lyngby | collected 2014 | reverse complement strand
CCCCTGTCAAACTGCATACCTTCCACAACCTCAAGGGTTGTGCCCATTGTCTTGGACTCTTCCACTGTTATAACGCCGTCCTTGCCCACCTTTTCCATGGCATCGGCAATAAGGCTCCCTATTTCCTCGTCAGAGGCCGATACTGTGGCAACCTGAGCTATGGATTCTTTCTTATCTATTGTTTTACTCTGCTCCTTAAGAGCTTCCACCGCTTTCTCCACCGTCTTCTGGATACCTTTTTTAATATCCATAGGGTTTGCCCCGGCAGCAACGTTCTTAAGACCCTCCCTTATCATCGCCTGGGCGAGCAGAGTAGCGGTTGTGGTGCCGTCACCGGCCACGTCGTTGGTTTTTGTGGCAACTTCTTTAACAAGCTGTACCCCCATGTTCTCGAAGGGGTCTTCCACTTCAATGTCCCTTGCTATGGTAACACCATCGTTGGTTATAGCAGGGGTTCCGAATTTTTTATCAAGAACTACGTTCCTGCCCTTGGGTCCAAGGGTAATCCTTACGGTATCCGCAAGCTGGTTCATTCCCTTTTCCAGCGACCTTCTGGCGTCTTCGCCGTACTTTATCTGTTTTGCCATATCCATTCACTCCTTTTATTGGTTTTGCTTACTCGATTATCGCAAGTACGTCGCTCTGTTTTAGAATAAGGTACTCCTCGTCATCCATCTTGATTTCGGTACCTGCATACTTGGAATAAATAACTCTGTCTCCCACTTTTACCTCAAGGGGAACCCTCTTACCCTCTATTAGTTCTCCGCTTCCCACCGCCAGCACTTCACCTTCCTGGGGCTTTTCCTTTGCGGCTTCGGGCAGCACAATCCCGCTCTTGGTGGTTTCCTGTTTCTCCAGCACCTTAACAACAATCCTGTCTCCTAGTGGTTTGATGTTCATGCTTTACCCTCCTATCCTATATGTATAGTTTGGTTTCGTATTGTTAGCACTCACCGTCGGCGAGTGCTAATTACATTTAATATAATATTAAAAGCCGGCCCAGTTATCAAACCCAATACCGCCCAATAATTATCCAAATATGGCGGTTTTTCTTTATAAAGTCAAAATATATCGCTGTTTCTTTCCATATCCATTATTTATACCCGTTTTCTATGGGCTTAGCCTCTATCGGTTGCCTTTCCCATTGTACCCCTCGCATAGTAGAAAAGATACTGCTGTGCTACTCCCGCAAGGGGTCCGAACCTTTCGCAAGCCAACCGGCGTATCTGGGCAAGGGGAGTTTCCCGTTTAAGGTAGTAGTGCTCCATAACCCTTTTTACCCACACGTCCACCGGGAAAGCATCAAACTTTGCCATGGAAAAAAGCATAATACAGTCGGCCACCTTTGGCCCTACGCCGGGAAAGTATAAAAGCGCGTCCCTTGCATCCTCCGTGTCAGCATTCTCCAATGAATACAGGTCGGCCCGCCCCTCCGATACAATTCTCGCAGCCTTCAGCACATACTTTGCCCTAAAACCGCAGCCACAGCCACGTAAGTCCTTCTCGTCCATAGCCGCCAAACGCCCGGGTGCAGGGAAATCAAAATAGGTTTCCCCGTTTTGTTCTTTTCTTTCTCCGAAGCTTTGGCACATCCTTTCTATGGTACTCATAATCCTGGGAATCCTGTTGTTTGCGGATATAATAAAGGAAACAAGCGTTTCCCACACGTCCTGTTTCAGAATGCGTATGCCGCTGCCATACTCCACTGCCCTTTTTAGCACCGGGTCCCTTGAAAGGGTTTCCTTTATGGCCCCATAGTCCCTTGAAAGGTCAAAGTACCCAGCCCAATATTCATGGAAGTTCCGTTCATCGGTACCTTCAAGCAGTATATCGTTGCCTACTTTTTTCACCCGGAGGGCTCTTCCGCCAGCAACACCGCTGTAGCTGCCGCCCGGCATTGCTTTCCACCGGAAACACTGTCCGCATTCGAATACGTGCCGTGGCTCGAAGTCCTTTGCGTTTTTAACAAGTATTCCGTTTTTCGTTCTTATATAATTCAACGATAAACCTCCAGTTTACAGACCTCACAAACCACAGTCTGACAGTTCTTCTGGTTACAGGTATCAGGTCACTGACCACTAACCACTAGCCACTGATTAATCAGGAAGTCTCATATCGCCTTCCTTAATCCATCCTTTTCTTCTCATATACCCAGAAAACAAAAGGGTTATTATCGCTGGAGCGACTATATGCAAAACCAGCATCTTCACAAAAACCGCAGGACTTGCGCCCATCGCCTCCACAGTCCCGAATTGTCCTACAAGGCCACTGGTACCCATACCCGCGCCTATAGGTACGTTCTCCATCCTAAAAACCGTGGTAGCAAAGGGCCCTAATACGGCAGAGGCCAGTGTGGGGGGAACCCATATGAGGGGATTTTTCACAATGTTAGGCATCTGTAGCATCGACGTGCCTAGGCCCTGAGAAATGAGGCCGCCCCAGCCGTTTTCCCTATAGCTGGCCACGGCAAAGCCCACCATCTGGGTGCTGCAGCCCACCGTGGCAGCCCCGGCGGCAAGCCCGCCAAGACCCAGCATTATTGCCAGGGCAGCACTGCTTATTGGCAGCGTAAGCACCATTCCCATAAGCATCGATACGAAAATCCCCATAGGAATGGGATGCAACTCGGTGGCCCACATTATCCACTTCCCAAGGCCAGTCATTAATGACGAAATTCCCGGCCCAATCAGCATGCCCGCCAGCACGCCCGTTATTATGGTAACCGCCGGCGTAACCAGAATATCCACTTTGGTCTCCTTTGATACCATTTTGCCAAACTCAGCACCCACAACCGCCGCCACAAAGGCGCCCACAGGCCCCCCCAACTGGTTGCCCACCAAACCGGTTACGGTGGATGCAAACAGCACAAGAGGTGGCGCCTGGAGACCGTAGGCCACCGCCACCGCTATCGCCGGGCCGGTCATCTGCTGCGCTGCAGGGTAGACCACCTCGTAAAGAAACGGAATATTCAGATTTTCGCCTATTACTTTAAGAATAAGTCCTATTATTAGCGTGGCAAATAACCCCTGGGCCATCGCTCCCATAGCCTGTATGCCATATCTGTGCAATGAAATCTCTATGTTTTTTCTCTTCAAAAAGCTTTGCTTTTGTTCCATTTTGACCTCTCCTCGTTTGATAGATTATAAATGACAGGCGACCTGCGAAGCTGTATATACACCTGTATTGTCTCATATAATACCACCATTAAGCCAAATGTCAAGCGCAAAGCTTATCCGGTATTTTCCATTATTTAAAAACCCTATCCTTTAACGCAGTAAAGGTACGGCGGCTCTTCTCCACCTCTTCCAGGTCAATGTTGGCCCAAACCACCGTCTCCTTGTCTCCCCCCGAAGCCACGGCGATTCCCCAGGGGTCTACCACCATGCTGTGCCCCCCAAAGGTTGCCCCTCCATGACTTCCTGCACAGTTGCAGGATATAAGGTAGCACTGATTCTCCACCGCCCTTGCCTTGTTGAAAATGGTCCAGTGGTCCAACCTATTTATTGGCCATGCGGCCGGCACCAGAAAACCCTCTGCTCCTTTGTCCACCATTGCGCGGTACAGTTCCGGGAACCTTAAGTCGTAACAGGTGGTTATTCCCCATGTGCCAAACTTAGTTCCAACCACCGTTATATCCCTGCCCGGCGTCAGCACCTCGGGCTCCCTGGACTTGTAACCGAACAGATGAATCTTCCTGTACCGGGCTGCTATATTGCCCTCGGGGTCTATAAGCAGGGAGGTATTGAAGAGGTCGCTACCCTCCCGCTCCACAAAACTCCCGGTCAGGATATAACACCCCAGCTTTTCAGCTAAGGGGGCAAAGGCGAAATAAGTCTGCCCCTTCAACTCTTCACTCTCTTTTTGATAGTTTTCGAAATTGAAAAACCCCGTACCCCATATCTCGGGAAGCAGCACCAGCTGCGGATGTCTATTGTCCCGGTACATGCTCTCCAGAATGTCCATTGCATGGACCATTCGCTCATCCTTTGTCCTGTCGGCATTTACCTCCAACTGTAGCACCGCTACATTCATTATTAAATCCTCCTTTGAAAATGCATCAGGACCGCCGGACAGGTAACCGTCCCTCGCCCGAGCAACCGTCCCTTGCCCGGTCCCGCCCGTAGCCAATCCTTGTTCCATATAATACCATCACGTTGGGAATTGTCAAGCATAAAGCATGTATATTAACAATTTAGACCATTAATGGTAGGACTATCATAAATAATTCTAAAATTGTATATATTAACATTTCTTTTGTGCATATTATAGACAAGGGAAGTTTCCAGCATTTTGTTTTCCCTTCATAATACTCACAGAAACCGGGCTTTCAACACTTTCAAAAAGGAGGTGATAAACATTTATTGGGTAGACCTAAACAGCGACCTTGGAGAGAGCTTTGGCAATTACACATTAGGAATGGATGAGCAGGTGATAAAGCATGTGACATCGGTGAACATTGCCTGCGGATGGCATGCGGGAGACCCGCTGGTAATGGATAGGACTATTAAGGTAGCACTTCGTGAGAAAACAGCGATAGGAGCCCATCCCGGGTTCCCTGACCTTTTAGGTTTTGGCAGGAGGAACCTCGCTGCCACACCGGAAGAGATAAAGGCATACGTCCAGTACCAGTTGGGAGCCCTTATGGCCTTCGCAAAGGCAAACAGGACAGCCATTCAGCACGTAAAGGCCCACGGTGCATTATACAACATGGCGGCAAAGGATGCCAAGCTGGCAATGGCTTTGGCCGAAGCAATCCATGAAGTGGACAGCGACATAATACTTATGGGCCTTGCAAACAGCGAAATGATTAGTGCCGGAAAGGAGGTAGGGCTAAAAGTAGCCAACGAAGTATTTGCCGACAGGGCCTACAGCCCCGACGGGACGCTGGTATCCAGGAGGCTCCCGGGGGCGGTAATCCATGACGCAGACATTGCCCTTTCCAGGGTGGTACGCATGGTAAAGGAAGGAAAGGTTGAGGCTGTGAACGGACAGGACATTGAAATAAAAGCTGACTCAATCTGTGTTCACGGCGATAACCCGGAAGCGGTGGAGTTTACAAGAAAAATAAGGGCCAGGCTGGAGCAAGAGGGTGTTGAAGTAACCGCCGTTTCAAATTTTATTAAATAAAATGGAGGGATATTAAATGGGTTCCAATAATAAGGATTCGGACCTTAAGAAAAAGGCCAGTGCACTGCTTGGAGCAGCCTTTCTTATGGCCACTTCCGCTATAGGACCGGGTTTTTTGACACAGACTGCAGCTTTCACCGAACAGTATAGGGCAGATTTTGCCTTTGTAATACTGTTTTCAATCCTTCTTGCGTTAGGTGCCCAGATGAACGTATGGAGAGTTATAGGCATTTCAGGATTAAGGGGCCAGGACATAGCAAACAAGGTGCTGCCCGGCCTCGGATATTTTGTGGCAATTCTTGTAGCCCTGGGCGGACTGGCATTTAACATAGGAAACGTCGGCGGAGCAGCCCTTGGTCTAAATGCCCTTTTGGGAATAAACACAGACTTCGCGGCTCTGGTTTGCGGCATAATAGGTATCCTGATTTTCCTGTCCAAGGATGCAGGCCCTGTTATGGATAAGTTCACCAAGATACTGGGTGTTCTCATGATTATTATAGTGGGCTATGTTACACTCACAACCAAACCCCCGGTAGGGGAAGCCCTTTTAAGAAGCGTTTCCCCCACAGAGCCGGGAGTACTGCTTTTCCCTATCATCACGCTGCTGGGCGGAACGGTGGGAGGTTACATAACCTTTTCCGGCGGCCATAGGCTGCTTGACGCCGGCATATCCGGAAAGGAAAACCTGGATCAAATCAAAAAGAGCTCTGTAACGGGCATCCTAATTGCTACCATAATGCGAATCTTGCTGTTCCTGGCCATATTGGGCGTTGTCTCCAAGGGAGCGGCCCTTGACCCGGCCAACCCGGCGGCCTCGGCTTTCCAGCACGGTGCTGGGAACATAGGATACAGATTCTTCGGCATAGTACTTTGGGCGGCGGGCATCACCTCGGTGATAGGAGCGGCCTTTACATCAGTCTCTTTCCTTAAAACATTGAACGCATTTATAGAAAAAAATGAAAAATATATTATTTGCGGCTTTATAGCAGCCTCCACGCTTATAATGGTCCTTGTGGGCAGCCCGGCCAAACTGCTCATCCTGGCAGGGTCGCTTAACGGTCTTATACTGCCGGTAACGCTGGGAACCATGCTGATGGCTTCCAGGAGAAAGGATATTGTCGGGGACTACCATCACCCAACATGGCTGCTGGTATTTGGTGTAATGATAGTGCTGGTAGCCGGGTATTCGGGGATACTGTCCCTTAGGAATATGGCAAACCTGATACCAAGATAACCCGGTAAAATTCTGCCTAATTTCGTACTCACCGGTAAGGCATCCGGCGGGTACAAGGCTCAAATATGTATGGCCGTATGCCTTACCATTATAAAAGGGATAAGTCGGGGGGGAAGCAGAGTGTATAAACAGACAAAGTACCTGGCAGCCGGGGACAGGGCACTGGTAATGGAGTTTGGGAATTCCATATCGGAAGGGATTAATAGAAAGATACGGTCCATGGGTATTGCGATAGAAAAGAGCGGAATTGAAGGCATTACCGAAACGGTACCTACATACAGGTCTCTTATGGTACACTACGACCCAATAATAATGGAGTACGATGCCCTTTTAGACAGGCTTAGGTCGCTGGAAGAACAGCTGGAGAGCATAGACCTGCCGTCACCCTGCACCTACGAGATACCAACGCTTTACGGCGGCGAATTCGGGCCGGACATAGAAAACGTGGCAAAACACAATAATCTGACGATAGAACAGGTGGTAGAAATCCACACCTCAAGGGACTACCTGATTTATATGCTTGGATTCACGCCGGGGTTCCCTTACTTGGGCGGCATGGATGAGAGGATTGCAACGCCCAGGCTTAGCACCCCGAGGACCAAAATAAACGCGGGGTCGGTGGGAATCGCCGCGGCCCAGACAGGGGTATACCCAATCGAAAGTCCTGGGGGATGGCAGCTTATAGGCAGGACGCCACTTAAGCTTTATGATCCTTATAGGGAAAACCCCATACTGCTGAAAGCGGGAAACTATATCCGATTTACGAGGATTGACCGGGAAGAGTATGACAGAATAAAAAGACAAGTGAAAAAGGGTACCTATAAGTATATTATCCATACCGGGAAAGGGGGCAGTCAATAGAATGGGAAGCATAAAGATAATTAGCCCGGGCCTTTTAACGCTGGTTGAGGACAGCGGAAGGTACGGATATCAGCAGTACGGAGTTCCGGTTTCCGGCGTAATGGATACTTTCTCCCACAGAGTAAGCAATATTCTGGTTGGCAATGACGAACTGGAAGCGGTGCTGGAAGTGACCATGATGGGCCCCCACATCGAATTTTCCGATCAAATGGTAATAGCTGTCACCGGCGGTAACCTGTCCCCCGAGCTTAACGGCGCGGCAATACCCATGTGGGAAAGCATATTGGTACAAAAAGGAGATCAACTTACATTCCGTGGATTAAAGTCGGGATGCAGAAGCTACATTGCATTTTCGGGAGGCATAAGCGTTCCGGATATTATGGGAAGTAAATCCACCTACACCAGGGGAAACATCGGCGGCTATGAAGGAAGGGCATTAAAAACCGGGGACGTGCTGGAGATTGGAACCCCGAGAGAGAATTTGAATAAGCTAAGCGGCAGGAAAACACCGGCGGAATTTATTCCCGTTTATCCCAATACTATTGAGTTAAAGGTCACCATAGGCCCCCAGGATGATTGTTTTACCCCTGAGGGCATGCAAACATTTTTGTCGAGCATTTATGATGTAACCAACGAATTCGACAGGATGGGATACAGGCTAAGCGGTGAAAAAATCCAGCATGTAGAGGGCGGAGACATAATTTCCGACGGGATAGCAATGGGGGCGGTCCAGGTGCCCGGCCACGGGCAACCAATTATAATGCTGGCTGATAGGCAGACTACCGGAGGGTATACCAAAATCGCCAACGTTATCTGGACCGACCTGCCCAAAATTGCCCAGGCAAAGCCCGGGGACAAAATAAGATTTGAAAAGGTGACGGTACTTGAGGCCCAGCAGCTAATATGCGAGATGGAGGAAAAAATATCCACAATCAAAAAGGCCTGTGTGCCCCGGGGGGTAATTTTTTCAAGGCTATTAAGGCTTAGGATTAACGGGAAAAGCTACGACGTAAGAGTGGAAGAAATCAAGCCGTAGACCGTACTATAAAAGACCTGTTTTTATACGTATACAACGCATTTATAACTGGTGTCATCCTGATTTCTCCTTGCATGTCATGCTGAGCGATCTCTTTGTCATCCTGAGCAAAGCGAAGGATCTTATGTCTGTCTCTAAGAAAGATTCTTCGGACTTCGTCCTCAGAACGACAGAGCCGGATTCTTCGGACTTCGCCCTCTTAAGTGATAGAGATAGTGCAAAAATTTAGCGCAGACCCAAAGGCCTGCCCTTAGCCTGAAAAAACTCTATTACCCAACGGCATAAGGCTTCATGAAACGCTAGCGTATGCTTATATATGGTTTAGCAAGGAAACTTGCCGAAGCTTCGCAGAAAGACCGTAGGCCTGGCAGGACGCCAAGTCAGGCTTTCTTTCATAGTGCAGTATGCTATGAAAGAAGGGGTGCAGGGGAAATGTTCCCCGCCGGTTTCAGGAGGGTACTCAGGTTGCATAGCAACCGCCGAAGGGAACCTAGGGTTCCCTAGCGGAGAGGCGAAGCCGACGCGACTTGGACGGCGCATAAAATGCGGTAGGGCTTTCAATAAGCAAGGCTTTAGTTTCCTCTAAAGCATTTTCGCATAAAGCGGGTATTCATGAAGCCTAATTACATTTGTCTACAACTTGAGGGCAGACCCAAAGGCCTGCCCTATGCTTTCCTTATTAGGGACAAAGAACCGTCCCTTGTCCCTTTTCTTGTCCCTTTTTAGTACCAGCCGCGTAGCTTCATCGCGTCCGCAACTCTCTTGATTGCAATCATGTAGGCTGCAGTTCTCATATCAACGCCCTTCTCTTCTTTAAGCGCCCATATTGCATCAAAGGCTTCCTTCATTTTTACTAGTTGCTTTTCCTGTACCTCGTCAAAGGGCCAGTAATAGTTCTGCAGGTTCTGTACCCATTCGAAATAGGATACGATAACTCCGCCGGAATTACACAGTATATCCGGGAAAATCGGTATTCCTCTTTCTTTGAGAATTGCATCCCCTTCGGGAGTAGTGGGTCCGTTTGCTCCTTCAACCACAAGCTTTGCTTTAATATTGCCCGCGGTTTCAGCGGTTATCTGGTTTTCCATAGCACAGGGGAGTAAAATATCTACTTCCATGCCCAGTATGTCTTCCCTGGGCAGTTCCTTGCAGCCGGGGAAACCGGTTATCAGGAATTTATTGCTTTTTACATATTCTCGCAGAGCATTAACATCTATGCCATCTTCATTGTACAGTGTGCAGGAGACGTCGGAAATGGCAATGACTTTACCGCCAAATTCGTCCAGGTATTTGCAGGTAAAACTACCAACGTTGCCAAAGCCCTGTACCGCTATTCTGGCACCCTCGAATTTCACGCCTACTTTCTCGGCGGCCAATTTAGCCATATTAGCTATACCGTAACCGGTAGCTTCGGTTCTCGCCAGCGATCCGCCAAACGCAACCGGTTTTCCGGTGATAGCACCCAGTTCGTTGTATCCCCTTATAACGCTCAGCTCGTCAATCATCCATGACATAATCTGACCGTTTGTGCCCATATCGGGAGCAGGAATATCCTTGTTGTCACCGATGAAATCGGCTATTTTTCTTATGTACCCTCTGGACAGCCTTTCCAGTTCGCCTTGGGATAACTGGGTAGGATCAACTATAATTCCACCCTTGCCTCCGCCATAGGGAGTACCGGTAACGCCGCATTTGAAAGTCATCCACATAGAAAGAGCCTTTACTTCGTCCATCGTAACATCCTGATGGTACCTTACCCCGCCCTTTCCCGGGCCAAGTGCATCGTTGTGCTGCGCCCTGTAACCTATGAAGGTTTTGACCTCGCCGTTGTCCATCTTAACAGGTATGCTTACTTCCATAACCTTCATGGGCTGTTTAAGGATTTCATAAACAGCCGGTTCCGTTCCCAGTTTGTCGCACGCCGCCTTAATCTGCTGCTGGGCAATTTCAAAGGGATTCATACTCTTTTCAGCCATAATACGACCTCCTCTTTATATATTTTATTAATACTTAAAACAAAACCAAAAAACTCGGTTTTTCTCAATGAGGGCCTGCCTGACATATAACAGGCAGGCCCTCACTTGAATTATAACATATTAAAAATAATTGTAAACCTTAAAAAAACGTTGGAAATAGTAGTTATTCCATTATAAGGCTTTTAACGGTTACATTTATAGCCAGCACGTTCAGCGAAGTCATGTATTCTATCTCGGATTTAATCATTTCCTTCATCGCCGCTATCGGCTTCTCCATTGCAATTCCGTACTTAACCGCCACATCGGTATTAAGTACAATCCCGTGGGGATAAATAGCAACCTCGGTGTTGTATATCCTGCCTATACCGTCAATCTTCTCTGCAGCGGCCCGGGCTATCTGAATAATCGCCCTGCCGTATATGGTATACCTGCCCAAATAGCTGTATGTGGGGCGGACCACTGTTTTTTCATCAATGGTAACGGAATGGTCTCTTTTCTTGGTAAGTATCTTCAGAGTATCCAGGAAATATCCGGAAAAGTCCTTTTTCACCTCCAGCGTGGGGACAGGTATTACGTGTTTACCCTTTAATAGTCTCTGCTGACGGGCAAGCTCTATTTCTTCCTCTGAAGCTATATCTTCTATATGAAGCCGTGTTTGGGGCGCGGGAATGCCCAGAGCCTGGGTTATTCTGTCCACCATCCCATCCGAGGTGCCAAGGATAAGTATCCGCTTGGGCCTATGAAGCCTTATTGCCCCGGCCACCTCCTCCCGGTGCTCCGGGTCCATAAAAAGGGCCCTCCTTACCGCAGCAATTTTTGTGTGCTCCTTTTTGGCCGAAGCTCCTGCAATAATCTTGTTGCCCTTAATAAAAAGACCATCGTCTATTACATATTCAATATTATTATCCTTCGCAACCAGCAGTGCCCTGTAACTCTTGCCTGTCCCGCTAATACCCACCAGCGATGTCACCTGCATAGGCTCTCCCCTTCCCTGTTAAAACCGCCAAAACTGCAGCCGACAGGTCCCGTTCAAAGATCTGCGGTTTGTCTGATTCGGGTTACTGGGTATTTTCCATTCTGTCCCTTTCGTTCATCATATAGGCCAAAACCATGAGGCTCTCGCTCAAGTGCACATTCTCCACTATTACGTCTTCGGGTACTTCAAGGTCGGTGGGAGCAAAATTCCATATTGCCTTTATACCTTCCCCGGTCAGCCTGTCGGCAACGCTCTGGGCCCCCTCCTTAGGGGTACATATGATACCCGCGTTTACACCCGAGTTTTTGATGAATTCTCCCATATCATCAATATCCATTATCTTAATATCCCTGATGCTGATACCCACAAGTCGCGGGTTTATGTCAAACATAGCCTTCAACACGAAACCGGAACCCCTAAACCCACTGTAGTTTGCAATTGCCTGACCAAGGTTGCCTGCGCCTACTATTATGGCATTCTTGGTCTTATTAATACCAAGGATATTGGCAATCTCATCCCTTAATTCCCTGACGTTATACCCATAGCCCTGCTGGCCAAAACCGCCGAAGCAGTTTAAGTCCTGTCTTATCTGGGAGGCGGTAAAACCTAATATTCTTCCGAATTCCTTGGATGATATTCTGGTAATCCCCTTTTCCATCAATTCGTTGAGATATCTATAGTACTTGGGTAATCTCCTTATTACTGCCATTGATATATTAGGCTTCATTCTGTCCATTCTATCCCTCCTCATTCATAGTATGCCACGGGTTTAGCTATTTATTTCCACCTCCTTATTAATTATATCAATTTGTTAAATAATTACCAATATATATTTTATAATTTATTTATAAAGTGTTAATAATATTACATTACTTTACTTAGCACCTAGAGGGCGAAGCCCGAAGAATACGACTCTGTCACTTAAGAGGACGAAGTCCGAAGAATCCGACTCTGTCGTTCTGAGGGCGAAGCCCGAAGAATCTTTCGGCGATAGATCCTTCGCTACGCTCAGGATGACTAAAGCCGCACAGGATTACACGCTAGAAGATGTAAAGTTTTATCACGTTATATAAATTTGTTGGAATGATAGCTGGTAGTCCATAGTTAGCAGTTGGTAGGCGATAGGGTAATGCTTTCAGATGGCAAATCACAATGAGAGGTGCGATGTGGGAAGTGGGAAATGCGGGAAGCCAGCAAACTACGGAGAATAAAACAGGAAAACCGGGGGAGGGAAATAACCGGGGCAAAGGAAGAAGCACTCCGGTTGGAACAGCGTATGTGCCAACCGGAGGTGTATTCTGATGCGATTAAAATAAGGACCTTAATGAAGAGCTTAAGGCCCTTAAGCACAAACTGAAAGAGCTATATCAGAAGTGTGCGGAAATAATCGATTAAATATCATTCTTATGTAATAGAACGCTGATAGGCTTTATAGGAAACCACGCATATCACGCACCCGTCATATACGCTATACTTCAGATGACTTGATGCCTGCTTATAGTACGCTTATGTGAGATAGGGCTTCATGAAGCCACTAGCCACTACAATCCTGTGGGTTCCCATTCCTAACGATACAATCGATTCTCAAATTCATATTTAATCTGTTCATGTGTAAGGCCGGCGGCCAAAAGGACTATCAGCTTTATCCTTGCCTTCCACGCAGACAGGTCTTCCCCGAAAATCACACCCAGGCTGCGGAGATGCCTTTCGCCCCCTTCAAAACCATAGGTACCAGTGAGCAGCCGGCCCAGGGGAACCCTAGAGGTAAGCACCACCGGGACGCCCTTTTCAACGGCTTTTTTTATACCCTCCATCATTGCCGGCGGTACATGACCGGCCCCCAGGGCTTCTATTATAATCCCGTCAGCACCCTTTTCCATGCTGCTATAAATCATGCTGGAATCGGCACCGGTGTAGCTGTTTATTATATCCACCCTTTTGTCGGCGCTGCTTATACTATATACCGTCCTCTCCACAGGTCTTCGGTACCAGATAACTCTATCGTTGTTAACAACTCCCAAAGGCCCAAACTCCAGGCTCTTAAAGGTATCCACCCGCGTCCTGTGGAACTTGGTGGCCTCCCGGGCGGCGGAAACCTCCGATGCAAAAACTATCACCGTCCCCATTTCCGGCGTACCGTCATCGGCGGCGGTAAGTATTGCATCCATAAGATTTACAGGTCCGTCGGAACTAATCAATGACGGATTCCTCTGCGCTCCGGTTAAAACCACCGCGGCTTTGCTTCGCACCGTTAAATCAAGAAAATATGCCGTCTCCTCCATTGTATCGGTGCCATGGGTAATGACCACTCCCGCATAACCATCCCCTTCCAGCTTTTCAACATAGCTCTTTAAGCCGATTAGGTCATCCATTGTAAGGTATGAGCTGGGTACATTTGTGAAAGCAGACACATCAATTGCCACCCTGTCCCTTAGGGAGGGTATAGCGGCCACCAGGTCACCGCCGCTTAAGGAAGGTTTCGCAAGACCTGTATGGTCCGCCTTCATAGCGATGGTTCCCCCCGTTGTAACTACGGCTATCTTTTTGATAATAATCACCCCTTATTGGAAAAGGTAAACGTTATTAGGCCCTGGGCATCCTTTCCACGTTGAGCCTTGAATTCCTTATATGCTCCACCAGAACCCTTTCTCCCTTTTCTATATCTCTGTCCTTGAAGGCCTGTACTATGGCTTTATGTTCGATAAGCGACTGCATTGCCCTGCCGGGCGCTTTCAGCGATGCAAGTCGAATATTTTCAATGTAATACTGGAAATCGCTCAATACCTGCATTAACGGCTTGCTTTTGGTGGACTCGAAAATAATATCATGAAACTGCGAATTCAGTTCTCCCACCTGGTCCAGGTCCCCCTTTGCAGTATAAAACTCCATGAGGTCGTATATATTTTCCAATTCCTTAAGAGTTTTTTCGTCAATCCTCTCTATCGCCCACCGGGCAGCCAGCCCCTCCATGCATTCCCGTATGGCGTATATGTCCTGGATGTCCTGCCTGGTTATCCCCTCAACAAACACGCCCTTGTTCGGGATGCTGGACACCAAGCCCTCCAACTCAAGCTGCCTGATGGCTTCCCGCACAGGCGTCCTGCTTACACCCATCTCTTCGGCAAGTTTCATTTCAACCAAACTGTCCCCGGCTTTGTATTTGCCGTTCAGAATATCCTTGCGTAGTTTTTTAAATATTTTTTCCCTAAGGGAATACCCACCCTGGCCAACCCCTCTTTTCATGGCTACATCCGCAACCTCCTTTGATAACTATATTGTATACAATACAGAATTTAGTGTCAATGCAACCCGTGATTGTTAACCTTATCAGAGTTCTAGGTTGACAATCGCTGGTCCTGCCCTTATAATTGATTAGGAGAAACCCCCTTCAAAAGCTGCGGTAAGCCCGCGGAAGGAATTTCGAAATAACCGGCACACCGGTAAGGGAGGAAATAGCAATGAAGACAAAGGAAATGAAGACAAAGGAAATGATATTGGTATCGATGTTCGCCGCGCTGACGGCCATTTTCGCACAGATTACAATACCGCTACCCATCAGCCCGGTACCCATAACCATGCAGGAACTGGCGGTATGCCTTGCTGCGGCAATACTCGGTAGCCGGCTGGCGCTGCTCTCCCAGCTTGTATACATAGCTGTGGGAATAATAGGGATGCCGGTATTCTCCGGGGGCACCGCCGGACTTGCACGGTTGATGGGCCCTACCGGGGGCTATATAACGGGCTTTTTGCTCTCTTCCTTTATCATCGGAAGGTTGGTAGAGTTAAGACCCCTTCCCACCATACGCAGCACCTTTATTGCCATGCTGTGCGGCCTGTTTGTAATCTATACCTGCGGCATGCTCCAGCTTTCGCTGGTGACGGGAATAACCCATAAGGCCGCTTTTATGTCGGGGGTGGTTCCCTTTATAGGCATGGCCATTATTAAGATTGCCCTGGGCTCTGCCGTTGCCTGCTCAGTGCGCACAATATTAATTAAGCAAAACCTTATTAAGGTATCCGGTTAAAATTTAAGTACTATATATAATATGATAAAGACTTCACACAGTTGTCATCCTGAGCGATAGCGAAGGACCTTGCGGGAGATAAAACCAAGGTCCCTCAGTCGTCCCTCCTTCAGGATGACACTTAATATGTAACTTCATTAATGCGTTATATATAGTTGCATAAATATTATGAAACCAACAGTCTCTGTGGATAAAAAATTTGTATTTCCACAACTTATCCACACCGTCCACAAGTTTATCCACAGCGGATTATGGGTGACAGAGACAACCCAGCAAGGCATGTCCACAATATCCACAAATTACACAGCCAAATAATTAACAAAAAACCCCCAGAGGGGGTAAACATAACACAAAATGTTAATAAGAATCAATCTCCATTGAGGCCGCTGCGTTAAGGGTCATGGTACTCATAAGACCCCTCCTCAACCTATAGTAACCTGTTGCCCCTATCATGGCCGCATTGTCTGTACAGAGCAGCTTTGAAGGGTATTTGAGCAAAAATCCCTCATCGGCACACCGGCTCTCAAACTCGCTCCTCAGCCTGCCGTTGGATGCAACACCGCCGGCGAGGACTACAGTGTCTGTACTGCACTTTTTGGCAGCCATTATGGTCTTGTCCACCAGCACCTCAATAACGGCGCTTTGGAAGCTCGCAGCAACGTCGGCGGTATTCACCGCTTCGCCCCTTTGCCTGCACACGTTTAGATGGTTTAATACCGCTGTCTTAAGGCCGCTAAAGCTAAAATCCAGGCTCCCCGGTTCCAGGTAGGTCCTTGGAAAAGCCACCGCCCCGGGGTCTCCCTTCTGGGCTTCTTTTTCCACCAACGGACCGCCGGGATATCCAAGGCCCAACGCCCGTGCAACCTTGTCAAAGGCCTCTCCCGCCGCATCGTCCCTTGTTCTGCCCAGTATCTTGTATTGCCCGTAGCCTTTGACGTGCACAAGATGGCTGTGTCCCCCCGAGGCCACCAGGCATACGAAAGGGGGCTCTAAGTCTCGATGCTGTATGTAGTTGGCACAGATATGGCCCTCTATATGATGCACCCCCGCAAGGGGTACCTCCAGGGCAAAGGCCATAGCCTTAGCATGGGATACACCCACCAGCAGTGCCCCCACCAGGCCGGGACCCATTGTTACGGCTATGGCATCAATATCCCCAAGGTGCGTCTTCGCCCCTACAAGGGCCTCATCCACTACGTAATCAATAAGCTCTATATGCTTCCTTGAAGCTATCTCCGGAACCACGCCGCCGTATTTTTTATGCGTCTCTATCTGCGTGGATATCACGTTTGAGAGGGCCTCCCGGCCGTTTCGCACCACCGCACAGGCGGTCTCGTCGCAGGAGGTCTCTATTGCAAGGATTCTTGTATCATGTCTGTTTTTAAACCTTTCCAGTTTTTCTGTTGCCTTTCGGATATAGCCCATACCCTTTCTCCTTCTCCAGAAATTCACACATATATTATACACCACACATGTAAAAGATAAAATAAAGGGCTAAGTTTGCCCTTTGAATATTTCACATTCGCCGCCGTTCCAGTTGACGCAAAACCGGCAGTCGGGGTTTTGAACCGTGTCCAGGCTGTTTAAAAGGGATATACCAAAGTCCTGCGCCCTTGCGACGGAACAGTACTGACGGCATGCAGAAGCAATACGCCTGCACTTCATTGGACCACCATCCTTTTAGATGTTTGGCATTAGCTTCTGTATACGATAAAAATATATACTTATAATAGTGGATAGTGGATAGTGGGGGTGTGTCCCCATTCCTTATAACCTGAAACAAAGGAGATAAATAGATATGGCAAAACGAAAAAGAACTCTGGTTGAGAGGGCATATAGGGCAAACGTATTATCGGATGGTGTTCTGACAAGGATAGAAAGTCTTGAGGGAACAAATCTGACTCCTCAGAATACCGATTTTGAACAGCTTAAAAGCTTGGCGGGACCTGAAAAGAAAGAGGACAACTCCGACCCGTATGACCGCGAACAGTCCCCCAAATCTTAAAGCTCAAGCCACATTATTATCGCGTCCTCACCGGTATCGGAGTAATACCCATTCCTGAGGCCCGCTTTTACAAAACCCATTCCGCTGTAGAGCCCTATAGCGGTATGATTGTTTTCGCTAACCTCCAGCGTAAAACTCCTCATCCCATCGGAGGTTCCAAAATCAATCATACCCTTTAGAAGCATTTTTCCAATTCCCCTTCCCCGATACTCAGGATGCACCGCAAAGTTGGTAATGTGTGCCTCATCCAGTATATACCACATTCCACCGTAGGCCACCGCTCTGTTTCCATCCTTTATAGTATAATAACGGGCAAGCCTGTTATCACAGATTTCCTTTACAAAAGCCTGCCTTGGCCAAGGGGTGGAAAAGCTTAAACGTTCAATCTGCTCAATGTCGTCCAGGTCCTCAATACCCATGGGCGATAACCGAAGCCTGTTCATACCGTATTCTCCGGTTTGTGTTTTTTGTCGTATTCCCTCTCGGCCTGGGACTTTCTCAGGTAGAACGGGACAAAAGCGTCCCCGCTTTGGCCTTCGCCCCTCCTGAGCGCCTCCATCGCCAACTCCGCTATAGACGATGCCCTCTGCCTACCCGCATTCCGAGGTGCAAACTCCGCCCGGTCCCCCAGGACATTCTTAATGATATCCCGGTGCACCGGAACCCCGTCCCCAAGAAACACGACCCTCTCACCCCTTATTCTTAGGTCCTCCAGCAGCTCAGAAATGGCCATCGCACAGTAGGGCTTAAGCTTGTAGAAACTGCCCTGGTCCCACTTATAAAGGGCGGTATATACCTGGTTTCGCCTAGCATCCATTATAGGGCATATTATACCCTGGCAGTAGGGCAGATTGAAGGCCAGGCCGTCAAGGGTAGGGACCCCTATTATCTTAATGCCGCAGGCATGGGCCAGCCCCTTTGCGGTGGCGGCGCCTATCCGAAGGCCGGTAAAGGACCCAGGGCCGCTGGCCACAGCTACCGCGTCAATTTCGCCGATACTTGTGCCGCAGCTTTGGAGCACCTGCTCTATTATGGGCATAAGCTGCTCCGAATGAGTCTTTTTGTGGTTTATTATGTACTCTGCCACCAGCTTATCATCGTCCACCACCGCTGCGGAAGCTACCATAGATGAGGTATCAATAGCCAGTATTTTCACCTTTCCTCACCCTTTCTAGAAGATCACTGTGTTTTCCCGAAACGGCCAGCTCAATAAGCCGGGAGGATTCCGTTTCATCCAGTGTGATAAGCCGTATCCAAAGGCAGTCCGGTGGCAGAAGGTCCTCCGCCCGGGATGCCCATTCTATTACCGAAATACCCTGTCCATACAAAAGGTCTTCTCCACCTATATACAGCAATTCCTCACCGTCTTCCAGCCGGTAAAGGTCGAAATGGTAAAGCGGCATGCTGCCCGCGTATTCGTTTATCAGCGTATAGGTAGGGCTGCTGACGTTGTCTTCTATTCCAAGCGCCCTGGCTATACCTCTTGTAAGCACCGTTTTGCCGGCCCCAAGCTGCCCCTCAAGGCACACTATGTCTCCGGGCTTTAGCAGCCGCCCCAGCCGAATTCCAAACTCCAGAGTATCTTTCGGACTCTTGCTTACAAAGGAATATTTCATATATAACACTTCCTAGTTGGTAGTTGGTAGTTCGTAGTTGGTAGGCGTTAGGGTGACAACCACTTCGCTCGGGGTGACAAAGCAGTACTGACCACTAACCACTAATCACTAGCCACTATACACTATCTCCCCGTCCACTACCACGTACCGGGTTTTGGTAGTATAACTGAAGGGATGCCCGTCAAACACCACCACATCGGCGTCCTTCCCCGGTGTAAGGCTTCCCACCCTGTCGTCTATCCCGGCAATCCTCGCTGCGTTTATTGTGATGGCCTCTAGGGCCCTGTACTCGTCCATTCCCTCCCTCACTGCAAGGGCCGCACAAACCGGTAGGTATTGTATAGGCACTACCGGGTGATCGGTCATTATGGCAATATCCAGCCCGGCCGCCGAAAGAATGCCCGGTGTTTTGAAGGTAAGGTCCTTAAGCTCATACTTTGACCGTGAAGTAAGCCCCGGGCCAACCACCACGCCCCTGCGCTCCTGCGCTAGGATTTCTGCTATCCTGTGTCCCTCGGTACAATGGTCTATGGTCATATCAATATCAAACTCCCGGGCAATCCTTAGAGCGGTAAGTATATCATCCGCCCTGTGAGCATGGGCCTTAAGGGGAAGTTCTTTCTTAAGCACTCTTACAAGTGCCTCCATCTTAACATCCAGTTCCGGTCTTTTGTCTTCTTCTCCGGCTTTTTCCAGCCTTTCCATGTACCTTTTGGCTTTCATTAGGGCTTCCCGTAGCAGGGCAGCCGTTGCCATCCTGGTGGTAGGAGCCGTCTTTTTTTCGTGGTACACCCTTTTAGGGTTTTCACCGAAGGCACACTTTATTGCAATGGGGTTTCTAATTATCATATCCTCCACCCTGCTGCCCACCGTCTTTATAGCCACAAACTCGCCCCCTAACACGTTTGCGCTTCCCGGGCCGGTAACCGCCGTGGTTACACCGCCCTGTACCGCTTCATCGAAGGCTTTGTCCATGGGGTTTATCGCGTCTATCGCTCTTAGGTGGGGCGTTATGGGGTCGGTCATTTCGTTGCCGTCCTCGCCCTCAAAGCCTATACCGTCCTCGAAAAGGCCTATGTGGCAGTGGGCGTCCACAAAGCCCGGCATCACGTACATACCGGATGCGTCGATTACCCGTTCCGGGCCCCCATTCCTTCCGTCCGGTTGGCCCCGGCCCACTTCGGCTATCCTGCCGTCTTTAATGAGCACGAATCCCCCTTCGAGGACTTCCCCGTCCATTGTATATATCTTTCCACCCTTTATTAGTATCATTATTTCTTCCTCCGTTTATCAATAGTTTCTCCGTCTGTGCAGTTTTTCCATCTTCTATCCTTTATAATCAGGGTCCCGGGCCTTAGGGGATGAATCGGGAATATCAGCGGCGTTCAATCATGTTATAAACGTTCAGGCAGTTAGTTTCCCTTACAAAAAGTACACCCACCACGGCAATAAATACCGCCGCGGCGCAAAGCATCAGTGCCTTTGCATAGGCTGCCTGGGAATAAACCCTTATACCCTCCGCCATTTGTCCCGTCCAGTTAATATCAAGCACATACCCCATAAGGGGCTGCAGTATGGACGGACCCAAGAACCCACCCATATTAAAGGTGCCAAGGGCTATCCCAGCCGTATGTGTCGGGTTAACCTCCTTCGCCAAGGCCCAGGTTATTACGTAACCGGTGGCTGAAAACCCCAGCAGAAACATAAGCGGATAAAGAACCTCCACCGGCGGTTTACCGTTATTCCACAGCACCAGCGCCAGCCACATAACCAGGTTTGACACGCCAAACGCCAGCAGAGGACCTTTCCTTTTCCCTACCTTATCCGAGGTCATCCCGGATACCAGGCTGCCAACCATCACCCCGGCCGTTGCCGCCATAACATACGAGGATGCCGCTGCCTTGTTCAGCCCGTAAACCGCCATAATATAGGGCACTCCCCACATGCCGGTAAAGGACAGTATAGACCCCGAAAGCCCGGCGAAGGCTATGAAACCCGGCCAGGTTTGCCGGTTGGTTACCACCGTCTTTATGCTTTCCATTATTCGCTGCCTTTCCGGAACAGTTCCGTCCCCCCTGCCTTCCAGCTCTGCAATACCCGGCAGGCCTACATCCTCTGGCCTGTTCCTCACTACCAGGTAACAGAGCAGCGCGATAATTATCGAAACAGTACCAATTCCCAAAAAAACCGTCCTCCAACTAAAAATAGCCACCGCCAGGGCAAGGGGCATACCCGCTAGCAGTGCACCACCGTTACCTATGAGCGCAGTAAGCCCCGAAATGGTGGCAAACTCGCTCTCCTTAAACCATTGGGACAGGACCTTCAGTATGGCCACAAACACCACCGACACGCCAAGACCCACTAGAAACCTGCCCACATAGCTTACTTCTATACCGGATGCCATGCCGAAAATAATTGAGCCTATGCCTGCCGCCAGCGTACCGATGCTTACCGTTATCCTGGCTCCCAGCGTATCCGCCAAGACCCCTGATGGTATCTGCATTATCATGTAAACATAAAAATATACCGCTCCCAAGTTGCCAAGGGCCGCTCCGGTGACACCGAACTCAGACATTAGACTGTCCGCCACAACCCCGGTAGCAATCCTGTGGAAAAACACAATAATGTAGGCAAGACACATTACCCCCCAGACCAGCCATCGGAAGCTGTATCCCCTTTGTGTATGCAAGTTGCCCTTCAAAACCTCTCCTCCTTAGTATAAATAACGCATTAATAGTATTACACTCTTTTATCTATCACTTAAGAGGACGGAGCTTTAAGAATCCGGCTCTGTCGCTTAAGAGGGCGAAGTCCGAAGAACCCGACTATGTCGTTCTTAACGTAGTGAAGAATCCGATTCTGTCATTCTGAGGACGAAGTCCGAAGAATCCTTTAGAGACAGACATAAGGTCCTTTGCTTCGCAAGATCCTTCGCTGCGCTCAGGATGACAACCGCTTCGCTCAGGATGATACCAGTTTTAATGCGTTCTATATAGTTTTCCTTGTTCATATAGCCTGTGCTGTCAATTGACCTGCTTCATGGAGAGGGATATCCTGTTCCTTACAGGGTCTACATCAAGAACTCTAACCTTCACAATGTCCCCCACCGATACTATATCCATCGGATTCCTGACGTACTTATCCGAGAGCTCGGAAATATGCACCAGCCCGTCCTGGTGTACGCCGATATCCACGAAGGCTCCAAAGTCTATTACGTTCCTGACGGTTCCGGCCAACACCATTCCAGGCTTTAAATCCTCCAGATGCATTACCTCCTTCATAAAAGTTGGCCCCTGCATATCCTCCCTCGGGTCCCGGCCAGGCTTTAGAAGCTCCGCCACTATATCCCCCAGTGTGGGGACACCTATTCCCAGGACACCTGCCATTTCGGGTACGTCTATGTTTTGCAGCGCATCCCTTATACCCTTTATATTCTCTGCGGCCACCGAACCCACGTCATACCCAAGGCCTTTTATAAGCTGCGATGCAGCGGGATAGGATTCCGGGTGCACTGCTGTAGAATCCAGTATATTTTCCGGATTATCAACCCTTAAAAAGCCCGCGCACTGCACAAAAGTCTGCTCCCCCAGCCTTTTTACGTCAAGGAGCTGCCTGCGATCGGTAAACCGACCCAGTTGGTTCCGTGTCGAAATAATGTTCTTTGCCACTGCAGGGCTTATGCCCGAAATATACTGCAGTAGCGAATAGGAAGCGGTATTCAGGTCCGCTCCCACGCTGTTCACGCAATCCTCTACCACAGCCTTCAGCGTTTCTGACAGCCTTTTTTGGTTTACGTCATGCTGGTACTGGCCTACTCCCACGTGCTTGGGGTCGATTTTAACCAGTTCCGCCAGCGGGTCCTGGAGTCTTCTGCCAATGGAAATGGCTCCTCTCAGGGACACGTTTATATCAGGATACTCCTCCAAGCCTAGCTTTGATGCGGAATACACCGAAGCCCCGGCTTCGTTTACTATAACGTATTTTACATCCCTTTCAAGGGAGCCTATAAGCTCTGATACAAAAAGTTCCGACTCCCTCGATGCGGTACCGTTGCCTATGGCGATAAGGTCCACGCCGTGCTTTGCAATTAGTTTCCTAAGCACCTCCGCCGCTTTTCCCTTATCATTCTGCGGTGGGGTGGGGTACACGGTGGCGGTGTCCAAAAGCCTGCCGGTAGCGTCCACCACCGCTATTTTGCACCCGGTCCTGTAGGCGGGGTCAAAACCCATTACCACCTTACCCTTGACCGGTGCCTGCATAAGCAAATTTTTCAGGTTTACCGAGAACACCTTTATCGCCTGCTCCTCTGCCTTTTCGGTAAGAGAATTCCTTACCTCCCTCTCTATTGAAGGGCCAACCAACCTCTTATAGGCGTCCTCCACCGCCCGTACTATATAGGGTTTGGAAATACTTGCTTCATTATGTATAAGTTTGCCCAGAGTTATGTTCAGAATATCCTCCACCGGCGCCTCAATTCTTACCGACAGAAGCCCTTCCCTCTCACCCCTGTTTATGGCCAGCACCCTGTGGGGCGCTATCCTGGCAACCGGCTCGGAAAAGTCGTAATACATCTGGAATTCCGAAACCTCATCGGTGGCACCGCTAACCCGAACAACCCCTTTACGGGTTGTAAGGACCCTTATTGCTTTCCTCAGGTCCGCATCATCCGAAACGGATTCTGCTATTATGTCCATGGCCCCCTGAAGGGCTTCCCCGGCGGTACCGACCCCCTTTTCCTCATCTATGTACGGAAATGCAATTTCCTCCATATCACCGTCCATAAGGTTCTGGGCAAACATTAAATCGGCCAGCGGCTCAAGGCCCTTCTCCTTTGCCACCATCGCCCTTGTTCTTCTTTTTGGCCGGAAGGGCCTGTATATATCCTCAACCTCCTGCAGCGTTTCGCAGGACAATATTTTTCCCTTGAGTTCATCGGTTAGCTTGTCCTGACCGTCTATAAGCCTTATAACCTCTTCCTTCCTGCTTTCCAGGTTTTTGAGGTATTTGAGCCTTTCATCCAGGTCCCTTAACACGTCGTCGGTCAGCCCGCCGGTCATCTCCTTTCGATAGCGGGCTATAAAGGGTATTGTGTTTCCTTCGCCAATAAGCTTTATAGTGTTTTGGACCTGTAATTCTTTCAGCCCGAATTCATTACAAAGTCTTGCGGCAATATTGTCCATACCATGCCTCCTTTTCTATCTTATATTAATAGGGATATGTCTTTGATAGCTAAGGACAGGGGATATTTTAACTCAGGAGGCTTCATGAAGCGCAAGCGCATGCTTATAATTGGTTTAGCAAGGAAACTCGCCGAAGCTTTGCAGAAAATCCGTAGATTTGGCAGGACGCCAGGCCAGGCTTTCTTTCATAGTGCAGTATGCTATGAAAGAAGGGGTGCAGGGGAAATGTTCCCCGCCGGTTTCAGGAGGGTACTCAGGTTGCATAGCAACCGCCGAAGGGAACCTAGGGTTCCCTAGCGGAGAGGCGAAGCCGACGCGACTTGGATGGCGCATAAAATGCGTTAGGATTTTCAAGAAGCAAGGTGTAAGTTTCCTCTAAAGCATTTTCGCATAAGCGGGCATTTATGAAGCCAAATTTTGTTATCCGTATTTTGATGCTGCTGCATTCCCACATATATTAACCCACCTCACACATCACAAAGCGGTGTGTCCCCTTTCCCTAGCCACTAATCACTATAATTTTTGAGGTAGGCAAATATAAACTCGTCCAGGTCCCCGTCCATCACCCTGTTCACATTGCCAACCTCAACGTTGGTCCTGTGATCCTTTACCATACTGTATGGGTGGAATACGTAGGACCTTATCTGACTGCCCCAAGCGATCTGGTTGTATTCGCCCTGAAGGTCCTCTATCCTCTCCTTCTGTTCCCGCTCTTTGAGTTCCACCAGTTTTGATTTGAGCATCCTCATTGCGGTCTCACGGTTGCTGTGCTGGGACCTCTCATTCTGGCACTGCACCACTATTCCGGTGGGTATATGGGTTATCCTTATGGCGGAATCGGTTTTGTTGACATGCTGGCCACCGGCACCGCTGGCCCTGTAGGTGTCAATCCTAAGGTCATCGGGGTTAATGTTTACCTCAACGTCGTCATCAAGCTCGGGCATTACATCCAGCGAGGCAAAAGAAGTGTGCCTCCTTCCCGACGAATCAAAGGGCGAAATCCTCACCAGACGGTGGACGCCCTTCTCAGCCTTGAGGTAACCGTAAGCGTTTTCCCCCTCCACCAACAATGTGGCGCTCTTTATGCCCCCCTCATCGTCCGCCAGAAGGTCCAGCACCTTAACGCCGTAGCCCCTGCTTTCGGCCCAGCGGGTGTACATCCTCATTAGCATTTCTGTCCAGTCCTGTGCCTCCAGGCCGCCGGCCCCGGAATGCAGGGACAGTATCGCATTATTGGCATCGTATTTGTCGTCCAGGAGGGTCTCTATCCTGAGAACCTCCAGGTGCCCTACCAGCTTTTCATACTTATCCGGTATTTCCGCCGCCAGGGAAGTATCCTCCTCCTCTTGCAAAAGCTCAAGCATTAACTTTAAGTCTTCAAATTCATCGGCGATGGCTTTGTATTTGTCCACCTTGGACTTATAAGCCTTTAAACGGGCTATCACCGCGGCAGCCTTTTCGGAATGGTTCCAGAAATCCGGCTCCGCCATCTCCCGCTCCAGTTCCGCTATGCGCCGGCTGGAGGTCTCTACGTCAAAGGGAGACCCTCATTTCCTCTATATTTTTTTCTATATCGTTCATCTGCTGGACGTACTGCTCCAATTCCAACATCTTTTTCATCACTCCTTACTTTCCGCAGCATTTCTTATATTTTTTACCACTACCGCAGGGACAGGGGTCGTTCCGGCCCACCTTGCCCTCTTTTTTTACGGGTTTCTTCGCGCTTTCCCTGTGGCTTGCCTCCACCGGCTGGGCCACCCTTTCCCTCACCGGCATCTGTTCTATCTGTACCTGGAAGAGATAACGTACCGTGTCTTCCTTTATTGAATTTATCATTTCCTGGAACATTTCGTAGCCCTCTATCTGGTACGCCCTTACCGGGTCCTCCTGGCCGTAGGCCCTAAGGCCGATACCCTGTCTCAACTGGTCCATGTTGTCTATATTTTCCATCCACTTCATATCCACAACCCTAAGCAGTATAACCCGTTCCAGTTCCCTCATGCGCTCGGCACCTATTTTCTCTTCCTTTTCGTTGTAGATACCAAGGGCCTTTTCATAAAGTACAGCCTTTATATCCTCCCGGGTTAGGTCCCCGGTACCTTTTATACCCAAACCGCCCCTTAGAAGAAACATCTTTCTGGCGTATTCCTCAAGCCCCTTTAGGTCCCATTCCTCGGGGTACTGGCTGTTGGAGGTATATATTTCAATCATGCCGTCTATGGTGTCGCGTATCATTTCCAATACCTGTTCCTTAAGGCTTTCACCCTCAAGGACCTGTCTGCGCTGGGCGTATATGACTTCCCTCTGCTTGTTCATAACATCGTCGTACTGCAGTACATGCTTCCTTATATCAAAGTTCCGGGCCTCAACCTTTTTCTGGGCACTCTCTATCGACTTGCTGAGAATGGGATGCTCAATAGGCTGAGTATCGTCAAAGCCCAACTTGTCTACCATTCCCATTATTCTATCCGAACCGAAAAGCCTCATGAGTTCATCTTCCATGGCTATATAAAACTGTGACGAGCCGGGGTCTCCCTGTCTGCCCGACCGGCCACGTAGCTGGTTGTCTATCCTTCTGCTCTCGTGGCGTTCGGTACCTATTACGTGTAGTCCTCCAAGTCCGGTAACCCCTTCGCCCAGAACTATGTCGGTACCCCGCCCGGCCATGTTGGTGGAAATTGTCACCGCACCCCGTTGGCCCGCTTTGGCAATAATCTGCGCTTCCTTTTCGTGGTACTTGGCGTTTAGTACCTCGTGGGGAACGCCCCTCCTCGACAGCATTTTGCTCAAAAGCTCGGACTTTTCAATGCTGATGGTACCTACCAGTATAGGCTGCCCCATGGCATGCCTTTGTATTATGTCCTCCACCACCGCTCTGAATTTGCCTTCAGTGGTACGGTAGACCACATCCGCTAAATCCTCCCTTATCATCGGCATGTTGGTGGGTACCTCCACAACATCCATACCGTAAATGGCTTTGAATTCCTCTTCCTCGGTTTTGGCAGTTCCCGTCATGCCCGCCAGTTTATTGTACATCCTGAAATAGTTCTGAAATGTTATGGTGGCAAGGGTTTTGGATTCCCTTTCAACCTTGACCCTTTCCTTGGCCTCTATCGCCTGGTGCAGCCCGTCGCTGTATCGCCTTCCCAGCATAAGCCGTCCGGTGAACTCGTCCACTATTACTACCTGGTTGTCCTTTACCACGTAATCTATATCTCGCTCCATCAGCCTGTGGGCCTTTAGCGCCTGGTTAATATGGTGGGAAATCTCCATATTTTGTGGATCGGCCAGGTTCTCCAGGTTGAAGTGCTGTTCTGCCTTTATCACGCCCTCTTCGGTCAGGGTCACTGTATTCGCCTTCTCGTCCACCGTAAAGTGTTCCTCCGCCCTTAAACCTCGGACAAAGCTGTCCACTACCGAATAAAGCTGCGTGGACTTCTCACCGATGCCGGAAATAATGAGGGGTGTCCTGGCTTCGTCTATCAGAATGCTGTCCACCTCGTCAATTATGGCATAATTAAGTCCCCTCTGAACCATCTGATCCTTGTAAATAACCATATTGTCCCGCAGATAGTCGAAACCGAACTCGTTATTGGTACCGTAGGTTATGTCGGCCTTGTAGGATTTTTTGCGCTGTTCAAAGTCCAGACCGTGAATAATGAGCCCTACCTCCATCCCGAGGAATTTGTAAACCTCCCCCATCCATTCGCTGTCCCTGGTGGCTAGGTAATCGTTTACGGTAACTATATGAACCCCTTCACCGGTAAGGGCATTTAGGTAAGCAGGAAGCGTTGCCACCAAAGTTTTTCCCTCCCCGGTTTTCATCTCGGCTATCCTGCCCTGATGCAGTACAATTCCTCCCATAAGCTGCACAGGGAAATGTCTCATTTGCAGCACCCGGACCGATGCCTCCCGTACCACCGCAAAGGCTTCCACCAAAAGGTCGTCAAGGGTTTCACCCTCTGCCAGGCGCTTCCTGAACTCGTCTGTCTTCTGCCTTAGCGCCTGGTCACTAAGTGCCTCCATTTTATCCTCCAGTGCCTCTATAGCATCCACCGTTTTTTTTAATTTTTTTATTTCCCGTTCATTGGTATTACCCAGTATTTTGGATAGAAAATTTGCCATATATCACACCTCATCTCTAATTCAAAGTAAATTTTATCATGAATTAAATCAATAGGCAATGAATTGAGAGGGGGGATGTGGGAGGTGAGATGTGGGAGGTGGGAGGTGGGAATAATAGAAAAACCCCTTGAAGGGGCAAACGCTATGGTTANNTTAGTGATTAGTGGTCTATATTTTGCTCTTGTATTTAAACCTTATCATTCGGCTCTGCCTTGCGATTTTTTCCTGGAGCATCGCTTTTTGGACAAACAGTATTACTCCAAGACATATAATAAAGTCTCCAATGCTCATAAGCTTAGGAAAGGGATACGGCGGCGGCAGTACTATTATATCTGCCAGAATGGGGAGTTTGGTAGCTATAGTAAGGGGCTGGTGCGTTATTATCCCCCCCGATGAAATAATGTGCGCTTCCTGCTCCAGACCGGCCCTTAGCAGGCCTTCGATGGATATGGGCATTGCCCCTCCATTTATAAATATCACTATAAAATTTAAAAGTACGCCTAGAAAAATCACCCACATTGCAGGATGCTCCCTGTTGGTTATTATGGCGACAAAAAGTATTAGGTACGACATTGTATGCAGGTACATACTGTATTCCCTTACAGCCTCAAAACCTGCCGATACCGCGAACAGGGTCCCGAACTCTATCGCAAAGGCCAGTATGAACATCCACGGATTGTGTATGGATACCTGACCCAAACTTTTAAACTTCCCTCCCCGTGCTTTGCCTATTATCAGTGAAAACAGGACACCTTCAATCAGCACCTTTCAACAACCCCTTATCAAATATTTTAGCAAACACATCCGCCACTCGTGGATGAAACTGTTTCCCCGCCTCTTGCTTTATTACATCCCGGGCTTCTTCCGGCGTCAGAGCCTTTCTGTACGGCCTGTCGTTGGTCATGGCATCAAAGGCATCAGCCACACCCAGTATGTAAGATTCTATCGGCACCTTTTCACCGCCTATCCCGTCGGGGTATCCCTTTCCGTCGTATCTCTCATGATGATGCCGTATTATTTTCGAAGCATTCCTCAGAAAATCAATGTCCCTTAGAATATCCGCCCCGATAGATGAGTGCTCCTTTATTGTATCGTACTCATCATCGGTAAGTCTCCCCGGTTTTTGCAAAACGCTGTCCGAAACACCTATTTTGCCTATATCGTGCAGCAACCCGGCGTACATGATATTGTCTATTCTTACTTCTGATAACCCCAAACCTCGGGCTATGGCTACAGAATATTCGCTTACCCGCTCGGCATGACCGCTTGTGACCGGGTCCTTGGCCTCCAGGGTTCTGGACAGGGCCTGTATGGTCTCCAGGTAACTGCTTTTCAGGTCTATATACAGCTTAAAGGAGTACCTTGCCATAAGCAGCGGGCCGAAAAACAAAAGTATCCCAAAATACCCGTAGTTTTGATAGGCAATGGCTAATATTATCCCAAGGGGTGCCATAATAAGATAGTTCTGTACAACCCATTTCACATTCTGCTTCCAGATAGACCTGAAGGTTTTGTTGAGCAAGTTGGAAATTAGCAACATAACCGCACAGGCATTCACAGTCAAATAGACGAAAGAAGCCAAGGTGATCGGAATAATTGCTTCCGGTAACTTTATATACCTTCCGGCCGTATACAGAGCACTGTATACAGTACCGGATATAAGCGATGAGAGAAATGCATTGCTAATATTAAAAGCTGTCTTATGTATCGGGGTATTGAAAACATGCCCATACTTACCGTCCCTCTGAAATATCGAGAACAAATTGCCCACAGCTATTACAATACTAGCTGTAAAAGGGTTAAAGAGCATAACTATGCAAACTACTATAGCAAAAACAACAGATACGCTGATTTGATTAGGCAAAGCAATGTGTAGTGATTCTCCTGCCATTGCCAGTATTATAAAAAAAATAATTTCTCCTAAGCCATTATCTATCTGCCAAAAATTCAGTGAATACGCCCCACAGGTCACTGCCAGTATAATGGCTGTCCCAATTATTAGCTTCACTCTAACAGGAAGTCTGTCCATGGTCAATTCTCCTCAGGCTGACATAACTCCAATTCAGGCCGGTTTTATAAACTTATTTCCAACTCCAACCGGCTCCGCCGGCAAGCACCAGAG
>LSQX01363762.1_pt1 | contig 30292 bp, 27 predicted proteins | sample 654561 | NCBI WGS metagenome assembly LSQX01 (sample SAMN04489861, study PRJNA283612) | anaerobic digester metagenome | isolation source: 4 biogas reactors fed with cattle manure at either 37C or 55C with and... | place: Denmark: Kongens Lyngby | collected 2014 | reverse complement strand
GTTCTCGTGAAAAAATGAAAAGACTAACTTAGTTTTTTGTCTTACAAAGGCTTAATAAATATGAAGCTTGTAAAATAGTTTAGCTTGAAATTATCCCAAAAACTTATACATGAATTATATTCTCTTCATCTACAAGATTTAGGTTTTTGTACCTCAAAAACAGTTGAGCAATGGCAATAACATCTTTTTTGCAATATTCGGCAATTCTCTCAATCTCTTTTTTCTCCCAATAATATTCTCCAACCATACTGCCGTCAATATCATCTTTGGGTGTTGGAATATCAAAAACAGCAGTAAGCAATTCCAAAGAAGTGTAGTTTTTATAATCACCAAATCGCCACATTTCCATGGTGTCTAAAAATGCCGTTTCCCAAGGTTTTTTGCCCGAAACATCAAGAATGTAGGGAATCTTCAATCCATTTATAAGCATTCTTCTACAAATATATGGAAAATCGAACTCCTTGCCATTGTGGGCACAGAGAGTATTAAAATTGACTATTTTTCGACTAAAAGTTTCCAAAATCTCTCTTTCATCATCTCCATAAATAGCCGTTACTCTGAACTTATCTTCGTGAAAATAACCAATGGATATGCAAACAATTTTACCAAATTCAGCATAAATTCCAGCTCTTTTATAAGTCTCTTCTGGAGTTTCTTCTTCACTTTGGCGAATGCGTATGGATTTTTTATCCCACAAATTTTGCATGCGTTGGCTAAGCTCATCATAGGAAGATTTTTGAGAAACTGTCTCAATATCCAGAAATAAAATCTTTGTGTAAGGATTGTTGCTCATAATTTATTAATTTTGAATTTCCAAAGTTAAACAATGATGAACAAAAAAGCAATTTTTTATTTATTAATTCTTTTTTTCACTATCGGAATTTTCCAATCTTGCGATAAAGACTACGGTGATGCTCCTCCCGAAATAAATATTTTGTGGCCAAATGCACATAAAAGCTTCACCTTTGAAGATACAATAAAAGTTCAAGTTGAGGTAAAAGATAAATATGTTGTAAAAACTGTAAGCATAGCCTTAGTGGACCAAAATAGGGTTTTAGTATTGCCTAAACAGAGCTTTGAAATTGATAGAAAAGAGAAATATATAGAGGCTAAAATGTTGCTCAATAATGTAAACATGCATAGCGATACTTACTATATTCACCTTGAAGCCACCAATGGAGTGGCAAAAGTTACAAAGCTCTTGCCCATAAAATATAGTGCAAAAGATATGCAGATAATGGGATTGCTTGCCATTACTAAAGTCGATAATAATAATGTGGAAATCAAGCTTTTAGATACAGTTTCGGAAATATCATCCTTTACCAATTTTAATGTGGATTATTTAACATCATCGCTGAGCTCAAAATATTCAAAATTGATAATTTCGGGTGAAAAACATGCTGATTTTCACGCAATTGACCTTAATACCAAAGAAACAGAGTGGACAATTCTTAATCTTTCCAATGGAGATATGCCATATTTTACCAATTTACATACAAACGAAAATAGGATATTTGTGGGAATACGACCCTCAAAATTGCTCGAATATACCTGGGACGGAAGCAAAATGCATTCTTATAATATTGTCAGAGATTGTAATGTAAATAAAACACTTAATTTTCAAAACAGAATTTTAATCCAAACCACAGATATTCTTGGTGGCGGAAAGCGACTTTTGCAGTTCTATCAGGCATCGTCAGAGCTTGTTACACAGCACACCACAAATATTGTAGTTGTGGATTGGTTTTGGGATGGTGAAAGAGTTTTGGTTTTTTCCACAAATGGAAATTACTCAAGCATACAAAAATATAATTACACCAATAGTCAATTCACCTCCATTCATAATATTAATAATCTGATAAAGAGAGTGATACAAATAAATAATACCGATTTTATAATAGCCACAGAAAATCAAATTATGTTGTATAAAAACGGTATAAATCAATCTTTAAATTCAATTTTAGATATAGATGCAGTTGAAAAAATGCTCTATGAACCTATTTCAGAAAGTTTGTTTTTAAGCCAAAACAACAAGCTTTTACAATACTCATATCCTGAACTTATGTTGAAAAATGAGTTTGATTTTGGAAATGAAATTCTTGATATACATTTGTGGTACAACAGATAATTATGCAAAGAGAGAAGAAAATAACAGAAGACGGATCTACAACACTATTTTTCGAAAAATATAACGACACTTATCACTCCATCCACGGTGCCATCGACGAAGCCGAAATTGTGTATATAAATAATGGTTTCAGACGAGCAAATAAAAATTTTAAGGATAGAGTAAAAATCTTGGAAATAGGCTTTGGAACGGGCTTAAATGCTCTTCTTACAGCATTAGAAAATTACAAATCAGAAACATTGGTGGAATATTATACCATTGAAGCTTTTCCATTGGAAGAGAGCGAGTGGAATCAACTCAATTTTTTTCAATTAGTGGAAAATAGAGAGGCTGAAAAAATATTTCAAAAACTCCATAAGGCACAGTGGAATGAGATGCAAGAGATTTTGCCCAATTTCAAATTGTTTAAAATTAAAGCAGACTTCACCACATGGAAGCCTTCAATTTTGGATGTTAATCTGATTTATTACGATGCTTTTGGTCCCGACAAACAGCCCGAAATGTGGCAAGAAGAACTTCTGAAAAAAGTGAGCCAGATAGCTACAAAAAATGCGGTTTTTGTAACCTATTCCACCAAAAGTGAGTTAAGGCATAGACTATCTAACTTAGGATTTGAAATTAATAAACTACCAGGACCAAAAGGTAAACGCGAAGTTTTGCAAGCAATAAAATTATGAGTACAGCCGTTTTTAATATAAGAGTTTACGGTTTATATATAAACGAAAATGATGAATTGTTAATCACCGATGAGTATCGATTGAATATGAATATGACAAAGTTTCCCGGTGGTGGACTTAAGTTTGGAGAATCGACACGTGACGGTTTGAAAAGAGAATGTCAAGAAGAATTGCATCAAGAAGTTGAGATTTTAGATCACTTTTATACAACTGATTTTTTTCAAGAATCTTTTTCTTTTCCCAACAGGCAGCTAATAAGTATCTATTATTTTATCAAACCCGTTGGAGAACTTAAAGTAGAAATTGTAAAAAATGCCTTCGACTATACCCAAAATGTGGACGGACCTCAATGTTTTCGATTTATTCCACTTTCGCAAATAACAGAAAATGATGTAAGTTTTCCCATTGACAAAAAGGTAGTAAGCCTATTGAAAAAGTATTATTCAGAAAGAAAAAATTAAATTTGCTAATACCAAAACCTACAACTTAAATGAACTTATGAAAAAGAATTTAATATTATCACTTTTTTTTATTACTGTTTTGTCTTTGCAAGGTGTTGAAGCACAGAGTAGTATTGGGAATTTAAAACCCAAGATAGCATTAAAAGCTGGAGTGTTTTCGCCAAATTATAGGTATAGACAGGTTTTAGATTTTTCTGCCAATGTAAAATCTAATATCGGTATTTGGACAGGTCTTTCGTTTTGGTTCCCAATTTCTGAGTATGTAGTGCCATTTGTAGAGATTTCGTACGAGCAATCAAGTTCGCAATTTAATTATAGCCTTGTCAAGCAAAATCAATATCGCTATAATGGTACAAACAGACTGTCTTACACTACAATTTCATTAGTTCCAAACTTTGTAATACCAGTAGGAAATACAAAAATAAACCTCTACATTGGACCCCATTTTTCCGTTTTGAATGGATATTATGAAAAGGGAACAGAGAGCAATATTTTTTACAATGAAGATGAGCAAAGCGAAACAAAAATTGAGATTGAAATAGATGGAAAAAGTAATAATAAAACCGAATCGCTAAATACAGGAATAATAGCAGGTTTTGGGGTTGAGTATCCGCTAAATCAAACTTGGAACCTAAAGGCAGATGCACGATTAATGTCTGGTTCAGCTGTAATTAGCCACTATTTCAAGTACTCATATTGGGGATTTAATATTGGAGTTTCTGCACCAATTTCAGAATTGTTTAAAAAATAGATATGAAAAAACAAATATTATTTTTAATCCTTTTGATGCCTCTTTTTAGCTTTTTAGAGGCTCAAAATGTGCCAGAACACATTGATAATCAAACAATTGTTTTGTTTTTAGACGAAATGGCAAGCTCCCATATTATAGAGCTGAATAGCAGCATAAAACCCTATTCACGTAGTTTTATTGCCGAAAAACTTTTGGAAATAAAAGAGGAAGAAGAAAAACTAAACAAAAGACAAAAAGCAGAACTCGAAAAGTTCTTAAAGGAATACTCTTTGGAGTTAAAAACTTCCACAAAAGAGTATAGGCACAATTTGCTTAAAAAAACTCAAAATACAGCTTTAACATATTATCCTTTGGGCTTATATTACAATGATTATCGCTTTAGATTTAGCCTAAAATCAATCTATGGCGTGAAACATTACTCAACTTCCGACTCGTCTGCCTATCAGCGTTGGGGCGGAATGGCATTGAATGCGTATGTAAATGACAATTTTGGCTTTTATGTCTCACTCACCGACCACCATTATAGTAGCAATATTGTGGCTCCGCAATATCTAATTCCAGATCAAGGAGCAATTCTAAAAGGTGAAGATTATCTCGATTTTGCCGAAATTAGAGGAGGTATAAACTACTCTTGGAAATGGGGTCATATTGGATTGAAAAAAGATAGAATTGCGTGGGGAGAGGCATATAATGGCACAAATATTTTATCAGGAAAAACACCCTCAATTGCTATGTTGGAGTTTGGTATAAAGCCCTCTAAATGGTTTGAGTTCAATTATATACATGCACGTTTGGCTTCTGATTTATTAGACTCATCAAGGTCGTATATTGACATTAATGGCATGTATAGAAGAATAATGCACGAAAAATATTTAGTTGCCAATATGTTCACTTTCAAACCTTTCAAGAACTTTCATATAAGTGCTGGTAACTCATTGATATACAGTGATGAAGGAATACAATTGCAATATTTAATACCATTTATGTTTTTCAAAGCTGTTGACGATACCTATAATGGCACAAACAACAATGCTGGACACAATTCGCAAATGTTTGCAACAATAAGCTCTCGAAATGTGAAATATACACATCTGTACGCCTCTCTGTTTATTGATGAGATGTCCATTAGAAGATTTAGAGACCCCGACAGGCATTCAAATTTTATTAGCGGAAAAGCTGGAGTGCATATTTCAAATCCATTCAAAACAAATCTCTTTTTCACTGCCGAATACACTCGTACGAATCCACTTACCTATCAGCATTTTATTGCCACTACAAGCTTTGAGACCAATCAGTTTTGCATGGGACATTATCTAAAAGACAATGTTGATGAACTCTATTTTAGCTTGAACTTCAAACCATATGAAAGTGTTAATATTGGTGCATCGTATCAAAAAATCCGCAAAGGTACCCCATTTATCTATGGTGTTGTTGACCCTTGGGGAGTGCCATTTATGGACGATGTAGTTTGGAGTAGCAACAGATTAGCTTTTTCCATCTCCTATGAGCTATTCTCAAAAATATTTCTCAACTTTGAAGCCACTTCATACAAAAATCAGGGAGATGCTACAACGTATGTGCCTTTTTACTTAAGTCGTGATAGTGGCACAGCTTTTGTGGGACAATTATCCATAGGTTTTTAAACAAATTTAAAAACTATGTGTTAGAAAATAAACATTTATTCATTTTACATTATAAAACATGAGAACAAGAATTTTTTTAGTAATAGCATTAATAGCCACTATTGGCTTTTCGTCCTGCCAAAAGGAACTTTCAGATGTTCAAAAGCTTGCAGCTTTGAGAAACGTAAGCATGTCGTTTGACAGTTTAGGGTTTAAACTAAATTTGCCCGACGGAGCTTTGAGTGGTCAGTCATTTAGTGAGCTTTTAGAGGGTGATTATGAGAAGTATTCAAATTTGGCAAATTATGGCTTAGACTTCGTTACTTATATGAAAGCCGACAACCGTAAAGAGTCTGCCAAAGATGCAGCTTTTCATGGAATGATATTAAATACAATTTTTGGAGAATTTGACGACTCTCCACTGCAAATTATATCACCTGCTTTTGATGTGGGAAAAGACGAAATTAAAGAGGTGGTTGCCACTGGAAACATCAATCTTTTGACACACAAATATGTTGGAAAATATATCTTCGAAAGATTTGCAGGTAGTGAAGATTTAAGTGCCAAATTGAGCCCAATTTTGAATTATAAAATTGGTGATACAGAAGGAGGCATAAACTTACCACAAATTCAAAGAAATATTAGAACATCAGCTTCCGAAAATGCTAAAAACTTCCTTACAGGTTTGTTGGAATCAGATATTTTAAACGACTAAAGTTTAACTCTATAAGCTCCTTCGTGGAGATTAATATATTTTAAACCATGTTCCGAGCAATAGGCTGTCCATTCTTCAATGCGATAAGGTCTGTTGCTCGTTGCAAATATAAACTGAGCATCTGAAAATTTATCTTCAAATTTGGAAAAATCCACATAGGGATTTCCGTAGATGTAGATATAATCAAAATCAAATTCGGGGAACAGACTCAAGTTTCTAATATTGTTTCTGCTTAGTAAAAGAATCGTATTACCTCCAAAATGTAATATATTGTCATCAATATAAATGTTTGACTCTGTGGTGTTTAGCGAGTCAATATAACTATAATTGCTCTCTTTTATTCTGTTTTTTACCATATAATTAGAAAGCTGAAATTCCAATGAAGTTTGGGCAATATCGCTGGGAACACTGCTAATAATACTCATCTCTTCGCCAGTTTTTATGCCAATTACACTTTCGTTATTGACAGAAAAGAAAATCATTTCATTGCTGTTTCTGTCGCTATACTTATCCCACGAAATATATCCCCAAAACATTATCCAAACCGCTAATGCCGTCCACATAAACGATTTTCGTTTTGTGAAAACAAAAACCAAACTAAGTATCATAGCCACATACAAAATCATACTCGACTCAAAAGAGATATCGATATTTGTGGTTAAAGAGCCGGGCATTTTATAAACTGTTTCGGCAACGCCATTCATAGCCGCAACACTTTTTGCCAAAAGCCACACCAAAGCATTGCTAAGGTAGGGTATAAATGAGAAAATAATTACGGCAATTCCCAAATACATCACCACCGAAGATATTAGGGGTGTAACGATATTTGAAATCAGAAAATAGTTGGGAAACTGCTTAAAATAGAACATCGTAATGGGTGTAGTGAGGATTTGAGCTGCGATGGAAACACTTGCCAATTTCCAGATATAGCTAAGCAATTTGTTTTTGGGTTGCCAAATTTCGTATAGCGGTTTTTGTAGCCAAACAATGCTAAAAACAGCCAAATATGATAGCTGAAAACCAACGTTGAAAATTACATTTGGATCGATAACTACAAGTAGAAAAAATGAAGCTAATAGACTGTTATAGATAGAAACTTTTCGGTTGAATGTTTGACCAATAATCACAAATGAAAACATTGTAGCAGCACGTAAAACCGAAGGTGAAAGTCCAGTTATAAGGGCATAAAACCAAATAAATGACATTAAAATTATCATACGAATAATTTTCCCTCTTTTTGTGTTTCCAAGAAAGGAGAGGAAGAAGCTCATCAGAAGCATCAAAATCCCCACGTGCATCCCCGAAACACAAAGAATATGCGAGATGCCAGCACCTGTATAATATTTTGAAAGTTCGGGGTCGAGGTTTTCGTCATAGCCCAATAAAATAGCCGTTGTTACGCCCATTTCGTGAATATCCATCCCGAAGTTTTCGAAAATTTGCATAAAGTTTCTTCGCAAATCGAAGGCAAAACTTCTTAGTGAACTTCCTTTATTTCGGTCTAAAATTTCCCAATTATCAGCATTAACATATGCTTGATTTCGTACAGCCTTGTTGAGCATGTGTTTCCTGAAATCAAATTCATAGGGATTTAGTGGAGCTTGAAGTTGACGAAAAGTTGTAAAAACAGCCACCTTGTCTCCATATTTCAGATTTTCTGAAAGTGAGTCTTTTTTGAAATATATTAAAACTTTTTCCTTGCTATTTACAAACTGTGATTGACCAATTAACTCCACATAAGCAGTAGATTTTACACTTTTCTTTTTCATCACAGGCTCTTCGGCCAAGCGAACTACAAAACATTTTTCTGACAAGATATCATCTTGTGGAATATCAAAAACAAAAGAGTTGTAGGCAGATTTGTATAGCAAGCCAATAATTAAAAATTGTAGCAAAACTACCACACCTTTTATCCAGCGATATTTATAGGAAATTTTATTTCTAAAAATAACAATCCCTACAAATAGTAGTAGAAGAATGAAAAGCAAGAGTGCAATTGCCTTGAAATCAAAGATATAGCTACCCACGCTGACAAGTCCAACAACAAAAGCAAAAAGAGGACGTAAGAGTGGGTATTGCTTCATATTTCAATTTTAAAACTTCACAATATCTGTATATTTTATTACAGAAACATCGGTATAGTAAAACTTAATTACATCTTCGTATTGATATCCAAGTTTTATCATTTTTATGGCTCCTTCCTGACTTAATCCCACTCCGTGACCATAGCCTTTACCATTTAGAACAACAAAATCGCCTTCGGGACGTGAGTTGAAAATAGTGGATTTTAAACCAAAGTGCTGCCTAATATATTTTGTTGGCACACTGCCCAAAACGTATCTAGCTCGATTTTCTTGAGTAATATTTAAAATTTTATTTTCATAATCGGGAAGCTGTTTCACATCGGGATAATTTTCAACAAAATATGAAATCCATTCAGCTTTTCTGATTTTTCTCTCCCATTTTGAGTTCCTCATATTGAAGCTAAAAGTGTCCACCACAGATTTCAAATAGGGTGTTTCTATAACCCAAACATCTTCGGAATTTGCTGTTTGCCCACCCGAATTGCTGTGGAAAGCAGCCGAAATTAACATACCTTGGGCATCAACCACCACATCGCAAAATGTTTGAGAAGTTGCCATCATAATGTTTGAGTGATTGCATCTTCGTTTGTACGACTGACAGTGAACCCCATCGCAGAGATGAAAGCCTTGTTCAGAATGTTTCATCATGTTGGTAATGGCATAGGTGCGAGCAATTATAGCTTGAATTTTGAAGAAGTCAATATCTTCTGAGCTGCCAAAAATCTCCGATTGCACAACGCCCGCAATATAGTGTTCCAGCTCAACGCGATTTATTAAAACAAGCTCTTTATTTACCACCCTTACCACCAATTCATCATCATAAATTCTTTCACTTGCATTTTTTACGTCTGTGTTAATTTTGAGGGCATTTACCAGTCCAGCTTTTTGGAGATAAATCTCTTCAAAAATTCCCACAATTTGATTGTTTTTATGCACGGCAACGCTGTCGTTTTTTATGGAGATTTCAATGGGATTGTTTTTGTAAATTTCCAAAACTTGTGTGTCGTCATTTAGTAGTAGATATTTTCCAGAAATGGCAGTTAAGCTGAATTTTTTTATTTTGAATTCCGAAAAAATCCTAATATCTAAGTCTAAAGCAGAAATATTGCCCGCAAATAATGATAGTGCTGTGAAAAGTAGTAGTTGTTTGAAAAATCTCACCTTTTAAAGTTTTGTTTTTAAATTTAAAAACGTAAAGATACAATCATTGAATATATTTGTGCTTGCTTTTATTTGAAAATACTCACGCAACAATGTTAATAAATCTCGCAATAAACTGGATTAATAAAGTATAGTTGCCATTACACCTTTTTATCCTTTAAATTTAGGTTGTACCAGTCAATTTTTCTAGAAAAGTACATCACAAGACCTAAAATTATGAAGATTCCTATGCTACCAATTAGTAGAGCATAATCTTGAATTTGAATTATCACAAAAATAAAGCTGTATAAAACTGCCAAAATTCCCATTATCAAAAGGGATAATTTTTTTGATTTCAAAATAGCTCTAACATATCCAAACACCAATAAAAGGGTGGATATTGCCGAAATTCCAAAGGCTAAATTATAGTTCAAATGCTCTGAAATGGAGAGAAGTAGAGTGTAGAAAACAATTAGTGCAAAGCCCACAAGGATATATTGTATTGGGTGTATAAAAACTCGGTTCAAGACCTCTATAAAGAAAAACACTAAGAATGTGAAGCCTATAAACAAGATGGCATAACGGGCAGTTCTGTATGATTTATGGTAGTTGTCAACAGGCAAAAGTAAATCGATTCCAAAGGCAGAATTATCGATTTGAAATTGACTTCCTGTCCAAATTTGTGGATAGTTTCTGTTTAGATGTAAAACTTTCCAGTTTGCTTCAAAACCACCATTAGAAACCTCCCTTTGGTGGGGCAAAAATGCTCCATTAAAGCTTGGATTAGTCCACTCTGAGTCAATGTTAATATTGGTAACTTTGCCTACTGGTGTAAAATATAATTTCTGACTCCCTTTGAGGTTTAGTTCCAAGCTAAAATTATAGGAATCTTTTTCATCAAGTTCAATATTTATTAATGCGTTAATCCCAGAACTCACAATATCGTTGGACGAAACCCCTGGATTGAAGGAGATGTTTTGGTCATTCCATTTCAAACTTATTTGATTCTCTATCCCCCTCAGGTCATTAATTCCGATAACAAATTCGGCTTTGTCTATGAGCAAATCTTCTTCTTTGATGTCGAAGGTGGAAAAATCAAAGGGTTTGAAGTTTCCCGAAATTTCCAGGTTAGACCTATAAACCACAATTTCATATATTCCTCTACGTCTTTTTTCGGGCTTTAAATTTCCTTTAATTTCCAGGTTCTCGGGCATGATATGTACAAAATCTTGCACTTGAATATATTTCGTAATTGTGTCTTTGGAGTTTGTCTCTTTTATATATTTATAAAATGGAATTGATACAAAAGGACCCTCAATTGTCTGCTGTTCAGCCCACTTGGAGCTAACTTCCCTAATGGCTTTATGTTGAGTGTTTTCTCTTTCTAGGATTAGGAATTTAATCATTGTTGCAGGAATAAGCAACAAAAGTGTTATAACAACAATAGTTATAACTTTGAAATAGATGTTGGTTTTTAAACTCATTTGTATTTGTTCTGGTTAATGACTTTAGATTTAATACCGATTGGAAAAATATAATAGCCCATTTTTCATCCCGATTTCTATCGGGACTCAATTGTTCTATACATTTAAACCATCGNNATTTTATTATTACAATTGGTATAACGTAGAATAAAGGAAATTATTTTACGAATATAGGGACAAATGCATCCAAAACTCAACAATATTGCAAACTAAGTGTTAAAGACACAATGAAACGAAAGTTTTGTATAATTTTGCTGTCTAAATGCTGAAAAGCTTTTCAAATTTATGAAAAAAGGAAATAGATTTATTTTTATAATGCTTTCTCTATTGCTGATTGCGATGAGTTCGGGGATTTATTTTTCTCAACATAATTGTAGTCAGTGTGGTGAGTCGGAAGTATTCTTTTTTTCAAAAGCAGAGTGCCTGTGTCAAGATGCTGACTGTTGCTCCACCGAAACTTTATGCTCTTTAGACAATGAGCAAAAACCGCATACAATGGAATGTGAGCACGATTGTAGTGTCTCTTCAAGCTTTTTTTCCATACCTACTTTCCCGACTTTTATAACCAAATCTCCCATACCTTTAGAGGTAGAATTGGATTTGGATTATTCTGATATACAGGACCTAAGCTCTCTTAATTTGTTAAAATCAAATTTATTTGAGCAAAGTGCCCATTCGCCACCCATATTGTCGAAAATTATAAACTTTGTAATATACTCTCAACGGCAAATTCTCTACAGCTAAGTGAATGTTTTATTTTTTAAAATCATTAGTTCAAGCTATTTGAGCTAAGCAATTTTTATTATTCACTTAAAAGAAAATTTAAAATGAGATATAAATTATTATTATTGCCAATTTTGGCACTATTAAATATCAATATAATGGCTCAAAAACAGTTGAAAGGAACTGTTTATCACCTTGAGCACAAAAAAGAGCATACTTTGCCGGGAGCAACTATTTTTTGGCTTGGAACAACAACTGGAACCACCAGCGATGCAGATGGTAATTTTACCTTGCAAAGAATTGAAAATAATAACAAATTGGTCATTCAACACGTTGCTTATGAGACAGATACGCTGACAGTTTCAAAAAACAAAGAAGAAATTTCTATTTTGATGAGTGGCGGAAAATCATTGGATGAGGTTACAATTAGAAGTAGAGATGGATTAATGGTTTCGATTAAACCCATTGCTGCACAGATAATTACGCAAGATGGTTTGAGAAAAGCAGCCTGTTGTAATTTGGCCGAAAGTTTTGAGCAAACCGCCAGTGTTGACGTTGAATATAGCGATGCCGTTACGGGAGCAAAACACATTCAAATGTTGGGATTGGCAGGTGTTTATTCTCAAATTATGCTTGAAAATACACCCTATATTAGGGGTTTGTCAACTCCATTCGGATTTGGCTTTGTGCCGGGGTCGTGGATGGAGTCAATCCAAGTTTCCAAAGGAACATCATCGGTAATTAATGGCTACGAATCCATTACAGGACAAATAAATGTGGAATTTAAAAAACCAGAATCGAGCAACGAACTTTTATTTGTAAATCTCTATGGCGACCATCACGGAAAAGGTGAACTCAACCTCAACACCATGAAAGAGTTTAATCATCATTTGTCAACAATGTTCTTGCTGCATTATGGAAAGCATTTTTTAAAAACAGACGTAAATAAAGATGGTTTTATTGATACTCCACTTAGTGATCAAATTAATGTTATGAACCGTTGGGACTACCATGTTCATGATGTTTTGGAGGGGAAAACCTTAGCCAGTTTTGTATGGGAAAATCGTAATGGTGGACAAATGGGTTTTAACAAAAAAGATGACCATTTAACTACCAATAATTATGGTTTTGGAACTGATAATAAAAGACTTAATCTTACAACAAAAAACGGCTTTTTCTTTGAGAAAGAGACACGCAGTATTGGAACAATTTTGTCTTTAACAAGCCACCAGTCGGAGTCGTTTTTCGGGCTTCGCACCTACGATGTAATGCAAAACAGTCTTTATGCAAATGTTATATACGAAGACTACACATCTTGTTGTAAAACACATAAACTCAATTTTGGATTGAGCTATCAGTTGGACGATTATCGCCATATACTCAACGATAGTAACTTCAGGACAAGGGAGTCGGTTCCGGGAGCATTTGGGCAATACACCTACAATTACAATGATAAATTTGTTGGTATTGTGGGCATGCGTGCCGATTGGTTTAATGCCGAAAGAGTTTTCTTAACTCCACGTTTGCACTTTAAATGGGCTATAAATGATATTTTCTCATTAAGAGGAACAGCTGGAAAAGGCTACAGAACAACGCAAGTTTATTCTGAACATATGGCCATAATGGTAAGTTCGCGACAGTTTGATTTCCTTGAAGAGATAAAACCCGAAGAGGCTTGGAATGCAGGGATTAACTTCACAGGAGTTTTTGAAATGAATAATAAAGATGCCACTGTTTCATTGGATTTCTACAGAACAGAGTTTGTAAATCAAGTTATTATTGACCTTGAAACACCCAATTTGGCAAGAATTTATAATCTAAACGGAAAGTCATATTCCAATAGCACACAAATAGAGTCAATTCTTTATCCACATCGTCAATTGGAGCTAATTTTGGCTTATCGCTTTAATGATGTTTGGCAAACTTTGGATAACAGCTTGCAAAAGAAAGCTCTTAGCTCGCCCCACAAAGCTGTGGCAAGTATCAACTACAGAACAAAAGATAACAAATGGCAATTTGACTTAACTTCAAATTGGATTAGCAAAATGCGACTACCAAACACTGAGAGCAATCCAGAAGAGTATCGCTTGGCTGAATATTCTGATGATTATTTCCTGTTTAGTGCTCAAATCACCTTCAAACACAAAGATGTTGAATATTATTTAGGAGGTGAAAATCTGGGAGATTACACACAGAAAAATCCCATTATAGCTTCCGACGATCCCTTTGGAACATATTTTGATTCATCAATAGTTTGGGCTCCAATTATTGGACGTAAAATTTATGCTGGAATTAGATATACTATTTTCAAATAGGAAAGAGCTTAATATAAATAAGCCCCACTGTTCATCAGTGGGGCTTATTTATTATTAGTGTTCTTTTTAGATTAAACTCGATTTAGTGGTCGTGGTCATGATCGTGGTCGTGGCTGTGTCCATCTTCACCGTGACTACAAGCTCTTTCGATTTTTTTAGTTCTATCGCTATGTTCGGTGTAGTAGCCAATCTCTTCGATGTAACTCACAATGCCTTCGGGCTTTACCACAGTTGGGTCGTACTGTATAGTTACCACTTTAGTTTTTAAGTCGGCATCAACATTTTTAATGCCATTAAATTCTACAAGTTTGGTATCTATCAGTTTTTTTCCATTACGACAGTGAAAATCAACCTTAATTTTTGTGATTTCGCCATCTTTCTTTTTCGATGCTATTTTAGCTTCTTGTGCACTTAGTTGGAATGATAAAAACATTACCATAAGAAGTGAAAACGTAATTCTCAATAATTTTTTCATAATATAATTTTTGTTTAGGGGGCAAAAATAAAAGAAATTTTCAAAGAAAAACTAATTTATCCACTCAAAAGTGTTAATTAACTGCAAAACATCATTTCTTATGTAGTCTATAACGGGCTGCAGTGAGTCGTTATTGGCGTGAGTATCAAAATACATTGAGCCTCTTAGAAAATTCTTCGTGCTATCGTGAACCCAGAACTGACATGGGCTTGCCACATCAGAACCTTCGATATTATATATTTTTCCAAAAACCATATTTTCGTTGTCCAAAACAATATCTTCCAACAAATCATCAGCTTTGGGGATATGTTTATTGGCAAACCTTATGGCATCTTCTATATATTCTTCCAAATTGTTTTTAACCTTTTTATGGGTAACAAAAATTGTAACACCCAAACTTGGGTAATAAATGTTAAACCAGTAAGGCTCTGCATTTCGCGATGTGTCGGGATAAATTTCAGAGTGCTTGGAATATTCAAAAGAGAAGGGATAAGGCAGGTCAAACTTTTGATATTCGTGACTTGGCAGCTCAATACGCATGTAAGCACGAGGTTTGGGAGCAGTAAAATTGTCATCGTCAGAAATGCAAGAACTCACCCAAAATGTAATTATAAGTAGTGCTAATACCGCTAAAATAAAGTTTTTTCTATTTTTCATCTCTATTTGTTGTTTGTTTTATCCAGTTTGAAATTATCTCCAAAACCTTTGGCGAAATGCTCTCTTCAATGCTTGCATATTCGTCCATGCTCCCCTTTTCGCAAATTTGAAAAAGATGGTTCGCCGATTTGATTTTCATCATATTCGCATTGCTGTTTTTTGCCTCTTTGAAAGCCTTTTCATAAATGGGCATATTTTGATGATATGGTACTTGAAAATCTTTGTCGCCAATAAGTACCAAAGTAGGACATTTTAGCTTTCGCCAATATTTGTAAGGGTCTGTTTTTATATACTCTTTCATCCAGGCAGACGAAAGTTGAAGTATCCAAACTTCAGCCACTTTGGGCGAAATGTTATGTCTTTTGGCTTTCTCTTGGGAGATTTCTGATTGCAATTTTTCGAAATAAGCTCGTAAATCCTGTGCAAAAGATGTTGCATCTTTACTCTTGCCATAAAGTTCAAAAATATAACTTCTGACTTCTATTTCAAAGTTTAGAAAATTTTTATCTTTTCCCTCTAAAATATACATCTGTTTGGCTTGTTCCAGAAGTATTTCTTTGCCGTTAACAGCAGGTCCTGCAAGGGAAATTACAAAGTCGCATTTTTTGTTTTTCGATGCTACAATAGCAGCCACCAATCCGCCTTCGCTGTGCCCCAAAACACCAAGTTTTCCCACCTTGGGATGTTTTTTTATCTGTTTAAAAATATAACTGAGGTCTTGAGCAAAATCGAAACTTGTGGCTTGAGCAAAATTTCCAGTCGATTTTCCCACACCCCTTTCGTCGTATCTGAAAACAGCCACGCCACGGCTACTCAAATAATCGGCAATGACCCAAAAAATTTTGTGCATAAAAACTTCAGAGTCTCTATCCTGCGGTCCAGAGCCTGTAACCAAAATCACTGTTGGGAAAGGTCCTTCGCCCGAAGGGATTGTGAGAGTGCCCTCTAGGCTTATTTTGGCTTTTTTATTCTTCACAACAATAATTTCTTCTTTGTAACTGAAAGGCGGTTTGGGCGTTTGAGGTCGGTTTACCCTTAGAGGATTTTCGGTTTTAAAGAGACTAATATGTTCTATCTTTTTACTTCTCATGCCTTGGGCAAAGCCGTGTAAACTGTCGTTTTTCAGTGTTAGGTCGAAAGAATAAGCCAAGTTAACAACATTAAAAGATAGGGTTCCCTCAGTGAATTTAATTTTTGAAGCCTTATGATTTATGGAAGCCATTTTGGGCAAACTGGCAATAATTTTTGAGCTAGAATCGGGATATATATCCAACACCAAAGTTGTGTTGATATTTTGCACAGAAATCTCTCCCTGCCAACTGCCCTCAACAGAATTTAAGTCTTGGCTAATGAGAAAGTTATAGGCTGAAATCAGTAAAAATATTAGAGCTGTTTTTTTCATATTTTATTTTTATAACCAAAGCGAAGCCACAAGATTTATATCTTGATAGGGCAGATTATAAATTTCGCCAATGGCTTGATTTGTAAGTATTCCTTTGTACATATAAACACCTTTTCGGAATCCAATATTTGTTTTCACCATAAGTTCCACACTTCCCAGTTCGCAAAGCTCTAATGTGGTGTAAGCCAAATAGTTACTCAGTGCGTATGATGATGTGTGCGGCACTCGTGAGGCGATATTTGGAACGCAGTAGTGGGTAACGCCATGGGTTTGAAAAACGGGGTTCGCATGCGATGTAACCCTTGACGTCTCGAAACAGCCACCTTGGTCTATGCTCACATCAACCACAACGGCTCCTTTTTTCATTTTCGCAACCATTTCTTCGCTAACAACAATTGGCGTTCTGCCGCTATGATTGCGTAATGCACCAACAACCACATGTGCATTTTTCAAATGTTTTTCCAAAACTTTTGGATGAATTATGGAGGTGAAAATTCTGCTATTTATGCTGGTTTGCAGTCGTCGAAGTTTAAATAAATTATTGTCGAAAACCTTTACCATTGCACCCAGACCAATGGCAGCACGTGCAGCAAATTCGCCAACGGTTCCGGCACCAATAATAACAACTTCGGTGGGTGTAATGCCCGAAAATCCGCCCAGCATATTTCCTTTGCCATATTTTGTATTTGCCAAATATTCGGCAGCTATCAAAATAGAGGTGTTCCCGGCAATCTCGCTCACAGCTCTGACCAAAGGAAAAAAGTCGGCACTGTCTTGAATAAACTCAAAACCTATGGCTGTTACTTTTTTCTCGGCAAGTTTTTTGAAATATTCAGGCGATTGAGCCGAAATATGCACCGAAGAAATTAGGGCTTGACCTTTTTGTAATAGCTCAATTTCGGAGGTTGAAAGCGGAGACACTTTTATTATGATATTGGCAGTTTCGAAGATATATTTTGCTGTTGGGGCAATTTCGGCACCAGCATCAGAAAATTCATTATCGGGAAAACAAGCACCTTCGCCAGCACCTTGCTCTACAATAACTTTGTAGCCGTTGTCCACAAGCAGTTTCACAGCTTCTGGAACAATTCCAATTCTGTTTTCGTAATAGGAGGTCTCTTTGGGAATACCTATTATTAGAGAATCGTTTTTGGTTTTTATATCCAACATCTCTTCCTGCGGAAGAAGTTGCGAACCGCTTATTTTACTGATGTTTGACTTTTCTTGATTCATATATCTATTTTATCAAAATTCAATTATTCTAACATTATTGTTGCCTTGATTGTCGTGGCACAATTTAACTGCAATATGGTCGTCGGGTAGCAAAGATTCTACAATTTCGGGCCACTCTATAAAGCAGTAATTTCCGCTATAAAAATACTCCTCTATACCAATTTTTTGAGCATCTTCAACACCGTTCAAACGGTAGCAATCGAAATGAAAAATTGGCTCTCCTTTTTTGTCTTCATACTCATTTATTATCGTAAATGTGGGACTGGCAATATCTCCTTTTGCTCCCAAAAAATTACATATTGCACTTATAAAAGTGGTTTTTCCAGCTCCCATTTCACCATAAAAAGCAAAAACTCTTTTATCTGAATATTTCGATAGAAGTTCTTTTGCACACTCTTTGAGTTTATTTATATCATCAATTTTGTATATCATTTTCTATCGAGGAATTAGTTTTACAAAAGGAACTAAACACTCTTCCAATGATATGCCACCATGTTGGAAGGTGTTTTTATAGTAATTTACGTAGTGATTATAGTTGTTGGGATAGACAAAAAAGTCGTTGTTTTGGCTAAACACAAATGTATTTGAGATGTTTTCAATGGGCAAATAGACCTTTTCAGGTCGTGGAATTTCAAAAACCTCCTTGGGATTATATCCGCCAAGAGTTTTACCCACTTTGTACCTAAGATTTGCGTTTATATTTTTATCGCCAAGAATTTTCACTGGATTTGTAACTTTAATAGTTCCATGGTCGGAAGTTATTACCACGGGAATTTTATTTTCCGAAAGTTTTTTCAGCAAATCGAAAAGCGACGAATGTTCGAACCACGAAATTGTTACCGAGCGGTATGCAGCCTCGTCGGAGGCAAGCTCTCGAATTAGCTCCACATCAGTACGGGCGTGGGAAAGCATATCTATAAAATTATAAATAACAACATTAATTGGATTGTGAAAATAGTCGTTTACACTTTCAACCATTTTTCTTCCAAAATCCATATTTAAGACCTTCCAAAAGTGGAATTTATCGCCCAAACCATATCTTTTTAAATATTCGGCAAAAAGTTGCTGTTCATGTTTGTTTTTGTTCTCTTCCGCCGACTCATCTATCCAATATTGCGGATATTTTTTCTTGATTTCGGAAGGCATCATGCCCGAAAATAGGGCGTTGCGGGCGTAGTGCGTTGCCGTGGGCAAAATGCTAAAGTAAACATCATCTTCGGCAATGCGGAAGTATTGGGAAATTATAGGCTCTAAGATTTTCCATTGGTCGTAACGTAAATTATCAATTACAATTAAGAAAAGAGAATTGTCGTTTTTTATTTTAGGAAAGAGTCTGTTTTTCAGCACAGTATGCGAAAAATCGGGCTTAGAACTGCTGTCTGGTTTTAGCCACGAAAGATAGTTGTTTTGATAGAATTTGCAGAACTGAATATTGGCTTCCTCTTTCTGACTTTGGATAAATTCGCTGATATTGTCATCTTTTAGTTTCTCCAATTCCAATTCCCAGTAGATGATTTTTTTGTAAATATCAATCCAGTCGCTACAAGAGTTTGCTTCAGAAATCTGCATACTTAAATTACGAAATTCTTGATGATAATTGGAGAGTTGTTTTTTGAGTTTCAGTTCATTATTTTCTATAATTTTCTTTAAACTCAACCAAATTTGGTTTGGATTTACTGGCTTTATAAGATAATCGGAGATATTTGAGCCTAAAGCATCATTCATAATATGCTCTTCTTCGCTTTTGGTAATCATCACCACGGGCAAATTTGGCTTAGTCTGATTTATCATTGTGAGCACTTCCAATCCGCTAAGTCCGGGCATATTTTCGTCCAGAAGAACGATGTCGAAATTGTTGGCTTCAATCATATCAAGGGCTTCATTGCCATTGTTTGCCACATGAATTGTAAAGCCTTTTTGTTCTAAAAATAAAATATGTGGTTTTAAAAAATCAATTTCATCATCAACCCACAAAATATCAACCTTCGACATAGTTTTAAGATTAAGTTATTAAGTACTATTTTAAAAAGAGAAAACAGAAAAAATATTGTGTAAGTTTTGAACTCTTTTTAGTATTACATAACAAAAATAGTGCTTTTTTGGATATAATTTTGTATAATTGAAAATTATGAGATACTTTTGACTGTAAATCAGTTAAAATCTTGAAAACTACCAACAAAAGAAAAATTATCAACGATCCGGTTCACGGCTTCATTTCCATTCCAGATGAGTTGTCTTATGACATTATAAATCATCCTTTTTTTCAAAGGTTAAGAAGAATAAAGCAGTTGGGACTAACATCTTTGGTTTATCCGGGGGCTGTTCACACCAGATTTCACCACGCATTGGGAGCTTTGCATTTGATGGATATGGCATTGAGTACACTAATCTCAAAAGGTGTTGAAATTAGTCCAGAAGAGTCGCAAGCGGCAATGTTGGCAATACTTTTGCACGATATTGGTCATGGTCCATTTTCGCATGCATTGGAAAGAAGTATTGTTCAAGATATGGATCACGAAGATTTGACACTTTTGTTTATCGAAAGGCTAAATTCGGAGTTTAATAATCAGTTGGAAGAGACAAAAAAAGTTTTTAATAATACACATTCAAAACCTTTTTTACATCAGTTAGTTTCGGGTCAATTAGACGTTGACAGGCTTGATTATTTGAGCCGAGATAGCTTCTACACAGGCGTTTCGGAAGGGATTATCGGTACTGAAAGAATTATAAAAATGCTCAATGTTTCGCAGGGCGAATTAGCTGTTGAGATTAAGGGGATTTACTCCATAGAGAAGTTTATAATCTCGCGAAGATTGATGTATTGGCAAGTTTATTTCCACAAAACAGCCGTTGCAGCAGAGCAACTTCTGGTGAAGATTTTAGAAAGGGCTTCCTATCTTGCCAAAAATGGAGAAAAGTTAAACAATGACGATATCCTTTATGAGTTTTTGAAAAACTCGTACAACTTAGAAAGCTTCAATAACGATTTTGAGCTTCTGAGCAAATTTGCCACCTTAGACGATAACGATATCATGTATTGCATAAAGCAGTGGTGCTGGCACAGTGATAAAATTCTTTCTATGTTGAGTAATATGCTTATTCATAGAAATTTATTTAAAATTGAAATGAGTGATACACCTTTTGACGAAGAGTATATTGAGAATAAAAGAGAAGAATTTATTAATAAGTTAAACATAAATAAAAAAGATATTTCTTATTTTGTTTTCGGAAAATCCATATCAAATAAGGGATATACTTCTGAAGATGAGGACATTAAGATATTAACCCAAAAACAAGAATTGAAAGTTGTAACTGAAATTTCTCAGCAGTTAAATTTTATAAAATCAAAAGAGTATTCAACAAAGTATTATCTTTGCTTTCCGAAATACTAAAGTTACAATGAAATAACACTACAATGAGTATGAAATTCACAGTAAAGCAGATTGCTGAATTAATTAGCGGAAAAGTAGAAGGTGATGAAAACCAGCAACTTATACGTTTAGATAAAATTGAAGAAGGCCAAGAAGGCGGTTTAACTTTTTTGGCAAACGCAAAATATATTCAATATTTATACACTACAAAAGCCACTGCATGTATTGTTGCAGATGATTTTGTATTAGAACAAGATGTAAAGACTACTTTAATTAGAGTTAGCGAGCCATATACTGCTTTTGCTAAGCTTTTGGCTTTTTATGAGTCCATTAAATCGCCCAAAACAGGAATTTCTAAAATGGCATATATTGACGAAAGTGCGAAACTTGGTAGCGATTGTTATGTAGCAGAATTTGTAAGCATTGGTAAAAATTGCACTGTTGGGAATAATGTAAAATTATATCCACATGTTGTAATTGGCGATAATACTGCAATTGGCGATAATACCACACTTTATGCAGGAGTAAAAGTTTACGACAGTATGCGAATAGGGCAAAATTGCATTATTCACGCTGGTACAGTAATTGGAGCAGACGGATTTGGTTTTGCACCACAGCAAGACAATATATATCAGAAAGTTGCCCAAATAGGTAATGTAATAATTGAAGACAATGTAGAAATAGGTGCAAACTCGTGCATAGACAGAGCAACAATTGGTTCAACAATTATTCGTAAAGGGGTCAAATTAGATAATTTTATTCAGGTTGCTCATAATGTTGAAATTGGAGAAAACACTGTTATAGCAGCTCTAACGGGCATTGCGGGTTCTTCCAAGTTGGGTAAAAACTGTATGATTGGCGGTCAGGTTGGAATTTCTGGACATATTAAACTTGCCGATGGGGTTAAACTTGGTGCACAGTCAGGAGTAGCAAATAATATCAATACAGAAGATGCCATTTTGATAGGCTCGCCAGCAATAGATGCATCAATATTCAGAAGGTCATCAGTTGTCTTTAAAAAGTTGCCAGAGTTGCTCAGAAGGATAGATGAATTGGAAAAGAAAGTGTCGAAGTAGAATTATTTTTTTTAAATAAAAAATAGTACTAACTTTGCACGCGATATGAAAATAAATCAAAAGACGATAAAAGAGTCTTTTTCCATAGAGGGTAAAGGACTTCATACGGGGAGAAATGTTACAATGACATTCAACCCAGCTCCAGTAAATCACGGTTTTGCATTCCGTAGAGTTGATATCGAAGGCCAGCCAATCGTTAAAGTAGATTGCGACTTAGTTTATGACACATCTAGAGGAACCTCCATAAAACGAGGCGAAGCTGAAGTTAGAACAGTTGAACACGTAATGGCAGCCTTGGTTGGAATGGAAGTGGATAATGTTCTTATAGATATAGATTGTTTAGAAACTCCAATTCTTGACGGAAGTTCAAAAATAATTGTAGAGGCAATTAAAAATCACGGAATAGAAGAGCAAGATTCCGAAAAGGAATTCTACGAAATCAGAAGAGTTACAACTTTCCGCAATGCCGAAAACAAAGTTGAACTTATAGCTATACCAGCAGACGATTTCAGAGTGTCAGTTATGATTGACTATGATTCTGAAGTTCTGAAAAATCAGCATGCTTCGCTATATGATATTAAAGATTTTGCAGAAGAGTTTAGCAAAAGTCGCACATTTGTGTTTCTACATGAATTAGAATATCTAATTCAACACGACCTAGTGAAAGGTGGAGACATAAACAATGCCATAGTTTTTGTGGACAGATTGGTGGAAGATGATGAGTTGAAACGACTTGCTACTTTCTTCAATCGCCCAGATATAAAAGTGAAAGAGCAAGGCATATTAAACAATGTTGATTTATACTACCAAAACGAGCCAGCACGTCATAAGTTGTTGGATTTAATTGGCGACTTATCTACCATCGGAATGCCTATAAAAGGACATATTATAGCTGTTAGACCAGGACATAAATCAAATATTGAATTTGCAAAGTTAATCAAAAAAGATATTAAACAAGACTTAGGTGTTCCAGATATAGACCTGAATATAGAGCCATTGTACGATATCAATGATATTAAAAAAATGCTTCCTCACCGACCTCCATTTTTGTTGGTTGATAAGGTTATGAAAATGACCGAGACATCAGTTGTAGGTGTGAAAAATGTTACTATGAACGAACATTTCTTCGTTGGACATTTCCCTAATGAGCCTGTTATGCCGGGCGTTCTTATAATTGAAGCTATGGCACAATGTGGAGGAATTTTAGTGCTTAGCACAGTGCCAGATCCCGAAAATTATGCTACCTATTTTATGAAAATAGACGATGTGAAATTCCGCCAGAAAGTTGTTCCCGGAGATACTTTAGTATTCTCTTTAGAATTACTTTCTCCCATTCGTCGCGGTTTATGCCACATGAAAGGGACAGCATTTGTAGGAAACAAAGTTGTTATGGAAGCAGAATTATTAGCTCAAGTTTCAAAAATAAGTTAAACAATGATAAGTAAGCTATCACATATACACCCAAATGCAAAAATAGGCAAGAATGTAACTATTGAGCCATTTGTGGTTATCCATGAAAATGTTGAAATTGGCGACAATACGTGGATAGGTTCCAATGCATGCATTATGAGTGGAGCACGTATAGGGAAAAACGTACAAATTTTCCCCAGTGCAGTAATTTCTGCCATACCACAAGACTTAAAATATCGAGGCGAAGACACTTTGGCAATTATAGGCGATAACACAATTATCCGCGAATTTGTTACTGTAAACAAAGGAACAATTGCCAATAATGAAACCGTAATTGGCAAAAATTGTCTTATCATGGCAACAGCACACGTTGCACACGACTGCATAATTGGCGACAATTGTATTTTGGCCAACGCATCACTTCTGGCAGGACATGTCATAATCGAAGATTGGGCAATAGTTGGAGGTATGTCAGCAATACATCAATTTGTGAAAATAGGAAAACATTCCATGATTTCAGGAGGCTCCTTGGTGCGAATGGATGTGCCACCATACGTTAAAGCCGCCAGAGAACCTCTGTCATATGTTGGAGTTAACTCCATAGGATTGGGCAGAAGAGGTTTTGAAAAAGAACAAATAGATGAAATACAGAATATTTATAGACATATATACTTGAGTAAGCTAACAGTTTCTAAGGCAGTAGAACAGGTAGAAGCTAACATAAGTCCATCTCCTGAAAGAGATGAAATAGTGAATTTTATAAAAAATTCTGAAAGAGGAATCATGAAAGGATACGAAGGAAAAGAGTAACAGAAACTTTATTATAGAAAAAAGAGGGCTTGTTGATGATTTTTAACAAGCCCTTTTTGATTTCTAATCTTTTATTTATATTTTTGCAAGGAACAAATATTAGTAATATTGTACTTATTTAAATTAAAGTTATGGCTACAACAGCAGATATTCGCAATGGCTTGTGTATAGATTTCAACAACGATCTATGGATGATAATAGAATTTCTTCACGTAAAACCTGGAAAAGGTGCAGCTTTTGTTAGAACAAAAATGAAAAATTTGAGAAATGGAAAAACATTAGAAAACACTTTTCCATCGGGTGCTAAAATTGACATCGTTAGAGTAGAACGCCGTCCGTATCAGTTTTTATTCAAAGAGGCAGATGGTACATACAACTTTATGCATATGGAAACATATGAGCAAATTGTTATTAATGAAGACCTAATTAGCAACCCCGGACTTTTAAAAGAGGGACAGGAGGTAGAAGTTCTATATCACGTTGAGTCTGAATCGCCGCTAACCTGCGAGTTGCCAGCCTTTGTAGATATGGAAATTACATACACCGAACCCGGAGTTAGAGGCGACACCGCCACCAACGCCATGAAAAGAGCCACAGTGGAAACAGGTGCCGAAATTATGGTGCCACTATTCATAGAACAAGGCGAAAAAGTGAAGGTGGATACGCGCACAAATAGATATTCCGAAAGAGTTAAAGACTAAAATATAGCCTTTCTAAAGGGCTTTTTTTATATATGAAGTTTGATATAGCATACACTATTGAGCAGATAGTTGAAATAATTGGCAAAAAGGTGTCGGTTAAAGGTGATGTTCAGAACAAAGCATTGGGAATCAATGAGATACACATGGTCGAAAAGGGAGATATTAGCTTTGTTGATCACCCTAAATATTACGAAAAATCCTTAAACTCCAATGCCACAATTATTATAATAAATCAAGAAGTTGAGGTGCCAGAGGGCAAAACCATAATTATTTCCGACGACCCTTTCAGAGACTACAATAAAATCACAACATATTTCCGAAAATTTCAAGCCAGCGATGTCTATATTAGCCCATCAGCCAAAATTGGCGAAGGAACAGTGTTGCAACCCGGAGTTTTTGTAGGCAATAATGTTAAAATTGGCAAGAATTGCATAATCCATTCAAATACAGCTATTTATGATCATTCAGAAATAGGAGATAACACCATTATTCATGCCAATTGTGTTATAGGAGCTGATGCTTTCTACTTTAAAAAACGTCCCGAAATGTGGGATAAAATGTACTCATGTGGCAGAGCCATTATAGGGAGTAATGTAGAAATTGGAGCCATTTGCACAGTAGATAGAGGCGTTTCGGGAGATACAATTATTGGTGATGGCACAAAATTTGATAATCATGCCCACGTGGGACACGATTCAAAAATTGGAAAAAACTGTTTAATTGGTGCACATACCGCCATTGCAGGCGTTGCCGTGATTGAAGACGATTGCTTGATTTGGGCTAAAGTTGCCATAAACAAAGAGGTTACCATAGGAAAAGCTAGTGTGATTTTGGCTACCTCTGCCATTGATAAAAGTGTAGAAGGAAATGGTAAAATATATTTTGGAGTGCCTGCAGAAGAGGCTCGTAAAAAGTGGAGAGAATTGGCTTCGTTGCGACAATTACCCGATTTTATGAAGGAAGTGAGAGATAAATTTAAAGAATTGGAATCCTAAAAATCATAAACAATAAGCCAACATCTGGCGTTAGTTTTATTCTTAATGACAAAATTTTTATAATGAAAAAATATATTATTACCCTGCTATTATCTATACCATTTTTGCTTTTTGCTCAAAAAGATTACGAAGAGTATAAAGTTAACAGAGACAAAATGTCAACAATGTTGCAGCTCATTAAGTATGCCTATGTTGATACCGTTACCCTCGATAAATTTGTTGAAAAAGCTATTATAGAGATGCTAAAAGATCTAGATCCTCACTCGGCATATATTAGCGTTGACGAGGTTCAGCGGATAAACGAGCCTCTAATTGGCAATTTTGAAGGTGTTGGAATTCAGTTTCAAATAATTAAAGATACAATTGTTGTAGCATCTGTTATCAACGGTGGTCCATCTGAAAAAGTTGGAATTATGCCCGGCGATAAATTCCTAAAAGTTGACACGAGTGAAGCTGTGGGAAAACATGTAGATAACAAATGGGTTTTCGATAATTTGAGAGGCCCAAAGGGTACAGAAGTGAGGCTTTCTATTCTCAGAAAAGGTAGCCCAGAACCTCTTAGTTTTAAAATTATCCGCGATAAAATTCCCATCAATAGCATTGATGCATACTTTATGGCAGCCCCTGAAGTGGGATATATTAAGCTCGATAGATTTTCGCAAACCACTATGGAGGAGTTTAAAACAGCTGCCAATGAGTTGAAAATCAAAGGTATGAAGCACCTTGTGCTCGACCTTAGAGGCAATTCTGGAGGGTATCTAAATGTAGCAATTCAGCTCTCTGACGAGTTTTTGAAAAAAGATAAATTAATAGTTTATACCGAAGGCGCATTTTCGCCCAAAGCCACCAGCTACTCCACTTCCAAAGGAAATATGACAGATGGTAGATTGCTAATCCTCATCGATGAAAGTTCGGCTTCGGCAAGTGAAATTGTCTCTGGGGCAGTTCAAGACTGGGATAGAGGTGTAATTATGGGCAGACGTTCCTACGGAAAAGGCTTGGTGCAAAAACCATATATGCTACCCGATAGTTCAATGGTAAGGCTCACAATATCAAGGTATTATACGCCCACGGGCAGAAGTATTCAGAAGCCCTACGATGATGGATTCGATGAGTATTTTAAAGATTTATATAAAAGAGCCGAACACAAAGAACTCTACACTGCCGATAGTATCAAATTTCCTGACTCTTTAAAATATTATACACCAGCCAAAAGGCTTGTTTATGGTGGTGGGGGAATTATGCCCGATATCTTTGTGCCTGCCGATACAAATAGAGTTTCGCCCTATTATTCACGACTTTTTAGAAACGGAATTTTCAACCAATATGTAATGGATATTCTCGACAAAGAGAGAGATGAGCTAATTAAAAAATATCCTGATTTCGAGAGATTTAAAAACGAATTTGTGGTGGATAAAACTATGTTGCAAGATTTTAGAGATTTTGCTCAAAAAGAGGGTGTGGTTGATAGTATAGAATTTAATTTCTATGCTGAAATGAAAAGCTTTTTAGAAGATAACAAAGACACTCTTAATAAAATTTATGAAGATTTGAATTTGCTTGACGAAAAATATATGGAAGAACATGCTTCAAAAATGTTTTTAAATCATATAAAAGAGAGAGTTGAAGAGTATGAAAAAGTGAGTAACAACTTCAATGTGGAAAAATATATTTCATATCAAATTAAGTTTTTACTTGCAAGAAACCTTTTCGATTATAAATCAGGAATACAAATTTGGTACGAGATTGACAATGTTTATAAGCAAGCCATAGAGACCATTCAGGACGAGAAATTATATAAAAAAATGAAAGTTCAACATAAGTAAAATGAGACTCTATAAAAAAGCAATTTGTGCCATTTTTTGCCTTGTGTCATTTTCTTTAGCAGCACAAGACACCATTTATGTTCGTCAAATAATCGACACGCTTTCTGCACCAGGAATGCACGGAAGAGGCTATTCTCACAAAGGTGATTCCATTGCTGCCAGTTTTATTGCCAATGAGTTTGAAAAATTTGGATTGCAAAAATTCAACAGCTCATATCTTCAGAAATTGAGTTTTATAACAAATACATTTCCCGGAAACACTTTGCTAATAGTCAACGATAAAGATACTTTAGAACCATTTTACGACTTCAAAGTTTTGCCCATTTCATCTTCTCTAAAAGGTGAGTTTGATGTAGTGGAAATTCCTTATAAGAAGTTCAAAAAGCTAAAGTCGTTGAGAAAATTAGTCCAAAAAACCGACTTCACAAACTCAATTGTTCTTGTTGATTTTTCCAAATTAAAACAAAAAGAATTAGCCAGCGATATTTATAAGTCCGTTAGAGAAGTACTCTATCAAAACCATATGAAAGCCAAGGGTGTTGTAATTATCGATAAGAATGTTGGTGCCTTTGGAGTGGCTTTATGGAACCAAAACCCAGCCGATTATCCAATTATTATTTTTGGAGAAAACTCATATAAAAAGAAAATAAATAAAATCACAATTGATTTAGAGTCAAGGTTTTATGAAGATTATGTCAGTCAAAATGTTATTGGATATATTGAAGGCAAAGTAGAACCCGATAGCTTTTTTGTGATAGGTGCTCACTACGACCATTTGGGGGTGTTTGGAAAAAACATCTATTTCCCAGGTGCTAATGATAATGCCAGTGGTATTGCAGCTGTTCTTGATTTGGCAAAACATTTTAGCCAAAATCAACCTTATTATTCCGTGGCTTTTATGTTGTTTACAGGCGAAGAGATTGGCATTTTAGGTTCGAAGTATTATACTGAAAACCCACTTTTTCCTCTTTCTAAAATCAAGTTTATGTTCAATTTGGATATGGTGGGTAATGGCGAAAAGGGGATAATGGCAGTAAATGCATTGTCGCACCCCGAAGCCTTTGAATTTTTGGAATCTATAAACAACGAAAAGAAATATTTCGACCCTTTGAAAAAACGTGGCGAAGCTGCCAATAGCGATCATCACTATTTTCATCAAAATAAAGTGCCCGCATTTTTCTTTTACACCATGGGCGAGTCAGGACCATATCACCACCCTGATGATATTTCCGAAAAAGTAAGTTTAATTAAATATCATTCGGTTTTTAATTTAGTATTAGATTTTGTAAATCAATATAGATAAGATGCCTAAACTGTATATTGTGCCTACGCCCATCGGTAATCTTGAAGATATTACTTTAAGAGCCTTAAATGTTTTCAAAGAGTGCGAAATAGCCTTTTGTGAAGATACACGTACCACGGCTAAGCTTTTTTCGCACTATGGAATTTCCATTCGAACCATGGCTTATCATATGAATAATGAGCATAAGACTTTGCCTAAAATTATTGATATTATTAAGAGTTCAGGCAATTGCTGCTTGGTTTCAGATGCCGGCACACCGGGAATTTCCGACCCCGGATTTTTACTTATTAGGGAATGTATAAAAGAGGGAATAGAAGTGGAATGTTTGCCCGGAGCAACAGCCTTTGTGCCAGCTTTGGTGGCATCAGGATTGCCTTCAGATAAGTTTATGTTCTACGGGTTTTTGCCCCACAAAAAGGGCAGAATGACAGCCCTGAAAGAGATATCGGAAAATGAATTTACTACTGTGCTTTACGAATCGCCCCATAGAATTCAAAAATTATTGGAACAGATGTTGGAGCATTTTTCCCCAGAGCGACAAATTTGCGTAGCTCGCGAAATTACTAAAATTCACGAAACATATTTCCGTGGAACTGTGCCAGAGGCTATTGAGTTTTTCAATAATAATGTGGTAAAAGGCGAGTTTGTGGTGGTTATAGAGGGAAAGAAGTAGATAGAAATAATAGATAGCAAATAAATTCTATTAAATGCACAAACAAAGCTTCTTAGCTGTCATCGATTTTCAATTTTGAAAAAGCCTTCGCGTTTGAAAATTAAAGGAAGCAATATTGCAATTCCTAAATAGTCGTCCCTTAAAAACCACACATCTATTTGATTATCAATAATTTAACACACAAAAGGCTTTGATATTAATGCAAGTTTTTGTATCTTTGTATTCTAAAACTTGCAAATTTATATGATACCAAAGCCAAT
>LSQX01392564.1_pt2 | contig 30298 bp, 24 predicted proteins | sample 654561 | NCBI WGS metagenome assembly LSQX01 (sample SAMN04489861, study PRJNA283612) | anaerobic digester metagenome | isolation source: 4 biogas reactors fed with cattle manure at either 37C or 55C with and... | place: Denmark: Kongens Lyngby | collected 2014 | reverse complement strand
ACGTTGCGCTGAACCAAAACAGGAAACGCTCTTGCGGCAGCCGGAGGGGATCATCCGCGATCCCTGCGTTTTGTTTGCGGGGACCCAGATCGCCTTCTCGATGCGCACCAGCGAGCACACCGACGACTACCACCTGTACGTGCTGCAGTGGCCGGACCGAAGCGTCCAACAGATTACCTTTGGTCCGGGCACTGCGGATGTCGAGCCGTGCTGGTTGGACGATGACCAGCCCGGATCGCCAGTTCGACCAGAGCCGGGAGAGCCAGACCCAGAAGACCCGGTCTCGCTTCCGCAGCTTGGGGCGTTTGACGGTGTGCTTGTAGACGGCCACTTGCTGCCGAAGTGCAAGGATCTCGGCGGCCAAGCTGAGACGGGACGCCAGGAATGCTCGCATCAGAACGAAAAGCGACTTGATGGCGCCCATGGGGTTCTCTCTTGAGGCTGTGCAGGTGCGCAGATTCTACCGGCAGTGCCTCAAGACGGCAAACGTCACAAATCCTTGACGGCCAACGAGTACGAGATTATCACTAGGGACAAAGGACAAAAAAAATGAGAACAGCGATGAAAACGCATCTTGCCGCATTTGCGGCATTCGCAGTCACAGCGTGCGTGCAGGCACAAGCTCCCGCACAGGGGAACCTGACAGGGAACATCACGTGTGAGGTTAAACCCCACAACGGTAAGACGACCGTGTTCGTGAATGGCGTCCCAAGGTTCCCAATGGCGTTCACGTCGTATTATCCGGAGCAGTTCCGCTACAAACAGATGTCGGACCACGGGATCCACACGTATCTCCTGATCCTGACACTGACCGACAAATGGTTGGGCGGAGACATGCCCGTCAAATGGAACACACCCGGACTCTGGAGGGGACCTGACGACATCGATATGCCGGTCGTAGAAACGAACCTCAAAAAAATCGTCGACATGGATCCGAACGCGTTGATCATCATACGCGTGTTTTGCGACAGTCCCGCCTGGTGGGATCTCCTGCATCCGGAAGAGACCGACACACAGGGAACACTTGGGGGACAGGGCAGACGGCAATCGTTTTCATCGTTGGCTTGGCGCACCGACACTGCCGCCGCGCTGAAGCGGCTCGTCCGCGGCGTCTCGGCATCGAAGTATGGCAACCGTGTGATTGGCTACATGCCCACCGCCGGCGACACCGAGGAAATGTCGAAGCGTCTCGATTCGGGCGTTTGCACGCAAAAGCGTTTCCGCGAGTGGTTGTTCGAGCGCTACGGGAAAAACGGCACGGAGATTGAACGGCTGTTCGGGAAAAAGATTGAGGAGATTTCCATTCCGTCTCCCGCCGAACGTTCGAAAGCGGATTGCGGCAATTTTCTTGATCCGCAAAAGTCCCGGCTCGTGATCGACCTCCGCCAGTTTCATTCCATCGAAATCGTCGACTCGGGGTTGGCCTTCTGCAAAGCCGTGAAAGAGGCCTCAGATGGCCGCCTGATCACGGGCACTTTCTACGGATATACCCAACTCTGGCCGGATACCGGCCACCAGGCCCTGCGCCGGCTTCTCGAATCCAAGGACATCGATTTCGTCACAACGGCGGGAGGGGGAGGCGCTTCGGAAACCGACTCCATCATCAAGGCGGGAAAAATCGTATACAGCGAAATTGACACCAAAACCTCGCTTGTCCAATGGATCTCCAAATTGCGCCCCGACATCGACCCCCAGGGAAAATATAACGAGGAACGCTGGTTCGGACCGCCGACGCTTGCCATCAGCCTGCAAAAGCTGAAGTCCACATTCGCCAGGAGTTTTGTCAAGGGCTGCGCCAACTGGTGGTTCGACCTGTGGGGCGGTTGGTACGACAATGAGGCGATCCTGAAGATGTTCGAGCACATGCGTGTCGCCGGTGACGAGAGCATCCGTCTCCCACGCGGTTCCGTCTCCCAGGTGGCGGTCTTCTTGGACGAAACCGCCTATCGCTATTTGCCATACGGCGTATCGGACAGAAACGTGAATAACAAGTTCTTGTGGATCCGCATGCAGGTGGGGGCCGTCGGCTCCATCGGCGCCCCCAACGACTTCTATCTCTTCGACGACCTGAAAGACCTCGATCTTTCCCGTTACCGCATGCTCGTCTTTGTCAACGCGTTCGCCCTGTCGGAAGGCCAGCGGAGTATGATCCGCAACAGGTGCATGAATGACAACCGCCTGCTGGTATGGATGTATGCCCCCGGGCTGATAAAAGACAACCTTTCAGCCAGCAACGTTTCTTCCCTGCTCGGCATGAACGTGCAGATGGAGAAGACGCATCCGAAAGCACAAATCGTCGTCAAGTTTCCCGGCGAGAAGAAGGTCTACAACTATGAGGGAGCGGAGGTGTCTCCGTTCTTTCATGTCGTTGAAGGGGCGGATGCGGCGGTCGGGCACACGGCAGAAGGCCAAGTTGTGGTGGCGGAGAAAGCCGGACCGAATTACCGGAATCTCTTCGTGTCGATGCCGCCGCTGCCTTGGATCCTGTTACAGAAATATGCCCAACAGGCCGGAGTCCACATCTACGTCGAATCGGGCGGAACCGTCATTGCCAACGAGAGTTATCTGGCGCTCGCCTTATCATCCTCGAACACGGGCAAACGGACACTCCGATTACCAAAAAAAGCCGCGCTCAAGGAACTTGTCGCGGTCGAGCCTGGCCAGACAACCGTCAACGCGGGGCTCTCGTTTGGAAAAAACGACACGTTTGACATCCCTTCTTCAAACGACATGACCCGCATTTTCCAGCTTCTTCCTTAACTGCCCATTGGATTGCCGCATCGGCGGGCGACACCACGCCAACAGACACCACCACGCCCAAAGCGGCTCACCAAGCGGTTCATTTCGCACCCCCGGCATGTGATTGTTCGTAATGATCTAGGCACCGCGATATCTTGCTAACGGAATGGTCGATCGTGACGATTTTGCAGACATGCAAAACTCCAGGATGCTCGCCCCGGGAAGCTCTCCTGAAGCCTACCATAAATCGTCGACATATCACGAGCTAGTGCGACCGCGAAGGACACCGAAACTCGATGAGCCAGCACACTCATTTCGGTTCTCCCGAAAAGACGAATTCAACGCGCACGATGTTCTCGTGGGTGGTGGCGGTAGAATCCAGCGCGGAAACGGAAAGGACATAGGTTTCGCCTTTCGTGCATCTGCAATTCAGCGTGGTGCTGAGGTCGACGCCGGAAAGGGAGAAATCAAGGGCGTTGCCGCTGGCGATGTCCTTGCGGACGACCAGCGTTTTCTTCCGCGCCACTTCGTTGCCCTTCTTGTCGGATACGGTGAGGGTGACGGTTACCAGTTTGTAGGGGCTGTGAAGCGTGCCTGACAGAACTCCGTCAACGGTGGAAGAATCGCCTTTGAACGTTACGCTCGGGACGGTATAGGCCTTCGTGCCCAGAAACTCCGCGCAGGTGAAGGGAAGGTAATGACGGGCGAAAAGCTTCGCGAAGGTCATCGTCTTTTCGATGTGCCCTTCATACAGGACGCCGTCGATTTTGGTGAAACTCGCCCACTGGTCCTGATAATGCAGGACCGATTTGTCGGGATCGATTTTGCCGTCTTTATAGGTAACGTCCACATGAAGCGCCATAATGCAGTGGTCGCCCTTGTGGCGGGTGTTGACCAGCGCGTCCGCGGGCAGAATGGCGGCGTAGGACTGCATCATAATATCTTCGCCGTTTTCCGCGCAGACTTTATCGGAGGTGTAATCGCCGAGGTTGGTAATGGAGGCGTCGAGCTGATACGGGCCGACGGGAATACAGCCTCGCGAGATGGTTAGCGTCGCGCAGGTACTCCAGGTAATGGAACTTGCCACGGCGCTCCAGCCCCACATTACGCTCGCGGCGCAGGAATTGCCGAAAGAGGCGCAGTTGGCGGAAGTGATTCCCGAAACAACGCCGGTTTTGAAGTCGTAATACTGGAGCCAGTGCAGAAGCCCCTGTCCCGCGGTGGTGTAGGGAAGACCCGCGTAGGTCTTTCCGGAATTGAAAGAAAAAGCCTTACCTTTCGCGGCGCCGGCTTCTTTGGTGTAAAGGATGTTGGTTTCGGGCGTCCACTGGAAGGCAAGTTCATCGTGCATCGCCCGAATCGCCGTCCGGCGGATTTCGTCCGTGGAGGCGCCGGCTTTCAGTGCGTAGTTCGGCCAGGTGAAAACTTTGCCTTTGAAGTCGACGCCCGCCTTCTGCGATTCTCCGGTTTTCTCTTCCGTTCCAGGCGTTTTGGCGGGAACAGCCACGCCGCGCGCCGTTTCGGACGCGGTGAGCGTCTCCCCGCAGAAAGCGAGCATCAGTAAAACGCCGAGCCTCAGGGAACATAAGCAAACTCTTTTCATGGGAAGTCCTTCCTTTGTGAATTTTATCCCGGTTCTTCGTGCCTTTAGAACTGCACAGGCGAAAGGAAGTGAATCGTTCGTGGAAAACGCCATTGGGCCTGCCGATGGCCTTGTCTTGCCGGCAATCCTTGGACGTTGCGTGGAGGTGTCCACTGTCAGTCGGTGAATCGCTGCGCTATCGGAGTCCGGTTTCCAAGTTGCTGCGTTTCTTCTGCCGGAGTCGCGACACACCATCACCGTACATTGGCCGTTACTTTTCCCATTCCAGTTTTCCGTTTCTCAAGATGGCCGGCGTGGCAGACGCAGTCCAGCGGCCGTTGTCCTTCTTGACATTTCGTGCGACCATCAGCCGGGTTTCGCCGTTCTTCCCCTTCGGCAGACCGAACACGCCGACGGAGACATCGACCGTGTGGTGCGCGATGATCTTCAACTGTGCGTCGCACTGATACGTTCGCTCCTTGCTGTACGTTCCCAGCCAGAAGTACCCGTCAGCGAAGGTCATTGCCTGAATTCCGTAGGTCGTCTTGCCGGGAATCTTGATCTTCTCGACGGGGACGAAGGCCGGCGTGAATTTGTGAATCCAGTTGAATTCCCGGTCGCTGTTCTTGCCTTTGCCCTCGCCCACGTAAAAAAATCCGTTGGCGAAGGTGATGCCGTCGATCCCGCCGATCCCGCCGTTATGGAAATCGATGGGGAACTCCTTGATCGGAGCCAGATCTTTACAGCCGTAAACGTTGACGTACAAGCCGCGTTTCTCCTTGGTTCTGTTCTCCGTCGCGACGTAGATCTTCCCCTCATGAACGCAGCAGTCGCCGTGGTGCGGATCGACAGGCCTTTGCGCCACGACCTTGCCGGCGTAGTCCGTCTTGATCAAGTTGGTAAATATCGACCAGTAAATGAACTTTCCGTCCGAATCGAATCCCTGCAAATGTCCGCTGGCCTCTCCCTGGCAGAGAATCGGATCCGCCGCGGAGCCGGCCGGACCAACGCCAAGGATCATCGCAACGACTACGAAGAGACGACTCATGGTTGGCTCCTTGTCAATACACTCTAGCGGGATTTCCCATTTGGCTTCGCTCGGATATGCTCCGAACGACAACTCTCCCCGATGTTAGTCGAAGGTTGTGTCGAATTCCAGCCGGCCCCGCCAAACGGCATGTTTCAGAATGCGAGATCCGGACACATGAACTCCCGCGCCAGAAATCTGACACAGTACCGGCTATTGATGAAACGGGTTTGTCAGCCGACGGCGCGCCGATTCTTCAAACCCTCTTGCGACTGGCAGCGCCGCGGTAGCCAAGCTATCGGGCCGCGTGCGACTTGCGCAAAGGTCTCGTTCAATTGCGCGACCTTACATTGACGAAGGGAACCGGAGGGGGCTACAATCGAACAATGCGAGAAGACTGTTGGACTCTGCGTCGCGGAAGTCAAGGTTGAGCAGGCGGAGGTCGAGAACACCGGGCTTCTGCGCGAAGTCTCTCTTGCGCTGTCCCATGCGCAGAGCATGGGCGATGCAGGCCGCAATAACGGTCGGTTGGCGTCGGCCCCAGTTGTTCCACTTCGGAGGCGTTTATGACGACTGGCGACAAGAGTGCTGAATCCCGAGTCGAGCGAACAGACACGTATCGTGAGGGGCGACGACGGTTCCTGAAGCAGGCCGGGGCGCTGCCCGCCGTCGCGATGGCGGCACAGTCCGCGGCTGCGGCTGAGCAGAAGGAGGAGGCCGGGCTGCCGCAGATTCAGCTCGGTCCGCACCGCATCTCGCGTCTGATTTGCGGCGCCAACCCCTTCAATGCCGGGTCGCACCTCTCGGTGTTCGTGAACTACGAGATGAAGAGCTACTACACGCCCGATCGCATCATCCAGACCCTGCGGCGCTGCCACGAGGTGGGGATCAACTGCTGGGCTTCAGGACGGCAGAACTACGATTTCAACCAGCGGCTACTCGACGAGGGCATCAAGATGCACTACCTGGGCGCCGGTGACCCAGGCAAGTACGCACAGCTTCCGGTGATGGCCAAGGTGGGCTGCATCGGCGTGGCCCACCACGGGGAGGTGACCGACCGGCTATTTCGGCAAGGGGGAAAGCTCGATCAGATCGGAGACTATCTCAAGCGAGTCCACGACGCGGGCATGTTAGCCGGCGTCGGAACGCACATCGCCGAGGTGGTCGACGTGGTTGAATCCAAAGACTGGGAAGTGGACTACTACATGACCTGCGTCTACGAGCGCCACCGCAGCGCCGAGCAACTGCGCAAGCTGCTTGGCCACGTGCCGATCCCCGTCGGCGAGGTCTACCTGACCGAAGATCCGCCGCGCATGTTCAAGTCGATCCAGCAGACCAAGCGTCCCTGCCTGGCCTTCAAGATCCTGGCCGCTGGCCGGCTTTCAGAGCGAAAGGCCTGGGTCGAAAATGCCTTTCGCGACACGTTCGCCGGGATCAAGCTCAGCGACGCGGTGATCGTGGGGATCTACGACCGCTACAGCGATCAGGCCGCCGAGGATGCCGCGTTGGTACGGCGCTACGGAACCCCGGCCGGAATGTGAGGAACCGCTGACGACGCCAGATGGCTCTTCACGGTGTTGTAGCTCAAGCTGGTGATCTGGGTCGCGTCGTTCCGCGTGAACAGCTTCCGGCCAAGGTGGCTCATGCTTGGAACTGTTTGCTGGTAGCCCTCGTCAGCTACGATGGCATCGTATAAAACTTCACCCGTCTCAACCGAATAGGGCGAGAGTCTGCTGTGTATGGGGCTGACAGCCAGCGTTGCCAAGAAGCCCTTCGTTACCCTGTAGTCTTCGATCAAGACCTTAAGGTCCTCCGATCGGACATACTGATGCTCGCTGTATAAAGCTCCCACCCTGAGGGCGGCAAACACCCGGAGGACCCTGTTGAAAACCAACATCTCATCCGGCCGGATATCCGCCCGGATTCGTTCTTGGAAAGGATAAGGCAAAGCGCGTCGAGGTTTCAGTTCCAGAAGGAGCCGGCGGAGGGAGTCGTGGTGTGACGTTCTGGGCTTCTCCCCCAGGCCAACGTAGTGATGCCCGAATCCTCGAAGAGATCTCTCGATCTGTGCGGCCAGAATAGGCAGCGTCGGCCCCAATATCGGCTTTTCGGACTTGGCGTCCGCAATGAGCCACAGGCTGGGGGCCGAGTTACCTGTCGAAGTGTCTCGGCACGAGGCCTCGCTCGCATACCGGAATAGGCTGTCATGAAGGCTTCGAATCAGGACCACTTCTGAGTCTGCAAAACCAGAGTCCACCAAAGCCCGGAACTGCTTGATTGTGTCTGCTCGTTGCAGCCCCTCCGGGAGAATATTGGCAATACGGTCAGCAATCAGACAGTCCGCCCCAGGGTTGTCCGAGTAGACGGCAAGGTTGAATGGTAGTCTCATCCGTCCCGCAGCACGGCTGGTGAACAGGGCCATGCTCAGAGCATCGCAGCCTGTTCCGAGATAGGCACCAAGTCTCTCTGCGACACCGAGAATACGTGAGCCGCCAAGAGTCTCGGCCAGTGTCGGTTCCACATTCCCCGATGATGTAGGATGCCGTCGCTCAGGAAGCTCGTCGCCCCCAGAGAGGGGAACTACAACTGGATCGGATATATCGTCCGGCTCGCCCCAACGGTCTCGTTTCTGATCGAAGGCCATAGGTCACCGCCTTTCGCCGGTGCACCGACCATTCGGCTCCGGCCTGAGACGGCGAAGCACCTGGGTCACTCGGGCTCGGCTGACCCCCAGATACCGGGCCAATCCCGCCCGGTTCTCAGCGACGCCGCTGTCGAGAAGGCTCTGATAGAAGCGGGCCAGAGCAAGCGGATCGCGGTTAACACGCTCTTCCTTTGGAGGGGGGCCGGACTTGACTTTGGGGTCCGCCCATGGGATCATCTCGATTTGGCCGCCTTGACGTAACCTGCTGATCCGAAAGGCACCTTTTTCGACAAACGCAGGTTTTGTGCAAGGGTTGACCCGGGGAGCTTTTTCAAAAAGTCCGAACCGGAGTACCCGCTTATTTAGCGGACGACGCCGGGAGCCAGACCTCTCGGCGTTTTGCGTTAAGGCGTTGCGGGAAAATGGTTTCGGATCGACGCAGGCGACTGCCCGCGCTCCCAGTTCGCGGGCCGCAGACGGCGAGGCCCGCTCCACAAAGGGCAGTTGCTCCCGCACCCCGGGCGTCTCCCCTCAGACTCTCGAAGTCTCTGCTCGTAGGCCCCGTTTTGGTTAGCGGCAGGGTAGCTCTCGCGGCCTGGGCCGGAACTCCAGCCCCAATAAAGCGCACTACGATGCGCATCTGGCTTGACCCCTGAGGTTCTGTGGCGTAATATTCCATCGGACGCGCACTACAGTGCGCATTCGAAACTCGGCAGGCTGCCGTCCGGTAAGAAGAGGACCAGATGCGCACTAAAATGCGCCCCCAACGATGACGCCTAGCGAGAAAATCGGACAACTCTTGCGTGCCCGAAGGAAGTTTCTCCAGCTCCGTCAGCGCGACTTGGCAGAGCTAGCGGGAGTCGGGCTGCGCGGGTTGTCCGCAATCGAAAGCGGTCGAGGAAACCCCACGCTCAACCAGCTTTCGGAGATCGCGGGCGTACTGGGGCTTGAAGTCACCTTGACCCAAAAGCCGCGCGATGCGGAAAGCTAACGTCTATTGCCGTGAGATTCCAGCAGGCATCCTCAGCCAGGACGCGGATGGATATGTCTTTGAGTATCTGCCCGATTACCTGGAGAATCCCGCCCTGCCGGCCATTAGTCTGACCTTGCCGAAGCAAGCGGCGCCTTTCAGGTCGACGGTGCTGTTCCCGTTCTTCTTCGGCCTGCTGGCGGAGGGAGAGAACAAGGCGCTGGAATGCCGTCTGCTGCGAATCGACGAGGACGACCACTTTTCGCGTCTGTTGCGGACATGTACGACAGACACGATCGGCGGAATCACCGTTAGGGAAATCGGATGACGAACTGTCCAGGCTGTTTGAAGGACGGGCACTCGACGTATTGCTTGCCTTGCCGGAAACGGCTCTTTGACGGCAAGAGGGTCTCCCACGTACTTCCGTTCTCTCGGCCCGTCTACGAGGAAGCCCACTCGGCGGCGACGGGGGACAGGCTGTCGATTTCCGGCATCCAAACCAAGATGCCGCTTGTCTTACGGGCGGGACGACTGGAGATGGCCAAGACGGGCGGGCAGTACATTCTCAAACCGATTCCCCACGGGGCGTTTCAGCGGCTGGACATTGTTCCTGTCAACGAGAACCTGACCATGCAGATTGCCCGCCAGGTCTTGGGCATCCGCGTCGCGGAAAACGCGTTGGTCGAGTTCGAAGACGGTGAGTTGGCCTACCTCGTCCGGAGGTTCGATGTGCAGGCAGACGGTTCGCGGCATCTTCAAGAGGATTTCGCCCAGATTGCCGGGCGGTCCGAGGAATCGCACGGGAAGAACTACAAGTACGATCTCTCCTACGAGGAGATCGGCGGGCTGATTCGCAAGCACGTTGCCGCGTATCAAGTGGAGATGGAGAAGTTTCTGCGCTTGGTCGTGTTCAACTACCTTGTCCATAACGGCGACGCGCATCTGAAGAACTTTTCGCTGATCCGCAACGAGGAGGGTGGCGACTACACCTTGACGCCGGCATACGACCTGCTGAACACCCGGCTGCATGTGCCGAATGAGTCAAGGACGGCACTGTTGCTCTTTAGGGGTGATTTCGAGACGGAGAGCTTTCGCATCAACGGCTTCTACGCCTACGACGATTTTCAGGAGCTTGCCCATCGGCTGGAACTGCATCCGGCCCGCTTTCAGCGGTTTATGAACACCGCCGTTGGCAAAGGAGCGGAGATATTCTCACTGATCGATCGCTCAGTGCTTGCCAGGCAGTGCAAACAACTGTACAAGGATCACGTGAGCGACTCAATTCGAGCTCTTTCCTATTCTTACGCCAAGGCTTCCAAGTAGGCAGGCGACCGGGCAAACGGATCCGATGCATCGGACGAAGTCGCCAGGATTAAGAATCGGGAGACGTTCGGCCACGAGACCCGCTCGCGGCACAAGGCGTTTCTCGTCAAGCGAATCGTCTGGCGCCCGCAGGCCCTGGCCGAAGGCGACCTCTCAGAACGGGCCCGGCGTCGCGCCGAGGAACTGGCCGACGACGCCGATTCGGCTGAGCTTCCCGAAGCCCAAGGCGATTGGCGACGGGCCGGCGGGCCGGCGGGCCGCACGGCGACGGCCGCCCTTCATCTGTCCGGCGACTCCCGGCTGCCGATGCCGGGCGCGGTCCTCGCGCGCGAGTAGAAGGGCGACTCTGTCGAGGTGCTGGTCCTGCCCAACGGTTTCCAGTAGGCGCGCGAGGTCTAGCCAGCCAAGCCTGCCCGCCGCGTGGCTTCGGGCATGGCCGCCACCACCACGTGTCCCGTCACGCGGTGGCGGTACAATCGTGCCCGATGGTCGACCGCTTCACACAGCTTCGGCAGCAGGTCCGCTTGCTGCACCCTCTGATATTCGTCCAGGGGCTCCCACTCTGGCGCCGACGCGGCCCCCATCCGGGTCCGTAGCACCAGACCTTGTCGACTTGTTCGCGAGGAGAGAGCGGACGTTCGTGACGCGTGTGTCCCGGTCGTCCGCCTGGCCGTCGTTTCTTCTTCTGGCCCTTGCCGGTCCTTGCATCCGGCAGCGGAAGTTCCGCAATGTCGCTGGAGAAGCGCTTCGACGAGGTCGACGCATCGTTCTTCGCCGCCACCAGCTGAGTCTCCAGCGGCCCGATCCTCGCGAGCAGGGGTGCCGTCGCTTCTGCGATTAGACGTTGGACTTCGACTTCCGTGTACAGCTCTGCCATAATCTCCCTGATAACCGATATCCGGAGGCTTCACCAAGATCACTTTGCGACGACACAGACCTCGAAAACCGCGAACGGCGACGTTGTTTCCAAACCGTTGTCGATTTGGCTGCCACGCCTTCCCCTTCCACGCAATCGGCATGCTGTGCCTCGTGCATTGCAGGGTAGATGTTGCTAAAATGTCTAGCGTCCGGGATTGCACTTGCGGCGTGCAATCACGAACCTATGGCTATGCAGCCGACGTCAATTTCCAATCCGACAGGCGCGCTAGCGTCTGACTCACAACCTTTCCGGGACGCACGATCGAACTAGTGGCCAATACCCCAAGTGAAAATGCAATCGCTATCGGAAAGCAGTTTTGGGCAAAGTGTGCGCAGTTAATCGAAGTCTATCCACACCGACCGGATAACTTCTCTGGCGACTCAGAGCCTGTTGCTCTTGGGCGGCAACTCAAGACCTTGACGACTGAAGTCGCATCCGCCGTCTGTTCCAATGAACACTGGGAAGGCAGCGCCTCGGTCGGCAAAGGAAACTGGACCCGCGTCCCGTGGGCGGCATTCTTCGATAGCCGGGAAACGACTTCCGCCCAGAAGGGGGTCTATCCAGTCATCCATTTCTCCTGTGAAGATCGGATTGGAATGCGAATTGGGCTCGGCGTCGCTGCCACCGAGTTTAAGAGTAATCCCGAATCGAAAGCGCGAGAGGTCTCGGACCAGGTTTCGCAAGACGCTCGCGCCCAACTTCGAACGGCGCGATTCATCGATGTCGTTGCGGGAGATGAGCCGCGTGTCAGCTTCGGAACGGGAAACTTGGCCGCTGGTTACGCCCGCGGGATGGTCTTTGAGCGGTTCGTTCCGCTGGATGAGCTGAAGGCCAACAGGGATGATTTGACCGAAGCGCTGCGTGTCCTGCTGGAGACGTACACATCATGGGTTGATACCACACACGGCGCTGAACCGCCAGGTTCTTCGTTCCTCGAAGTCATGCGCTGGTACGCGGAGCAGATGATTGTCTTCTTGAGTCCCAATCGTCAACGACGTTACCTGATCTCGAAGGTCGACGATTCGGGTTGCGAGGTGCGAAGACTTGATGCCGATGAATCCGAGCGCGTGACGGAATCCATATACAAGGCGAGGTGTCAGTGGCTAGAGGAACAGGGGGGCACCGCGGGCCGTGCTGATCTAGACAACACGGTCGCCAGACATATCTGCTATTCCCAAGGTCCGGACCTTGGTCTATCCGCGGACAGGAAGCGTATTGTCTTGCTTGCAGGTGCCCGCGCCGCGGCAGACCACCTCATAGCTCTCATCGAGAGCATTTCGAGCCCGCAGCTTCACAAGCCGGTCATTCTGGCGTTGGCCATTGAGGCAATTGGCACAGGTGAGCTTGCCGAGAACCGTATCACGTTTGACTGGATTGCTCCACGTTTTCTGGAACGAATGAGACAACTCGGGCGGAGAGTGACCGAGCAAGATGCCGCGGAGGGCTTTGGACGGCTTGCGGGCGATCTGTTCTGGATGCACGCGTATCACAATCCAGAGGACACATTGCCGTTCGACAAGCCGACCCCCAGCCTGATTCGCGACAGGATCTCGCATGCCGTCATCAAGGAACCCTACTGGTCCGCGCTTCAAGACTCGGCCCGCCGACGATCCGTTCTGGACGCGATTGCCCGAAAGTGGCCTGATATGATCGATCCACTGCCCCGAGCGGATATTGCTGCCGCAACCGACAGACTGGTTGCGGGCGTGGCCAGACGTGGTTTCGTCTACCAGCCCTGGCAGATTGCCGCCTACATCACGGCCCTGCGCACGAAGCCCTTCGTGATTCTGACCGGCGTTTCTGGTACGGGGAAATCGAAACTGCCGGTGCTTGTTGCAGAGCTGGCAGGCATGGCCAAGCCGCGTCGAATCGCCGTTCGACCGGACTGGACTGACAGTTCGGAGGTTATGGGATACGTGGACTTGCAGGATCGATTCAGGCCCGGTGTTGTATTACAGCAAATGCGTGCTGCGTCACTGAATCGTGGACAGTATCACGTTTGCCTTGTCGATGAGATGAATCTGGCGAGGGTCGAACACTATTGGCTATGCCCGGCAACGCGACTCGAAGAACTGAAACAGAGCGACCCGGCAGCCCGAGACCAGATTGACCTTGCGATCAAGACCCTAGAATCGGTCAACAAGATCCTAACGCACAGTCAGCTGCAAGTCGGATATCGCACGCGCGATTCCGCAGAAGCCCGACATCCTGATTCGATTCGAAGAGGAGGGGTGGCCGCGGATTCAACTGATCTGCGATGCGAAGTACTGCGTCGACGCCTCGGAAGAATACAAGCAGCAGTACCGGTCGTGTGGGCCTCCTCGTGACGCAATCAACGTCCTGCACCGTTACCGTGATGCGATTCTGGAATTGGACAAGGCAGGCGACTCGCGAATCCCCAAACGATCAGTCATTCAAGCCGCCGCATGCTTCCCTTCGCGCGCTTGAATCGCAAGAGTTCGAGGTGCAAGGTCAGACTGTCGCTGATCGTCGGCCAGCGGCGTGAAACGATACTTGAGATAGAACCGTCTGGCGCTGTCGTCGATGGCGACGACCTCAACCGCGCGGATGCCAATCTCGTCGGCAACCCGTGTGATCCGCGTCAAGGCGTCAGATCAGCAATCCGCCGCCAGGAGCGCTGTGATGTCGTCGTGAAGAACGGCCGCCACGGATATTCCCCATCGGCCGGCTGCTTCATCGATGAGCCGCCGGCTCCACAGCCAGCTTGCCGTAGCTCGCCTGGAACTCTCCCACCTCACCACTCAGATCCTGCCAGATCCGCTTAGCCGACAGCCCAGATCGAGCAGGGCCAGAATCTGCTCCCGGAAGGGTTCACAATCGCTTCTGCGAACCCGATTCCCCGTCCGGCGGATCGGGCTCCGACCCAGGGGGCGCCGTGGCCGGTTTTGGGTCGTCAGACCCGGGGGGCGCCGTGGCCGGTTCTGACGCCCCGGCCGCCTGGATGTACTTCGAGGCCGTCTCGTGACGGATGCCCAACTCCCGACCAATCCTCCGGCAGGACCAGCCGTGCTGATGTAACGTAAGAATTGCCTTGATCTTAGCCATTTCGAGCCGATTCGCCATCTCAGGATCTCCTCCAGCGTAAGTGCTGGATTCGACCCTAATCCGACGCCCTCAAAATGGCCGCTTTTCAGGCGCCCCTACCTGGCCGGTTTTGGGCGCCCCCTGACACCGGGACGCCTCTCCACAGCGCTGCAACCGACTCCCCAACCGTTCTCAGACGCGCGCTTTGGTCATGTAGGCGAATTCGGCGATGATCGGGTGGACGAGGCGCTCGTAGTCGCCGTAATCCAACTGGATCAACTCGGCATGGGAACCGGCATTGAAGGCGATCTGCTCATCGAGGGTCACGCTGCGATCGACATAGACCGGCATCTCGTAGAGATTGCCGAAGGGGGGCATCGCGCCGGCCTCGCAATCGGGGAACCGGTCCTTGAACTGGTTTTCCGTGGCGAGCGTGACCGATTCGGCGTCGGCGACGTGGCGCAGCAGCTCCAGATCGAGCATCCGGGTGGACGGCAGCACGGCCATCGCCAGCTCCCCGTCGATGTAGAGCATCACCGTCTTGATGACTTCCTTGCCCGGAATGTGGGCCGAGGCGGCCGTCTCCTGGGCCGTGTAGGCGGGTGAATGCCGGATCGAAATGTAGCGGATGTGGTTCTCGTCCAGAAATCGTTTGAGCTTGTTCGCGGGCATGTCAAACCTCCTTCATCGATGGAGATTGCACAGCGACCCACACGCCGCGGGGTCGCCGGAATCGAGACCCCTAACCAACCGGTGGTTACTCAACGATTTGTGCAACTGGCCTGCACTTCGGCTGAAACGCGCCAGAGAGGCCGGCTAGCCCAAGTATAGATGTCCACCCCCAGACGGACCACCCCTCGTCGAGTTGGTCTCTCGCCTGTCTGGCCACCCCGTCGGGGGGTGCCGCCCGTCTCGCCGGGCAATCCGCCGCAAGAGCCGGTTGGCCGGGGGCAACCGGTTCGGTTGACTCGCCGACCCAAGGAGGGGAAAAAAACTCGGCCGCCGGCACCGTGGCGGTTCCGGTTCGCACTGTTCCACGAGCGGCCCTGCGGCCGAGTTGACTAGCCTCTCGATCCGTAGCCGTCTAGCCCGGGATGGCCCCGGGAGGGACGACCCCGCAAACGACGACTTCGATCGCTGCAAACAGCATCGGGTTTCTGGGTTGGGTAAACTGAGAGACTTCTCTCTTGAAGGCACAATCGTTGCGATGGGCAAAACAGGACGGTTGGCGCGACGGTTTCCGCAAGCGGGCCCGGCGCGTCAGCGTGCTGGTCCGCCGCCGGTCTGCTCCCATGGCCTGGTGGTCAAGGCTCTGCGAACCTGAGACAATGAGCGCAGCTTGAAGGAGTGGGAGATGATGGTCGGACAGCACAACTCGGCCGATGCCCTCCCCTGCTGGAACCAGCGTGGGGCGCGCCGGTATTGGATGTTTGTCGCGGCCGGATGGTTCGTGTTTTTCGGCTGCGCGCCGGGCGATCTGCCGCCCGAGCCCAGGCAGGCGGAGCAGGCCGAAACGGTAGAAAGGAGCGGAAACGAGATGGCATTCGAGCTCACCAGCAGCGCGTTCGAGGCGGGCAAGCCGATCCCGACAAAGTACACGGAAGACGGCGAGGATGTGTCGCCGCCGCTCGCCTGGTCGACGCCTCCGGACGGCACGGTCGAACTGGCCCTGATCTGCGACGATCCGGATGCCCCCACGCCGCAACCCTGGGTCCACTGGGTGATCTACAAGATCCCGGCGGAGCAGGCCGGACTGCCCGAGGGGATTGAACCGGTCAAGCGGCCCAGGGAGGTCGCCGGGGTGATGCAGGGGCTGAACTCGTGGCAGTCCGGGCAGCAGATCGGCTACCGCGGGCCCGCCCCTCCAAGGGGCCACGGCACGCACCACTACCATTTCACCCTCTACGCGTTCGACGCGGCGCTCGACGTGCAGGCCGGCCTCGACAAGGAGGCGCTGCGGAAGGCGATGTCGGGCCACGTGATTGGCGAGGCGGAGGTGGTGGGGACATACGGGCGGTGAGAGGCGCGGTCGCCGGCCGGCTGTCTGGCTGCGGGCTGCTCAGCCCGCGGCCGCCCGTCAGAACTCCGCCGCGCCGGGGGTCCGCGGGAAGGGGATCACGTCGCGGATATTGCCCATGCCGGTGATGAATTGCACGGCCCGCTCCAGGCCGAGGCCGAAGCCCGCGTGGGGCACGGTGCCGTAGCGCCGCAGATCGAGGTACCACCAGTAGTCGCCGGCCTTGAGATTCTGTTCGGCCATCCGCATTTCGAGCACGTCGAGTCGCTCCTCGCGCTGGCTGCCGCCGATGATCTCGCCGACCTTGGGCACGAGCACGTCCATCGCCCGAACCGTCTTCTCGTCGTCGTTCAGCCGCATGTAGAACGGCTTGATCGCCCGCGGGTAGTCGTAGAGGATCAGCGGTTTTTTGAAATGCTTCTCGGTGAGGAATCGTTCGTGCTCGGCCTGGAGATCGACGCCCCAGGAGACGGGAAACTCGAACGGCTCGCCCGAGCGTTCCAGCACCTGGATCGCCTCGGTGTAAGGGAGGCGGACGAACCGGCTCTCGACGATGCCCTGGAGGGTTGCGAGCGTGGTGTTGTCGATCCGCTCGTTGAAGAACGCCATGTCTTCGGGGCATTGCTGGAGGACGTCGGAAAGAATCCGCTTGAGGAAGGCCTCGGCCAGGTCCATGTTGTCGGCCAGCTCGTAGAACGCCATCTCGGGCTCGACCATCCAGAACTCGGCCAGGTGCCGCGAGGTGTTGGAGTTCTCCGCGCGGAAGGTGGGGCCGAAGGTATAGACCTTGCCCAGGGCGCAGGCGAACGTTTCGGCCTCCAGTTGGCCGCTCACGGTCAGGAAGCTGGGCCGGTCGAAGAAGTCCTGGGTGAAATCGACGGCGCCGCCGGCCTGGGGCAGGTTGTCGAGCTTGAGCGTGGTCACCTGGAACATCTCGCCGGCGCCTTCGCAGTCGCTGGCGGTGATGATCGGCGCGTGGATGTAGAGGAATCCGTTTTCCTGAAAGAACTGGTGGATCGAACGGCAAACGCAGTTCCGCACGCGGGCGATCGCGCCAAAGGTGTTCGTCCGCGGACGGAGGTGGGCGATCGTTCGCAGAAACTCGAACGAATGCCGCTTCTTCTGGAGGGGGTACGTTTCGGGATCGGCCGCGCCGTAGATCACCACCCGCTCGGCGTGGACCTCGGTCGCCTGCCCCTTGCCGGGCGACGGGCGGACGGTGCCTTCGATGCGGACGGACCCGCCGGCCGTGATGTGCTTGATTTCCGACTCGTAGTTGGCGAGCGAAGCGCCGGCGATCACCTGGAGATTGGCCATCGAGGAGCCGTCGTTCAGCTCCAAAAAGCTGAAGCCCGCCTTGGAATCGCGCCGCGTGCGGACCCACCCTTCAAGGACGACCCGCCGGCCGATCGCGTCGCCGCGCCGCGCCTGGGCAACGCTGATCTTCTCCAACGTGCGGTCCTTGCCGGCTCGATCCGCGGTCATTGCTGCTCCTCGCCGGCAGCGGGCGGCGCGGCCGCCGCCGCGTNNCGCCGCCGCGTTCGGCGCGGCCGCCTTCCCGCCCGGCGATCCGGCCGGTTGCTCCCGCGGAGCGCCGCCCGGCGTCTCGATCAGAACCGGCTCCACCGCCGCCGGGCCGGTGATGTATTCGGCCACTTTGTCGATCGCGCCGGTCTTGATCTTGATCATCGCGCCGACGACCGAGACGGTCAGGGCGACGACGAGGATGATGTTGAAGAATTCCCGCCGCGGCCACTTGATCATCCCCTCGCCGAGATAGCTTTCCTTGTTGTTCAACAAGTAGAACAGCAGGTAGGCGATCGGCAGCATCGCGAAGCAGATCGCCGAGGCGGCGACCGGGAACCAGAACGGGAGCCTCGTGACCACGCCGAGAACCCCGACGACCGGGCACAGGGCGAAGATGCGAAACCGCGTCTTCGTGTACTCCAGGCCGAGCATCTCGCAGAGCGTGAAACCGCAGACGACCATGTGCGTTGAGATCGCGCTACAGGTCATTGCCATCAATCCCAGGTCGAACACGATCCGCCCGGCGTGTTTGCCGAGGACGCCATGCAGCGATTCGGCCGCGGCGATCGGCTGCAACGTGTCGCGGAGCACGTCCTCGCCGGAGTAAACGCCGGTGACCGTCATCGCCAGCATGACCAGCGACGTGACCAGCGCGAAGGGCAGGAACATCGACATGCCCAGGTCCCAGCGGGCCAGCGTTTTGTGGCTCTTGCCCCAGCCCTTGGCGAGCAACGTATAGGGGTAGAGGAACGTCATGTTAATGCCCACGGCGGCCCCGAGCATGCCGAGCACGAGCGTGACGTGTTGCGGGTTCTGGTAACCGGGAATCCCGTACCAGCCGATGAATCCCTTGCCCACTTCCGACCAATCGATCTTGCGGACGCTGCCGATCACGACGATCGCGAACATCAGGATGATCAGGGCGATCACGCTCCGCAGGAACCACTCGTAGCGCTTGATTCCCTTGGTGCTGCTGCCGTAGCTGAAGACCGTGAACAGGTTGATTCCGAGGATCAGGCCGCCGACGGCGAAGCTGACGATCCAACCGGCGGTGGTGTACTGCTGCTCGGCGTCGAACGACTCGATGCCGGCCATCATCGCCAGGTCGCGGGCGGCGCCGGCGGCCAGCCCGTACTGGGGGAAATGCCAGATGACCGAGGCGATGATCGTGCCCAGGGCCCAGAAGAAGACGAGCAGCTTGCTCGTTTCGCGGCCGAAGGCCTTGTAGGGCCGATCGCCGGTCGACAGGACGATGTTGCCCAGCGCGGCGAGCATCATCACGCCGAGGAACATCGCCAGCGGCTGCACCCAGAGGAGCTTGTAGCCGAACGAGGCGCCGGCGACGACCGAGGCGGTGGCGCTGCCCGCGCCGAGGGTCATGGCGCTTTGCAGCAGGCCGGGGCCGGTCCGCTTGATGTAGCCGGCGGCCCGGGGAAAGAAAGGTTTTCTGGCCAGGGCGTCCAGCTCGGCGACTTCCTGTTGAATCTGTTCCGGGTCCCATTTGGCCGTCATCGGGAGGCCTTTGGATTCCGCCATTTTATCGGCTCCTCGGTTGGTCGTATCGTCGTTGAGAGAATCCGTCCGTGGCCTTGCCTCCCCCGAAATTCCGTCTCCTCGCGGCCGGCGGGCAGGATCGAGTCACAGGATAGCAGAAACCGCGCTGCGGCGAAAGCTTCGGATCAATGGTCCGAGGGGGAAGCACCCCCCGACTCGTTGGAGCGCCGGGGGGCAACGCCAGGTGCAAAATCCAAGGTTCAAGGTTCAGGTGACCTCCGTCCCGTGTTCCCAATCAACGGCCCGGCGTCCCGGGCGGTCGCCGGGGGTGGGGTTGCCCGGGGAGGCTGCTTGAGCGGCCGATCGCCGGAATGTACCGTAGAAGATCGGCGGCAAGCCGGGCCGGTCCCGCCCGGGCAACAACGGAAAGAAGGGCCCCATGGCCAAACGCGCAGTCATCGCCGACTGGTACGACTATCCGCAGTACTATGACATCGCATTCCGCTCGGAGACGAAACTCGAAGCGGATTTCATCGAAGCCGCCTGTGACAAGTACTGCGCAGGCCGCGCCGCCCGCCTGCTCGAACCGGCCTGCGGCACGGGCCGCCTGGTGGCGGAGCTGGCCGCGCGGGGCCACCAGCTTGTCGGACTCGACCTCAGCGAGCCGTCGCTGGCCTATCTCAAGCGACGCCTGGCGCGGCGGCGGCTGAAGGCGGATGTCTTTCGGGCGGACATGGCGGAATTCTCGCTCGACGGGCCGGTCGACGCCGCCTACAGCACGTTCGACGGATTCCGGCACCTGCTCACGGAATCGGCCGCCTGGGGCCACTTGAAATCCGTCGCCCGATCCTTAAGGCCGGGTGGAATCTATATCTTGGGTTTCCACCTGCTTCCGCCCGACGCGGACGAACACTGCATCGAACGCTGGTCGGAACGCCAAGGCCGCACCAAGGTGAGCGTCACGCTGCGGGTCCTCCAGACGGATCGCCGCCGCCGGGTGGAGAACCTGAGGGTCTGCCTGCTCGTCCGCCAGGGCGCGAACCAGTTCCGCCTGCGGCATGATTTCCCGTTCCGCATGTATACGGCGGCCCAGTTCCGCCGGCTCCTGGCCAAGGTCCCCGAGCTAGCGCTCTGCGACGTCTATGACTTCTGGTACGAGATCGACCATCCCCTCGTCCTCGACAACCAGATCAGCGACACGGTCTTCGTGCTGCGGAAGGGGGAATAGGGGTCAGCGGTCAGTCATCAACCATCAGCTATCAGCCATCAGCAGTCAGAGCATGTGAGTCTTCCTGGTTCCCAAGCTCCAGCTCGGGAACCTTTGCCCCGCCTCGAGACCGCCGGCCGCGTGAACCTGCCCTGGGGTGGTAAAAACCGGAGGACGGACTGGTTGCCCGTCTTGTTCCAAGCGAGTCTTTGGTTTTCAGCACGCGACGACAGGGCGCCAGTGAAAACAATGGCGATCGACCCCGTTTTTGCGGCCCGTCCCGAAGGGACACTCCTAAGCCGGCCCAGGTCAGAAGCTGTTGAACGCGTTCGGCGTATGCGCTAAATGAGCTTGCGTGATTTTAGGGAGGAATTCATGAGAGCGTGATAGCCGCTTTCGGCTTGCCCCGCGGCGCGCCTGCGCTGCGGCACAACCCGTACGTAACGAAGCGCGGGGCAAGCCCACGCGGCTATCTGAATAACAGCCGCTCTTTCCACGAATCACGCAGGTCGATTTAGTCCACGCACGTCTTCAATAGAATCGGTTTTCGATCCCAGTCGTGAACGGTTCACAACCGCTGACCGCTGACCGCTGACGGCTGATGGCTGATGGCTGACCGCTGATCGCTGACTGCTATTCACGCTCTGCTCCGCCGCAACTGGCCGCAGGCGGCGTCGATCCGGTTGCCCTTGCGATAGCGGGTTTTCACCGCCACGCCGCCGGCTTCGAGAGTCTCCTCGAACCGCCGGACACGGCCAGGGTCGGGCGTTTGGAAAGGGAGGCCGGCCACGGGGTTGTAGGGAATCAGGTTGACCAGCGAGGGGCGCCCCTTGAGCAGCGCGGCGAGGCGGAGGGCGTGTTCCTGGCGATCGTTGACGCCCGCCAGGAGCACGTATTCGAAGGTCACCCGGCGGCCGGTCCTGGCGAAATAGTCGTCCGTCGCGGCGAGAATCGCGGCAATTCCCACGTGGCGATTGGCGGGCACGATCTGGCTGCGGAGCCCATCGTCCGGCGCGTGGAGAGAGACCGCCAGGTGGTACTGGACCCCGGATTCGGCCAGTTGGCGGATCCCCTTGGGCAATCCAACCGTCGAGATCGTCACCCGCCGGACGCTGATTGCCAGCCCCTCGCCGGCCGTGACCGTTTCCAGGGCGGCAAGCAGCGCGGGGAGGTTGGCCAGCGGCTCGCCCATGCCCATGACGACGACGTGGCTGAGCCGCTCGCCGGCGGCCAGGAGCGATTTCAATCGCAGCGCTTGTTCGAGGATTTCGCCCGCGGTCAAGTTGCGCCGCACCCCGTCGAGCCCGCTGGCGCAGAACACGCACCCCATCGCGCAGCCGACCTGCGTGCTCAAGCAGACCGTGCGGTGTCCGCGCTGGTCGCGCAGCAGGACGCACTCGACGCGGTCGCCGCCGGCGACTTCGAGAAGCAGCTTTTCCGTGCCGTCGTCGGACTGCTGGCGGGCAACCTGGCGCATCGTCCAGAGCTGGAACGATTCGGCAAGTTGGCCGCGAAGCGCTTTGGGCAGGTCGCTCATCCCGTCAAAGTCGATGCCCGGCGACTGGATCGGCCAGCGGCGAATCTGCGCCGCCCGGTAGCCCGGCAATCCACGTTCGGCGAGCCAGGCGGCGAGCTCGGCGGGTTTCAGGTCGAGGAGATGTTGCACGGCGGCCACTGGCGGTGGAGCGAGGGCGATGTCGAAAGGGAGGCCAAGCAGGCGGCGCCGCCCGGAAGAATTCTCAACCCCGAAACGCAAAAGGCAATCCCCAGCCCGCGCCGCTCTCTGGAGAATACCCGCCGCGACGCCGCGCCGGCAAGCGGGCGGGTTCCCATCCGCCGGCCGATCCGGCTCACTTCCCGATCACCTGGCCGATCAGCCTTCGCAGGCGTCCGTCGGCGATCGCCGCCTGGCAGGCTTCGAGCGTCGGAAAGATCGCGTGGCTGAGGAACTTGACGGCCCAGTTATGGACCATCGGGCTGATCGCGACCACCGCGGCCCCGTGCTGCCAGGCTTCCCACATCTCGATCGCCGTGCCCATCGACGCCTCGGGGACGAATGCGATCAGCACGTCGACCTCGCGGCACATCCGGTTGTGGCTGAAAAAAACCTGGCGCCCAAGCGCGTCGTCGTAGTCGATCGAGCCGGCGTGATCGGCCAGCGGATCGTAGACCTCGGCCTCGGGGAAGTGGACCTCGATCAGCCGCTTCAGGTGGCTCCGGTATTCCTGGCCGTGCAGCGCCGCCTCGGTGAGCGAACCCTGCATGATTCCCGCAAGAAAAAATCGCATGATCGCAGTCCGGCGCGCGTGTGTCGCTTGTTTCGCACCAGCTTCGGGCTAAGATGGCTGAAGACTGCCCAGGATAACGGGAAGCGGGGATTTCTCAAGAGGCTCTACCAGGCAAACCGGCAATGACAGCATCCAAACGCGGTACTGCTGGGCGGAAGACGCCTGGGCGGAAGACGGCGGCCCGGCCGGCGAAACGCGGTCCGGCCGCAATCGCCCCGGTCAATCGCCGGGCGCGGGCCCTGCTGCTCGAACTGCTCAAGATTCCCGGTGCAAGCGGCCGCGAAGAGGAGATCATCGGCTGGATTGTCGAGCGGCTGCTTGGGGCGGGGGCGGCCGGCGGCGATCTGCATCGAGACCGGGCGCACCTCCGCAGTCCGTACAAGGGATCGGCGGGCAACCTGGCGCTGGTTCTGCCGGGCACCGCGCCGGGCCCGCGGCGGATGCTCTCGGCCCACGTCGACACGGTCCCGCTCTGCGAAGGGGCCCGGCCGATCGTCGCCGGCGACTTCATCGTCCCGGCGGACAAGGCGACCGCGCTGGGGGCCGACGATCGTTGCGGGGTGGCCGCGGTCCTTCAGGCGGCCCTGGAAATCCTCCAGCAGGGCCTGCCACATCCCCCTTTGACCTGTTTGTGGACCGTACAGGAGGAGGTCGGCCTACAGGGGGCCCGCTGCTGCGCCGCCGGGATGCTCGGCCGCCCGAAGCTCGCCTTCAACTTCGACGGCGGATCGAGCGAGAAGCTGACGATCGGCGCCACCGGCGGATATCGCCTGGATATCCGGATCGAGGGGATCGCCAGCCATGCGGGCAACGCGCCGGAGAAGGGCGTCAGCGCTGTGGCGATTGCGTCGCTGGCCGTCGCCCAGTTGCAGAAGAAGGGATGGCACGGGCTGATCCGCAAGGGCCGGCACCGGGGGACGAGCAATCTCGGCGCGATCCAGGGCGGCGGAGCGACGAATGTCGTCGCCCCCCTGGTGGAGATCCGCGCCGAAGCGCGAAGCCACGATCCGGCGTTTCGCCGGCAGATCGTCGCCGCGATCGAAAACGAGTTTCAGGCCGCCGCCGGCCAGGTCAAGAATGTCGATGGAAGACGCGGCAAGGTCTCGATCGAGGGCCGGCTGGACTATGAAGCGTTTCGGCTGGACGAGGACGAACCCTGCGTGCTTCTGGCGGAAGAGGCCATTCGGCGCGATGGCGGCAAGCCGGAGCGGGCGATTTCGAACGGCGGAGTCGACGCGAATTGGTTCCACGCGCGGGGGATTCCCACCGTGACCTTGGGCTGCGGCCAGGTCAATCCCCACACGGCCGCAGAGCGGGTCTGCCTGCCGGAGTTCGATCGGGCGGTGCGGGTCGCGCTCTGGCTTGCGGTCGGCCAGGCGGGTTGAAAACCCGTCCGGCGGCCGCCACGTCGACGCGGGCCATGATCTTGGCTAGACCGCGCCTCGCGACCGGAGGGTTTGCAGCACGGAGGCCACGACCTGGCCGATCTCCTGCGGGGTCAGCCGGTCGCCGGCCGGCTGGCCGCAGGCGATGCCGCCCTCTTGGAGCAGCTTGCGGAGCAGCGGCTCCAATTCGGCCAGCTTGGCCTGGTGCCGCTCGGAGAGGGGCTGGCGGCCCGGCCCGATCGCCAGGCCGCGGAGCCGGATGCCCACGCGGCAGGCTTCGGGAAAATCGGCGCCCAAGAGGAGGACGTCGAAGATCCGCTGCACGAGATACTGCAAGTTGCGCGCCTCCTCGATGCGGCCGCCGGTCGTGGCGTCGTAGAGCTTCCGGGTCAGCTCGGGCACGATGCCGCTGGCGGCGTTCGTCCCGCCGTCGCAGCCCACCAGGAGCATCGGCATGAGCACGGAGTCCCAGCCGGTCAGGAAGCTGAAGTCCGGCCGGTTGGGCCGCACGGCCGCGATCATCCGCATCATCTGCGGCAGGTCGCCCGACGAATCCTTGATCGCCACGATCCGCGGGCACTCTTCGCTGAGGCGCTGGATCGTGGGTACGTCGATCGGCGAGGCGAACATCGGCATATTGTAGAGCGTCACGTCGACCGGCGTGTTGCGGCCGATCTCGCGGAAATAGGCATAGACGTTGTCGGGGCTGAGCCGGTAGTAGTAGGGGGAGACGATCGCCACCGCCCGGACCCCCAGGCCGTGATAGTATTCGCAGGCGGCCAGCGTCTCGCGGACGTTGGCCTCCGCCGCCCCGGCGAGGACGGGAACGCGGCCGGCGGTCTGGTCCATGATGATGCGGATGATCCGCCGCCGTTCCTCGGGGGTAAACCGCGTGAATTCGCCCGTCGAGCCGTTTGGATACAGCCCGTGCACGCCCCGCTGGATCAGCCAGTCGACGTAGTCTCGCAGCCCCTGCTCGTCGATCGCGCCCTGGGAGTCCAAGGGCACCATGTTGGGCGTGAAAATGCCCTGCAATCTACCTTGGGCGGCCATCGTTCGCTCCAATCTCCTCACGCGCCTCACGCGTGTTACAATGGGCATATCCGGAATTGCCGCGAGTCGGCTCGCTAGGGAAGCATAGCTTGATCCGGGCGAGGCATGGCCGGGAACGATCGAAAAACCTTCAGAGGCGAAGGCCGGACGCCATGCCCAGCGAGTCCTCTTCCCACACCCTAACGATTGTGATTCCCGCGCTCAACGAGGAGCAGGCGATCGGGGGGACGGTCTCCGCCTGCCTGGCGGCGGCCGACCAGGTCAAACAGCGCTCCGGGGTGTCCGCCATCGAGATCATCGTGGTCAGCGATGGGTCGACGGACGGCACCGTCGAGATCGTCCGCGGAATCGACGGCGTGCAGCTGATCGTGTTTGAAGAGAACCGGGGTTACGGCGCGGCGCTGATGGAGGGCTTTCGCCAGGGTAGCGGTTCGCTGGTCGGGTTTCTCGATGCGGATGGCACCTGCGATCCGCGGCTGTTCGGCGAGCTGGCGCGGACGCTGATCGCGGAAAACGCCGACGTCGTCCTCGGCTCGCGGCTCGGGCCCGAGTCGCAAATGCCGCCGCTGCGGCGGTTCGGCAACCACCTGTTCGCCCTGCTGCTGGGCGTGCTCTGCGGCAAGTCGATCACTGACACGGCCAGCGGCATGCGGGTCCTCCGCCGCGAGGCTCTCGAGTGGCTCTACCCGCTGCCCACCGGGCTGCATTTCACCCCCTCGATGAGCGCCCGGGCGCTGCTGGGCGGCTTGCGCCTCGTCGAAATCCCCATGCCCTACCGGCAGCGGGTCGGCCAGAGCAAGTTGCGGGTGGTCTCCGACGGGTTCCGCTTCGCGCGGGTGATCCTCCACGACGTCCTCTGCTATCGGCCCGAACGGCTGTTCCTGATGGCCTTTGCCGTGTGCCTCGTGGCCGGGATGCTCTGGGCCGCGTACCCCCTGGAATACTACATCGCCGAGCGCCGCGTGGAAGACTGGATGATCTACCGATTTCTCGTCTGCGGGCTGCTCGCCTCGGCCGGCTACCAGCTGCTCGCCGGCACCGCGCTGGCCCACCGCATGGCGCGGTTCGGGCCGCCGCGGCAGACCGCCGAGTCTTTCTGGCCGGTCCTGGTTGCCAGGCTCTTCGAGGGCTGGCCACTGGTCGCCTTCATCACGTTCTGCACCGCGGCCTCGCTTGCCGTCCTCTGGCCGGGCCTGGCCGAGTACGCGGCCACGGGGCATGTCCAGATGCACTGGTCGCGACTGGTGACGGGGACGTTCGGCCTTGTCGTCGCCTCGCAGGGAGTGGTCGCCGGCATTCTGATGCGCGTGCTCGACATCTGGCAGATCCAGGCGGTGCACAAGAGTTCCCGCGCCCAGCGGCACGCGACCGGCGGCAGCAGGGGGAAGCCGTGAGGAAGCCCGCGGAAGACAGCGGCAGCCGATGCCCCGGACTGCTCTGGGTCCTGGCCGCTTTGGGCCTCTACCTGGTGTTCTTCATGGCCGAGCCGATGCAGAGCCTCGGTGGGGCTCTGATGCGCGGGCAGTGGATCGGGATGTATCTCCTCCTGCCTGACGCGCTGGTCTCCCAATGGTCCTCCGCGTCCGGCAGCTTGCCGCCGCTCGATCGGATTCTGCCGTTCTCGGTCAGCCTCGGCGTGTTCGCGGCGGCCGGCATGTTGGGGTACGTGATCCTGGCCGCCTTGCGGATCGATCGAGAGACAACCGGACTGGAGCGGGTGTTCTTCTCGGCGGCGGTCGGCCTGAACCTTGTGTCGACCTGGACGCTCGCCGTGGGCCTGCTGGGAGGGCTCGGCAACCGCCTCTGGCTGCTTGCCCCGGTCCCGGTGATTCTGGCCGGGTTCTTCCTGGCGGTCCGCCAGCGCCGCCCGCAGGGGCCGCCGCGGGCGGCGCCGGCCCCCGCGGCGGAAGCCTCCCCGCTGGGCCGGCGCTGGCTGTGGGTGGCCGGCGTGTTCGCACTCTTCATCCTGCTTGGTGGCATGCTCCCGCCCAACGAATTCGACGTTCGCGAATACCACTTGCAGGCGCCCAAGGAGTTCTTCGCCGCCGGCCGGATCTCCTTCCTGCCCCACAATCTCTACGGCAACATGGCGCTCGGCGCGGAGATGCACGCGCTTCTGGGCATGGTCCTGCTGGGCGACTGGTGGACCGGGGCCCTGGTGGGCAAAACGATGATTGCGATGTTTGCGCCGCTGACGGCCCTGGGGCTGCTGGCGGCCGGCCGGCGGTTCTACGCGCCGTCGGCCGGAGTGATCGCGGCGATCGTCTATCTCTCCACCCCCTGGATCATGAACCTGTCGGCCTACGGCTTCATCGACGGCGTCCTGGGGATGTATCTGTTTGCGGCGACCTACGCGCTGCTCATCTGGCGAGGCGCGGACCGCCGGGCCGGCGCCTGGCTGCTGCTGTCGGGCTATCTGGCGGGCGGCGCGGTGGCCTGCAAATACACCGCGCTGCTGTTCGTCGCGGCCCCGCTGGGCGGCTGGCTTCTCTGGCGGGTCTTCGTCGGCCGGCAGCGCGAAGGCGGCAAACCGGGCTCCGGGCTGGCGCCGCTGCTGTTTGCCGCGGCGGCGCTGGCCGGCTGCGGGTTGTGGCTGGCGAAGAACTGGGTCCTGGCGGGCAACCCCACCTACCCGCTGCTCTACGGGCTGTTCGGCGGCCGGACGTGGACGCCGGAGAAGAGCGCCATGTGGAACGCGGTCCACCAGCCCCATGTTTTTACAGTCCGCGCGCTCGGGCAAGACCTCTGGCGGGTGGCGGTCGGCAGCGACTGGCTCAGCCCGCTCGTCGTGCCGCTGGCCGCGCTGGCCCTGCTCGGCCGCGAGAAGCGGCGGCTCACCTTGGGGCTGGCGGCCTATTTCGTATTCATTATCGGGGCCTGGTGGACGCTCGCCTTGCGGACCGACCGCTATTGGACGCCGGGCCTGCCGATCCTGGCGCTGCTGGCCGGCGGCGGCGCGATCTGGTGCCGTGGCAAGGCCTGGCAGTATCCGCTCCGCGGACTGATGGCTGCCGGTTGCCTGGTCAATTTTGTCATCCTGACCGCGGCGCCGTGCGCTTATAACCCGTTCTTCGCGCCGCTGGCGGAACTGCGGACGGCGCCCGACCGGGTCAACCCCTGGCACCGTTATTTGAACGAGAACGCCGGCGGCGCCGTGCTGATGGTGGGCGAAGCCCAGGTCTTCGATCTTGAAGTGCCGGTGATCTACAACACCTGGCTCGACGACTCGATTTTCGAGCGGATCGTCCGCGATCCGCGGAGCGGGGGGCTGCGGCCGGCTTCCGAAATCTCCGTCGAGCTGCGCGCTCGCGGGATTTCCCATGTCTATGTTGCCTGGAGCGAAATCCACCGCTATCGCGCGACCGGCTACGGCGATTGGAGCTTCATCCAGCCGGCCGTCTTCGATCGGTTGGTGGCTGAAGGGGTGCTGGAACCCGTACCGCCGACCGAGGAACTCGAAGAGCGCCTGGCAAGGACCTATCGCGTGGCCGCGGGGGCCGCCGCCGGCCGATAGCGGCGCTCTGGGAGCGAGAGACGCGGCAATTTCCAGCGGCCGGGTGGCTTCTGGCGAGGGGACCTCCGCGGCGCTTGAGCGGTCCGTTGCCCGCGGCTATAGTGGCGGCGCTGCCGCGCCTTGGCCCCCTCCCGATTCCTGGCCAGCTCGTTGGACCTCGCAGCCAAGGAGAATCGCATGGTCGCTTTCCGTCGGCTTTGTGCCTGCCTGGCGGTTGCCGGTTGCGCGCTGCGCGGCGTCTCGGCCGCCACGCTCGAAGTCGGGCCGGGCAAGCGGTTTGCCCGAATCGAGGAGGCCAACGCGGCCGCCGCCGCCGGCGATGAGATTCTCGTCCATCCGCTGTCGGGCGACGAACCCTACCGCCGGGCGGCCGTGTTCGTTCGCCAGCCGCGGCTCGCTTTCCGCGCCGTGCCCGCCGCGGGGCGGAACTGGGTCCGCATCTCCGGCGAGGGATTCGATTATTCAGGACGGGGGAGCACGCCCCGGGCGATCTTCCAGTTCAACGCCGGCGCCGACGGCTGCCTCGTCGAAGGGTTTGAATTGGCCGGGGCCCGCAACGGCGCGCACAATGGCGCCGGTGTGCGAATCAACCAGGCCAGCTTCGTGACGGTGCGGCGCTGCAACATCCACGACAACGACATGGGCATCATGTCCGGCGGCGATGGATCGCCCGACCGCGCCCGCGGCCAGCGGATCGAGCATTGCTTGATCCACCACAATGGCAGCCTTGAGAATCCGGGCTACAATCACAATCTCTACCTGGGCGGGACAAGCGCGGTCCTGCGATTCTGCGAAGTCCACCACAGCCTGACCGGGCATAATGTGAAAAGCCGCGCCCACCACACGCGGGTCGAGGCGTGCTACATCCACGACTCGGCCAACCGGGAGTTCGACCTGGTCGACGCCGCCGACACGCAGCGCCCCGGCAGCCATGCCGTGATCAGCGGCTGCATCATCGTCAAGGACCCGGCTGCAAAAGGCAACCGCGCGGTACTGCACTTCGGCCAGGATGGCGGCCGCGAGCACGACGGCACGCTGGTGCTCGCCTTCAATACGATCGTCACGCCGTTCCTCGCGCCGGTGGTGGAACTCTCCAGCCCGAAAGCCACGGCGCTGCTGGTCGGAAACCTCGTCAGCGACGGCGGCAACCGCCAGGCGGAGCAGCGGGTTGTTCTGGTGCGCGCCGGGGCGACCATGGAAAACGTGGCGGCCCGCCACAATCGATTCAGCGGCGGGTTTTCACCGCCGGCCGGGGCCCGGTTCGATCCGGCGACGAATCTCTTCCAGCGGATCGCAGAGCCGCTGTTCGCGTCGCCGGAGGACCACAATTACCGGTTGCGGCCAGAGGTGGTCGCGCGTTTGACGCTTGGCCGCGGCGCGAGCCGGTCGGTTCCAGAGGCGCTCGGCGGAGACGGCGCGCGTCAACCGCTGGGAGCCTGGGAGTATGTCTACCCGGCTGACAAGCAGCCGCGCGCCGCGGCGGGGCGGCAGACGGCCGGGGCATACTGACAGCCGCCTCCTGGTGCCCAAGCGCCAGCTTGCTCTGGTTCCCAAGCTCCGGCTT
>LSQX01386720.1_pt1 | contig 30298 bp, 29 predicted proteins | sample 654561 | NCBI WGS metagenome assembly LSQX01 (sample SAMN04489861, study PRJNA283612) | anaerobic digester metagenome | isolation source: 4 biogas reactors fed with cattle manure at either 37C or 55C with and... | place: Denmark: Kongens Lyngby | collected 2014 | reverse complement strand
TCTCTATGGAAAGATAACAGGCCTTTTGACCCTAACTATCAATGGTCACCCACAAACTCTCGTTAGTACCAGAATCTCTATGTGGTTGTCAAAGAACAATTAAAGATTTGTTGACTTTTCATAGCACGTCTTTTTAAAAATTTTTCGGATATACCATCGTAATATGGCTGGTCAGCGCTTTTCTTCTTCCATACTCCTCTTTGAAAGATGCTGTTGTTGTAGCGAGCACCTGGCTCCCTTTTTTCACACCATCCAGAACCAAAACCCTATGTTTCTCATCCAGCTCTGAAAAAACATCATCCAACAACAATACCGGTTCGGTCCTTTTCTCTAAAGATAGCAGTTGGCACTGACCCATCTTCAATGCCAGAGTAATCAACCTTTGTTCGCCTTGGGAAGCATAAAGCCGTGCCTCATGATCATTTAAATACAATTGAAAATCATCCCTGTGGGGTCCAATTGTGGTAAACTTGACCTTTTTGTCAGTAGGCCTCCCTTTTTGTAATGCATCTAAAAAAAGCTTTTGAAATCCCTCTAGATCATTATTTTCTTTAATCCCTTTAATTTTTGACCTGTATTCACCTCTTAATATTCTTCCCCTGCTTAATGACGCAAATAGCTCAGAACTGCAATCAATCAATTGCGAAAAAACAGAAATCCTTCTTTTCCAAATACGGGCACCTATTGAGGATAACTGCTGTTCCCAAGGAAAAAGATCAGCCTCAGTGGTCTTTGCCCCTCGCAGCAGTTTGTTGCGCTGCAGCAGAACAGCATTATAATAATGCAGGTCCTTACTGTGCTGGGGTTTTAATTGATTGACCAATAGATCAAGAAAGCGCCTCCTTCCTGAGGGCGCACCCTTGATCAGAAGCAGATCCTGTGGCGAAAAGATAACAACAGGCAGGTAGGAGGAGCAGACTCCTGGTAAAACCCTTTTATTATTAATTTTGATTGTTTTTCTTTTCTTTTCTTTTTGGTAGAGAACATCAATCTTATAGTCCACACCTGTACAAGTGACGATCCCACTGATCGCAAAATAGCCGGACCCGAAGCGGACCAAGTTATCATCACGGGCCTGACGAAAAGAGTAACCAGTTCCCAGATAATAGATGCTTTCTAAAAGATTGCTCTTACCTGTGCCATTGGCTCCGGTAAAGATGATAAACTTCTCATCAGGCTTAAATTCTAAATTTTCGTAGTTACGGAAATTGTTCAGGTATAAATACTTCAGCATATTTAACTATCCCACCGGACAGACCGGGCTTACCAAATGGAGATAGGACTCATCTTCATTCTCTTCCCTATAGACAGCAGGGCCTCTTTCACCATTTAAACAGAGAGTGACCTTTTCCTGATCCAGCACCTGGATGGGTTCCAAAAGGTATTTGGCATTAAACTCAACCCTGCACTTCCCCTCCACAGGGTTGAGCAGAGGTATTTCTTCTTGGAGGGAGCCCACATCAACAGCGTGTGCCTTCACAGTTAACAGATCATTATCTACCTGTAGACTGGCAATAGCATAGTGTTCATCAGGTGAAATAAAAAGTGAAGCCCTTTCTAAAGCATTCTGTAAAGAGCCCTTATCCAACTCTATGGTCAGTTCAGGCTTTTCAGTGATCACTTTTTCATAATTAGGAAATTGTGAGTTAATTAACCGGCTGGTAAGCATAAAGCTTTGGCCAGCAAAACAGATCAAGCCCTCATTCCATGCTATCTCCAGTTCATCCCCATCTTCAGCCAGGCGGTTTACCTCAATTAAAGCGCCGCTCGGTATAAAAAGATCAGAATCTTTAATACCGCTGTTATTAGCTATCTTGATCACAGCCAGCCTGTATGCATCTGTTGCTGCCAGTTTGATGCTTTCCTCCTCAAACTGCACATAAACACCTGCATAACTGATCCTGGTCTCCTGCTGGGCAGCTGCAGAAAGTACTTTTCTTGTTATTCTCTTCCACAGCCCTCCCTGAAAATATACCTTTCTTTCGCTGGGTTTTTCCTTGCTAGGTGGAAAATCAGCTGCTCTCCATGTATGCAGTTTGCTTGCAGACGCACCACAATTAATGTCAAGCAAATTGTTCTCCTCGCTCCAGGATAATACAACTTCTTCACCAGGCAGTTTTTTCACCAGATCAGAAAAATATCTAGCTAAAACAACAGTACTCCCTTTCTCCTCAACGTGAGCAGGAATTATTATTTTCATGGTCATTTCTAAATCTGTGCACTGCAGTGTAAGTGTTTGCTCACGGGCCTCACAGAGACAGCCGTTGAGAATAGGTAAATTGGTTTTGTTGGGAATGATCCGGCAGAGTGAAGTAAGTGCAGTTGCTAGTTCATTTTTCTGGCAGATAACTTTCAAAATAAAAAACCTCCCTTTAGCGAATATTATTTATATTTAATTAATACAATAGTAGGAGGATCAGTAATAAGGAGCGGTATAATGTGTATTGTTTATTTTATCCTCGTATCCTAAAGGAAACTTTAATTAATAATCTGTGGATAAATAGTTAAAGTATGGGGAATGATCGTTGATAACTATGTGGAAGTATTTAATATTTCAAATATCTTGTTGATCGCATCTTCAATAGAAGCATCATTTTCTATGTATTCTTTAACCTTTTCACAGGCATGAATAACTGTTGTGTGATCACGGCCGCCGAATTCCTGTCCTATTTTGGGCAGGGAGGCATCTGTCATTTCACGGCAAATATACATGGCTATCTGACGTGGTATAGCAACATTTTTAGTTCTGCGGCGTGATTTGAAATCCTCCACACTCAGATTGTAATACTGTGCAACCACCTTTTGGATCATGGGAATAGTGATATTTCTTTTTTGGTTTCCTGATACAACATCTTTGAGAGCTTCCTTTGCCAGATCAATATCGATCTTTCTGTTGTTGAGGGTACCATAGGCCAGCACCCGCAGGAGTGCCCCCTCTAATTCTCTGATATTTGATTTAACATTAGTGGCAATAAAAAAGATGACCTCATCAGGGAAATCAATGTTTTCCATTTGTGCTTTCTTTCTTAAAATAGCTTCCCTTGTTTCTAAATCTGGCGGCTGTATATCTGCGATCAAACCCCATTCAAAACGGGACCGTAACCGGTCTTCCAGTGTGGGAATATCTTTAGGCGTCCGGTCACTGGAAATAATGATCTGTTTGTCTGCTTCATGTAAAGCATTAAAGGTATGGAAAAATTCCTCCTGAGTTCTTTCTTTACCAGCCAAAAATTGAATATCATCGATCAGCAAAACGTCGACACGTCGGTATTTGTTGCGGAACTCAACAGTCTGGTCATCCTTAATCGCGTTGATCAGTTCATTTGTAAATGTTTCAGAGGAAACATAAACAACTTTGTAATCTTTATAGTTTTCCACAACATGATGGCCTATTGCATGCAGCAGGTGGGTTTTACCTAACCCAACACCTCCGTATATAAAGAGAGGGTTATAAGCTTTGCTAGGGGATTCAGCTACAGCCAAGGAGGCTGCATGGGCAAGCCTGTTGCTGTTGCCCACCACAAAGGAATCAAAGGTGTATCTGGGGTTTAATGCAGGCTGATGTTCATCCCTGGGAATAAGAATACTGTCTTTATTATCCGGTGTAATAAAGCGCAGTGTGAAATTGATGCCGTATTTGTACTCTAAATGTGAGCGGATCAGTGCACTAAAGCGTGTTTCCATCCAATCACGGGAAAATTCATTTAGTGTCAGTATGACCAGTGTTCCATCATGATAGGCCAGTGGGCTGGTTGTGTTAACCCAGGTGGAATAGCTGTGTGCATCAAGCTCTTTTTTCAATATCTCTAAAACGTCATCCCAAATGTCGTAAAGCTTTGCTTTAATCAATCTCGATGCCACCCCTGTTTTGTGTATCCACAATCTGTTAATAAGCTGTTAATAACTATGTGCTCTCATTAAATATAACAAAGATTTAAAGCCGCTACAAGCTGCATGAATGTAAGGATTCACTTGCTTGACATAGAATGGGAGTTGTCTATAATTAAGAAAGACATAAAAAATGAAGATACAATTTTTTTTGTGCTGGCAGCCCATTGCTGGAACATACAACTTATAAATCCTAAGCAAAAAGGTAAATAATGGTTATAAAGATCAGCAGAGAAACTTTAATACATGTAGTAATGTGGCGCCAGCAAAGAATAAAATAAAGAAAGGGATTGGAAAAAATGAAAAGGACCTACCAACCTAAAAAAAGGAGAAGGAAAAGAGTACACGGCTTTATCAAGAGAATGAGAACCAAGGCAGGGCGCAATGTGATCCGCAGGCGCCGGGCAAAAGGGCGGAAAAAATTAACCGCCTAAAACCTATTTTGCGAGGTGTAATTTGTTACCTGATAACAACCGCATTCGCAACAATACCGATTTTAAAAAAGTCTACCGGTATGGTGATCTGTTTTTTTCTCAATATTTTGTTTTACATTCTTTGAAAAGGGATGATCAAAAAAGCACAAGACTGGGTATTGTGCCATCCCGCAAAATAAGGAAAGCGGTATTAAGAAATAAGCTTAAAAGGCGGATAAGGGAGATTTTTAAGCAGTACAGGGAAAAAATTAAAAAAGGCTATGATCTGGTGCTTAATACCCGCAGTGAAGCAATAAATGCCAGTTTTGAGGAACTGAAAAAGGATTTTGAGTACCTGATCAAGAAAAGTCAGTTAGAAATAGAGACTTCAAGTGAGGACCAGCTGGTCGGCAGTTAAACTTTTCCGACCGAAGGTTCGGTTATATCATGATGACAGGTAAGATATGATGGTTAAAAAGTTTTTTGTTTTTTTAATTAAATTGTATCAGAAGTATTGGTCGTCATGGCACCTACCAGTATGCCGGTTCTATCCCTCTTGTTCGGCCTACTCTATCCAGGCGTTGGAAAAGCATAATTTTTGGCGTGCTATGGGCCTAATTTTGTGGAGGCTAGCCAGGTGCCACCCCTTTTCAAAAGGGGGTTATGACCCGGTACCATGATAAATCTATTTTAGGGAGGTGGCCCTGCCTGGCAGGACATGGCGAGGCGGGATAAAATTTGTGGAGTGCAGTAATAGATAGCTTAAGCCAAATAATTCAGTATTTTTATTTGGCTTCAAAGTGGTTAAATGTGCCGAGCTATGGTTTGGCGATTATTTTTTTTACAATTGCAGTGAAAGCGATTCTTTTTCCGCTGACCAGAACACAGATGAGATCAATGAGGGTGATGCAGCAGCTGCAGCCTAAGATTAAAGCCATTCAGGAGAGGTATAAAGATAAACCGGAAAAGGCACAGCAGGCTATGATGAAATTGTATCAAGAAGCGGGAGCAAACCCTTTCAGCGGCTGTCTTCCCCTGCTGATTCAAATGCCAATTATTTTAGCTCTGTTCAATACTCTGAGAGTATTTTTCGATCCTGTAAAACACCCTCCCTTTGTTGATCTAACCAAAGCTGGATTTCTGTGGATTGGTAATCTGGGACAGCCTGATCCGATTATTCTACCCATATTGACCGTAATAGCTACCTTTGGACAGCAGTATATGTCCAGTATGGCCACTGCAGGAAAAATCGATCAAACACAGAGAACGATGATGATCGTGATGCCCTTGTTTGTGGGCTGGATTGCCCGCACACTCCCTGCTGGATTGACCCTCTATTGGGTTGTGTACAGTGTGGTCAGCGCTGTCGAAATGATTGTCATCAACAGATCAGTAAAAGCAGAGAAGGGAGAACGATCAAAGGCATGAGAGAAATAGTAACAGAGGGTAGCACTGTTGATGATGCAGTGAAAATTGCCCTTGAAAAGCTTCAAGTATCGCATGATCAGGTAGAGATAGATGTGTTGGAGTCTGGTTCCAGGGGTTTTTTAGGGCTGATCGGAGGAAAGCAGGCAAAGGTCAGGGTAACTGTAAAAGAGTCACCGAAAGAGATAATCACAAAATTTATAAGTGATGTGATTAAGGCTCTAGAATTTGACGCAGATTTCAATATCTACTACCAGGATGGATACTGGCGTGTTGATTTTGAAGGTGAAGATGTTAGATTTTTAATCGGGAGAAAGGGAAAAACCCTTAACTCCTTACAGATGTTGGCAAATCTGTCGGTAAACAATAAATTAGAAGAAAAAGTAAAGATTATCATCGATGCTGAAGGCTACCGGGAACGAAGGGAGGAGTCCCTGCGGCGTTTGGCAAGAAAAACTGCGGAAAGGGTTTGCAGGACCAAAAAAGACATCATGCTTGAGCCGATGACACCCCAGGAAAGGCGCATTATTCACCTGGAGCTGCAAAACAGTGATACAGTAACTACTACCAGCAGGGGAGATGAACCATACCGTAAGGTCGTGGTTTGTTACAAGCCTGGTGATGCATAAAGAGATGAAAAATATCTATGTAAGGGGTATAAGGGGAATTGATTCCCCTTATTTTTGTATAAGCGGTCATGGTTTTTATTGCAATTTGCTATGCTGAAAGTATTTTTTGGTGGTGATGATCATGCAGCAAAATGACCTGATAGCTGCACTGGGTACAACCCTGGGAGAAGCAGCGATCGGCATTGTACGGCTCAGTGGGGAAGGGGCAGTTGAATTGGCTGCTGCCATTTTTAAGCCGCGCAAAAAGGAGCTGGACTTAACAAAAATAGCCTCCCATACCCTTCATCTGGGTTATATCTGTGATGATGAAGGTGACATTTTAGATGAGGTTCTGATAGCTGTGATGAGAGCACCGCGCAGTTACACCAGGGATGACGTAGTAGAGATTTATTGTCACGGTGGAATCATACCTGTGAGAAGAGTGCTGGATCTTGTATTAAAAAAGGGTGCTCGCTTAGCGGAGCCGGGGGAGTTCACTAAACGGGCCTTTTTAAGCGGCAGAATTGACCTTGCCCAAGCTGAGGCTGTACTTGATCTGATCAGGGCCCAGAGCAATAAAGGGGCTGAACTGGCCTGCAGGCAGCTGAGGGGCGGTGTTTCCGATAAGATCAAAAATATGCGGGATCAATTGAAAAGGATAATGGCTGAGATAGAGGCTGAGATAGATTTCCCTGATGATGTTGATCCTGTGCCAGCAGAGCTAAGGGCAGAACAGATAAAAAGTGTAGAGGAAAAAGCCGCAGAGTTGGTGAGAGGTTCTAACTTGGGGCGCATCTATCGGGAGGGCTTGCGGACTGTTTTATTAGGTAAGCCCAATGTAGGAAAATCAACACTGTTGAATCTGCTCTTGGATGAGGAGAGAGCCTTGGTAACAGAAGTGCCTGGCACAACAAGGGATCTGATTGAAGAGATGCTGGTGCTTGAGGGTATACCCCTGAGGATCATAGACACAGCTGGGATCAGGGAGGGGGTAGGCCTGGTAGAAGCTTTGGGGATTGAGCGAGCGAAAAAAGCAGTAGAAGAGGCAGAACTGGTATTGGCTGTTTTTGATGCAGCAGATGAGATCACAGAGGATGATCTGAGGGTTTTTGAGTTGCTGAAAGGCAAAAAAGCGATAATTTTATTAAACAAGGTGGATCTGAAGGAAAAGAAACAGGACCCCCGTCTAATCAGACAGTATGTTGATGAGGAAACACCCATTATTGAGATCTCTGCCAAAACGGGATGGGGAAAGGAAAAACTGGTGGATGCTATTGTACAGCTTATTGGTGGCGGACAAGTCAGCAGGGAATCGGATCTAATAACCAGAAAAAGGCACCAAATAGCTATGGAGAAGGTTGTTGACCGTTTGCAATCAGCAATAAAAGGGGTGGAGGCTGAGCTACCATTGGAATTTATCGCTCTGGATCTCTGGGATGCATGGTCAGCATTAGGTGAAATAACAGGGGAAACAGCCTTGCCAGAAGAAGTGATCAACTCTATTTTTGAAGAATTCTGTATCGGCAAATAAGCTAAACAAAAGGTGATGAAAGTGGGATCAGCTGAAAAGATACTGGTCAGCGGTGCAAAAGAGCTCGGTATCCAGCTTGCTGGTGCGGAATTAGAGAAGTTTAAATTGTACAGCCAATTGATTAAATATTGGAATGAAAAAATCAATTTGGTCAGCTGCCCAAGTGAAGAGGAATTATACAGGCTGCATTTTCTCGACTCTTTGATGTGCAGACTTGGGTTTAATTTTCGAAAGAACTGCAGGCTAATAGATCTGGGAAGCGGAGCTGGCTTCCCTGGTGTGCCGTTAAAAATCTGCTTCCCCGAACTTGAGGTCAGTCTGGTAGATGCCCGTAAAAAGAGAACTGAGTTTTTACAACTAGTGGTCGATAAACTACATTTAAAAAAGTGTGCTGTTATCTGGGATCGATTGGAAAATCTGGGCCACAAGGGAGAACACAGAGGGATTTATGACTGTGCAGTAGCCAGAGCCTTGGCACCTTTAAATGTATTGTTGGAATATGCGATGCCATTATTGAAGCAGGGAGGAAAATTTCTGGCTCTTAAAGGCTTTAATATAGAAGAAGAGATTAAAGAGGCAGATTGGAAAAGGTGATCCCCTACTCCTTTCCTGGAGAGAGGGGGAGACATGTAGTGGTAGTGGAAAAAACAGCTGTCACACCTGAAAAATATCCTCGCAGGGCAGGAGTGCCTGCAAAAAGGCCTTTATAAACATGCTATAATTGGAAAAACTGGTTAATATTAACTTATATTCAATCATCTTTACTGCCTCTATTCTACAAACCTGAAACTCCTTCCGGTGAATTTGCTTTTTTGCTCTATAAGGCTATCTTTCCTCATGTTCATAATTCTATATAGCGTATGAATATCCTTTCATAAAAAACTGTTTGCTTAGTTATGGATCAGATCGTACTGCTGTGAAATCAGTTGGTGGTATATCTGAGGATATGAGCTGCTGGTAGTATATCGTGTTACATCAAAAAAAAAGAATGTTCCACGTGGAACATCACAACTCAACGAAACTGGCAAGGAGCTGGTAACTAACCTAGAGACCAAGTGTTTCTATACAGGGAGCAAAAGAACAGAAAAGAGATATAGGAAGGAAAAGCTTACTTGTTGTGCCTCTCTACATTTGTCTTTGAACGATAGCAGGAAGATTGTGTGCTGTTGTGGAATAGCTGGATATAGGGGTTTTTTATAGTTCAAGGTCTCTGTTGTTTTATTGGGATCAGGTCAGATTGGACAAAAACATCTCTGGGCCTGCTTATTACCTGAGCCTATATATTTTTTGTTTTGCTGTTGATCTTATCAGAACCCGTCAATTATCTAAGAGGCCCTGCTGCAGGAGGTCGGTATCTTGTTTTGGAATAGGAAAAAAAAGAAACAGGATAAAAAGAGAGGCATGTTCCACGTGGAACAATCAGCAGAGAAAGGGGAAGATATAGCCCCACCTCCCGGTATGGAGCCGCGGGTGATCGCTATTGCCAACCAGAAGGGAGGGGTGGCAAAAACAACTACTGCCATCAACTTGAGCGCCTGCCTTGCTGCAGCAAAGCGAAAAGTTTTACTGGTTGATATAGACCCCCAGGGTAACTCTACCAGCGGAGTGGGTGTTGATCGGGACCAGTTAGAGATAACTATTTATGATGTGCTGCTGGGTGAAGCAGGGATAGAAGAAGCTGTGATCAGCCTGCCCTTTGAAAACCTGGATCTGCTCCCAGCTAACTTAAGTCTAGCCGGTGCTGAAATTGAGATGGTGGGCATCGATAACAGGGAATACAGGTTGCGCAATGCACTGCAGGCTATCAAAAATAATTATCACTATGTTTTTATCGACTGCCCCCCTTCACTCGGGCTGTTGACGATCAATGCCCTCACCGCAGCTGATCGGGTTCTGATACCGATCCAGTGTGAGTACTATGCACTGGAAGGAGTGGGGCAGTTGCTGCAGACCATAAATTTGGTGCAGCGGCGGCTTAACCCCCAGTTGGAACTGGAAGGTGTTCTTTTAACTATGTTTGACGCCCGCACCAATCTGGCAATTCAAGTTGTGGATGAAGTGAAAGACTTCTTCGGTAATAAGGTTTTTCAAACGATCATTCCCCGCAATGTGAGATTAAGTGAAGCACCGAGTCATGGCAAGCCGGTGATCACCTATGATCCCCGTTCACGGGGAGCTAAGCTATATCTGGAATTAGCACAGGAAGTGATGGAAAATGAAAAATAAGGGTTTAGGACGAGGGCTGCGGGCTTTGATCCCCACTGAACCAGAACAGGATCAGCGGGATGGGGAAATTGTACAAATTCCTATCAAAAAGATCCGGCCCGGCGCTTTTCAGGCCCGCCAGGAATTTAGTGAAGAAGCACTGGAAGAGTTGGCTACCTCTATTAAGGAACATGGTGTGATGCAGCCTGTTGTTGTTCGCCCCCTAAAGGATAGTAGATATGAACTGATCATCGGGGAGCGCAGATGGCGTGCCAGCCAAATCGCAGGCCTGGAAACCATCCCCTGTGTGGTCCGTGAGGTGGATGACCTGCAATCCAGTGAAATGATGCTGGTGGAAAATATTCAGCGTGAGGACCTCAACCCTTTGGAGGAGGCCCAAGCCTACAAGAGATTGATCGATGAATATCAGCTGACCCAGGAGCAAATAGCCGCTCGGGTGGGTAAAAGCAGGTCCTTTATTGCTAACAGCTTGCGCCTGTTGAACCTCCCTCTGCTGATCCAGGATCTGATTATCCAGAGAAAGCTGAGCGTTGGCCATGGGAAGGTGCTGCTGGGGATCCCCGACCACCAGCAGCAGGAGAGGCTAGCCCAGGAGATAGTAGAAAAAGGCCTTTCGGTTAGGGAGGCGGAAAAAGCTGCCCAGCTGCTGCTGCAGCAAAACAGGAAGAAGGTTAAGCCGAAAGAGAAGGCAACTGATCCGGAAATTGCTCATGTAGAGGATCGCCTGCGCCAGCTGTTAGGAACAAAGGTAAAAATAAAAAAGGGGCGCAGAGGTGGAAAGATTGAAATAGACTTCTTTAGCAGGGATGAACTTGACCGTTTGCTGGAACTTCTTTTTGGCTGCCAGGACAGCATGTTGTAATGCCTTTCAAGTTAGAACTCCCAGGTTTCAATGGGTAATCTAAGATAGGCAGATAGGTTTGTTATTTTTAAATAGGTATGACAGATAGAGAGTCTATACCTGCTAAAAAACTTCCTGATGATCTCCTTTTTTATTAAATAAGTATGACCAGTAGAAAGGTGAATCAATTATTGGCTCCCCCTGACAAACATAAAAAGCTGACCACTATCGCTGAGAAAAAGTTGCCTGCGCTGGACGGCAGGACCTGGCTGCGCTATTCCATCAGCATATGGGATGATCTGAATAAAACAGCTGAGGAGCGCAGTTATAACCATCCTGCTATGTTCCCACAGGCACTGACGGACCGCTTGATCACGATCTTCTACAGGGGAAAAAAAGGATATGTTGTTGATCCCTTTTTGGGCAGCGGAAGCACAGTTTGTTCTGCTTACAGCTTTGGCATTCCCTCTGTAGGTTTTGAGATAGTGCCCCAATATATTGAATTGGCAGAAAAGCGCCTTGCCTTAATTAAAGGGGAGCCCGATTGCTACCCACAGCTGATCCTGGATGATGCCCGCAGAATAACAGATTATCTGCGGCCTGGTAGTATAGGGCTCTGTATCACTTCACCCCCTTACTGGAATATACTGCGCCAGCGCAGGAGCGCAGACGGCAAACCGATCCGCAACTATGGAAACGAAAAACAGGATATCGGTAGTATCGAAAACTACCAGCAGTTCTTGGAATCCCTCTCCTCTGTTTTTCAGGGTGTTTATTCCTGTCTTATTCCTGGAGGCTATTGTCTGGTCAACGTAATGGACATCAGAAAAAAGAACCGCTTCTTTCCCCTGCATATAGATCTCTCACATGTTATGGAAAATATTGGCTTTTTGTTAGATGATATTATTATTTGGGATAGAAGGCAGGAGTACAACAATCTTCGCCCTCTGGGATATCCTTATGTTTTCCGGGTAAATAAGATCCACGAATACATTATGATCTACCAAAAAAAGGCTTAACTATCCGGCCTGTTGGTTGGGTGATAAAACCGGTTTTTGAATCTCAGTTTTACACATCAGTGAGCATTACTGATGTGTAAAATATAAAGAATATTTTGATATTATATGGTATAAAAAGAGGAAAATAACTGCTTCTGTGGAATTTAAAATATTGTTATGCTTTTCAGTAGATAACGCATTGCCTTTACTATCTGTCAGTATTGATAAGCAACTGCTGGAGGTTAATTCAAACTAATGGATCTCTCCACATTGTTACAAGGCGGGCAAGGGACTCAAATATTAATAGCAGCGTTGGCAACCCTGCTGGCCCTTTGTTTAGCGCTTCTTTTGCTCATTGTACGCCTTTTTCGTATCGTAGGCCGTTTCAGACAGCTGATGAAGGGTGCCAGCGGTGAAAACCTGGAAACCATTGTTCAGGAAGCATTGTTGTCTAGCCGGCAGGCCCAGCAAAGGCTGGAGGAACTGCAAGAACAATATGAAAAACTGCGGCAAACAACCGCAGCCTCTATCCAGCATGTTGGGCTGGTCAGGTTTAATGCCTTTCCTGAGATGGGCAGTGATTTGAGCTTTGCTCTGGCTCTGCTGAATAGAAAAAAGGATGGTGTTGTCCTCTGCTGTTTGGTGGGCAGAGATGATTGCCGGATCTACGCCAAAAACTTGGTAGGGGGCAAATCATCATATCTTTTAAGTGATGAAGAAAAAGAGGCCATCCATAAGGCCCTGTGTAATGATATTTCACTGAAATAAATAACACTGTCCCCCTTCAGCAGATAATGAGGACGCATAATCAACTGCTGAACGCGCAAAATAGAAAAAAATAAAGGGGGATCATGATGGCACTTATCGCAGTAGAAGAAGGATTAGGGAATATACAAAAAGCTTTAAAAGAGGCAGGGCACCAGGTTGTTGAATTGGATCCGGCAAATCAGAGGAGGGCGCATATTATTGTGGTCAGCGGTGTAGATCACAATATGCTGCAGCAGGAGGATATAAGATCCACTGCCCCTGTGATCAATGCCTCAGGCTACACCCCTGAGGAGGTTGTTGAGGCTGTTCACCAACACCTAGTCTAGGGCACTGGGAACTCAGAACTCAACTCAACAATTAACTTCTGTTTAAAGCAGCAGCGTACCGGAGTCACCTGACCCCGGTATTTGTTTTTGCTGCCACTAATCCTTGAGCGATGCATTCAGCCATTTTGATGACAATGCTGAGGCGGGTGTTTTGCAGTACTAGCTGCTCCAGGTAGCCCCCGATATTGACCACTGCTGAAATAAAGATCTCCCCGACAGGTGGCAGTTTTTTGTGAACAGCTGTGCCTGGATAAAGGGGCCCTCTTCCCAAAGTGATAGATCCCACACTTTGAAGTTGACCAAGGCAGGCATCAACAGCGATAATAAGGGGAAAGGAATAGCTTTTGTTGATTTGCTGCAACTTTTCCTTTAAGTTTACTGCGTGTACAGGATCATCAAGGGTGCCGTAAACAGGAAAGAGGTCCGGTGCCAGTTGTAGAACCCGGCTGCCTACCAGGGGCCCCAAGCTGTCCCCTGTAGACCGGTCCGTACCGATGCAAAGCAGCACCAGCTGGCGCACTCCCAAAGGGTCCTGTTCCCGCAGGAGTTTTCTCAGCAGTTTTGCAAGAGCTGAGACAGCGTTTTGGTCATCGAAAAAAATACGAAATTCTTTCCTGGGGTGTACAGAGGCAAATGACATTATTCCTTTCCTCCTGTACTGCCTTTTCTAATAGTAATATGGTGAAATAATTGAACTTATACCCTTATCTGTTCCAGGAAGAGGAAAACACAAACAGCTGTGAGGGGTGCAGGAAAACCTACCCAGTCTACCCCCCTTCTTAAGGGTGGTGTGCTATGCTTTGAATAAAGAAAACCGTGGGAGTATGTTAAAGATATGAAGGGATGGGTTTAGTATGGAAAAGGAAAAACTGCTGCGGCAACTGCCTGCTGTTCATGAACTGGTCAACTGCTGTGAACCGCTGGATTGTCCTCCCCAGCTTTTGACCGATGCTGCCAGAGATGTATTATCCAGCTGGCGCTCAGCTGTTCTGTCAAAGGGGTTAGTTCCTCCAGATATAGGGTCTCTTGCTATTGAGGTAAGGGAGTTAGTCAAAAAAAGGATGAGGAGCAACCTGCGTCCAGTGATCAATGCAACAGGTGTTGTGCTGCACACCAATTTAGGCAGGGCGCCATTAAGCGATGCTGCCTGTCAAGCAGTCTTGAAAATCGCTCGTGGCTATTGCAACCTGGAGATTGACCTGGATACAGGGAAGCGCGGTGAGCGCTACAGCCATGTAGAAGAGCTTTTATGCAGATTAACCGGGGCCGAGGCGGCCCTGGTGGTCAACAATAATGCCGGTGCTGTTCTTCTTGCCCTTCACTCTCTGGCCCAGGGGAAAGAGGTGATCGTATCCCGTGGTGAACTGGTGGAGATCGGGGGGGCCTTTCGCGTTCCGGAGGTAATGGCCCAAAGCGGGGCTATTCTCAGAGAGGTGGGGACCACCAACCGCACCTATCCCCGAGATTATGAACGCGCTATTAGCCCTGAAACCGCCCTGATCCTTAAAGTTCATCCCAGCAATTTCCGGGTGGTGGGTTTTACCAGGGAAGCAAAAAGGGAGGAACTGGTAGCCATCGGACGGAAATACCAACTTCCTGTAATGGAGGACCTGGGTAGTGGGGTTTTGGTGGATCTGCAGCAATTTGGTTTGGACAGGGAGCCTACAGTTCAAGAAACAATCCAGGCAGGTGTGGATCTGGTTACCATCAGCGGTGATAAACTGCTGGGAGGCCCCCAGGCCGGGATTGTGCTGGGGAGAGGGGAACTGCTGCAGATAATGAAAGAGAATCCACTCTTGCGGGCTCTGAGGGTGGATAAGATGACCCTTGCTGCACTGGAGGCAACGCTGAGAGCCTATCTGGAAGACAGCGCTGAAAAAACCATACCTGTTTTAGGAATGCTTTCTCTAAAAAGTGAGGAACTCTATCAACGGGCTTCTGAGTTGAAGGAGCTGCTGTGCAAGGCTCTCTCGAAAGACTGCAGGATTGAGCTTAGACAAGGGGTTTCCCGTGCAGGAGGAGGGGCTCTGCCGGTAACAGATCTGCCTACAACCCTTGTGGCTTTATCTCATCCAAAGATCAACCCCAGCACTATAGCAGAGAGGCTGCGGCAAGGGGATCCCCCGGTTGTTGTGCGGCTGCAGGATGATGAGCTTTTGATAGACCCCCGTACATTGTTCCCCGTAGAAGTAGAACTGCTGATCAAGGCACTGGAAAGGGTTTTGAGGTGATAGGATGGATAAGTTTATCATTATTGGTACTGCAGGGCATGTGGATCACGGGAAGACCCAGCTGGTCAAAGCACTGACAGGGATCGATACCGACCGTTTAAAAGAAGAAAAGGAGCGGGGCATCTCTATAGAACTGGGTTTTGCGCCTTTACGCCTGCCCGGTGGCATCACCGCAGGGATTGTGGATGTGCCTGGACATGAGCGCTTTGTAAAAAACATGCTGGCAGGGGCAGGTGGGATCGATCTGGTTCTTTTTGTTGTAGCTGCAGATGAAGGTGTGATGCCTCAGACCCAGGAACATATGGATATTTTGGAACTGCTCCATATTCAGAAAGCCATCATTGCCATTACCAAAACTGATCTGGTTGATGAGGAATGGTTGCTGCTGGTAGAAGAAGATGTGAGAGACCTCATCGCCTCCACCAGGTTTTCCGATGCACCGATCATACCGGTGTCAGTTGTAACAGGGCAGGGATTGGAAAAGCTGCGGGAGGTCATAGAGAAAACAGCGAGGGAGGTAGTGCAAAAACCCCGCAGCGGTGACGCCCGGCTGCCCATTGATCGGGTCTTTACCATCACCGGCTTTGGCACAGTTGTTACAGGAACCCTGTTCAGCGGCAACCTTCACCTAGGGGATACTGTGGAGATACAACCAACTGGTATCAAGGCCCGGGTTCGCTCTCTTCAGGTGCATGGACAAAAAAAAGAGGAAGCCCTGGCTGGCCAGAGGGTGGCGGTCAATCTGACCGGTGTTGATGTGGATCAGCTTGCAAGAGGGGATGTATTGGTTACTCCTGGAGCATTTTCTGCGGTGCGCAGGGTTACCGGCTCCCTCTATCTGCTGCCTAAAGCTCCCCACCCTTTAAAGAACTGGCAGCGGGTCCGTTTCCATCTGGGAACAAAGGAGGCCTTAGGCCGGGTGCGGCTTTTAGATAGGGATGAACTATCTCCCGGCAGCAGTGCTTTAGTACAGCTGGAACTGGAGGAACCGGTTGTTGCTGCTGTCCATGACCGGTTTGTGATCAGGTATTACTCTCCTGTCACCACCATCGGAGGGGGAGAGATCATTGAGGTGGGAGTTAAACGCTACCGGCGCTTCCGGGAAGAGGTAATCGAAGGTTTGGAGCGCAAGCTGACCGGAACACCTGAAATGAAAATTGAAGAGGAACTGCGCTCTGTAGGGGGGCCTGCTGCCCTAAGTGAGCTGATCGAGCGGACAGGTATCGGTGAGGAGGAAATCATAAGGGCAATCGAGGCTCTGGAACAGGCCGGCAGGGTTGAGACCTTTCTGGTGGGCAGTGATCAATTTATAGTCGCATCACACTTAGAGAGGGAATGGCTCGAGCTGGTGAAAAAAACACTTGCCGATTACCATCGTAAATATCCTCTGCGCAGCGGCTACCCTAAAGAAGAAATGCGCTCCCGCTTTTTGAAGAATCTTGCACCTCGTCTCTACCAGGCAGTTTTGGACAGCTGGGTGGAGGAGGGAGAAATATCTATCGATGGGCAGAACCTAGCTCTTCCCGATTTTTCTATCCAATTGACCCCCCAGCAGGAAGAAGCAATTGCCCAGATGTGTGGGAAGATGCAAAAACAGCTCTTCTCTCCGCCAGGGGTTGAGGAGATCCAGGAGATGCTGGGAAAGGACCAAGATCTCCTACAGTACTGCCTGCAGCAAGGCCTGTTGGTAAAGGTCAGTGAGGACCTTATCTTCCTCAGTGAGGGGATAGAAAAAGCATGGCTGCTTTTGGAAAAACACCTGTTAGAGCAAGGTGATCTGACAATAGCACAGGCCAGGGATATATTGGGGACAAGCAGGCGCTTCAGTCTGCCCTTGTTAGAGTACTTTGACCGCATGAAGAAAACCAAACGGGTGGGTGATAAAAGGGTTTTATTATCCCGTTCTATAAAAAATCCATCTTCTTAAAGAGGGTTTTTTAAAGTTATGCAGAATACACTTTGAATAATATTTTTTTAACGCCTCCTGGTCGTTCAAGGAGGTAGTTTTTAAATGAAAGGGGGTTGTTCTATAGGATTTGTCACTGGCTAAAAGGAAAAATTTGAATTCGACATTGGTGAAGGATTGGGTTATTTTTAAGTAAGTAGAATGGCAATGTGGAAGGAGAGGTTTTTGTGAAAGTCTTTAAGAAGAAAGGCACTGCCTATGTAGCTTTATTTACTGCGCTGGTCTTTTTGTTCGGTGTTTTTGCTTCAGGTTGTGGTGGAGGTGATACCCAGACCGCAGATGAGGATTCCATCAAGGTCGGTGTAAACTTTGAGCTATCCGGTGAGGTGGCTACTTATGGAACCAGCTGTAAGAATGGAATTATGCTTGCCTTTGAAGAGGTCAATGAACAGGGTGGAGTCCTGGGCAAAAAGATAGAAGCGCTGGTACAGGATAATAAGTCCCAGAATAGAGAGGCCCGCAACATCGCGGAAAGGCTTATTTCTGATGGTGTTGTAGCTATCCTGGGTCCAGCTGTGACCGGTGCTGTCCAGTCAGAAGAGCCGGTAGCTACTGCTGCCAAGGTTCCGATTCTGGCTCCTGCGGCAACCGCTCCTGAGGTTACCTTTGATGAAAAGACCAACAAGGTAAAAGACTTTGTTTTCCGTGTCTGCATCATCGACCCGGACCAGTCTCAGGTTATGGCTAACTATATTTATGATGAATTGGGGCTGAAGAATGGCGCCATTATGGTTGATAAGAACAATGATTACAGTGTGGGCTTAGGTGAAACCTTTAAAGAGTTTTTCACCGCCAAGGGCGGAAAGATCGTTGCTGAAGAGGGCTTTATCTCCACAGATACAGCATTCAAACCTCAGTTGACCAGTATTGCTGCTAAAAAACCTGATTTCATTTATGTGCCAGCTTACTACAACCAGGTGGGCCTGATCGTGAAACAGGCTCGGGAGCTGGGTATTGATCTGCCCTTTATGGGTGCCGATGGCTGGGATTCCCCGAAATTAGTGGAGCTCGCCGGTGCAGAAAATCTTAACAAATGCTATTTCACCAACCATTACTCTGTGGAGGACCCCTCAGAGCGCATTCAGAACTTTATCAAAGCATATGAGGAGAAATACAATGCCACTCCTGATGCCTTTGCTGCTCTAGGATATGATACAGCTTACCTGTTGGTTGAGGCTATCAAACAAGCCGGAGAAGCCGACTCTGTGAAGATCCAGCAGGCACTGGAGAATATCGAGGGCTTCGAAGGGGTAACAGGAAAACTGTCCTATGATGAGAAACATAATCCGATCAAAGAGATATCCATCATTGAGGTTGTTGATGGCAAACAGAAGCTGATCAAGAAGATGCAGCCCGATAAATAAACAAAAAAAATTCAAGACAGGTATAAGGGAGGGATTTACCCTTCCCTTTTTCCTGCTCTTGAAGGGGCGGAAACTGGAGGTGATGAAGGATGACCGATCTGCTGCAACAGCTGCTCAACGGACTCTCTCAGGGAAGCATCTATGCCTTGATCGCTGTGGGTTATACCATGATTTATGGAATTATCCAGTTGATCAATTTCGCCCATGGTGATGTAATTATGGTAGGGGCTTATGTAGCTCTGGGATGCGCTTTGATGGGGCTTGGTTTTATTCCCAGTCTGGCAGTTGCGATGCTGACCTGTGCCATCCTGGGAGTTATCATTGAGCGGGTTGCTTACCGCAGGGTGCGCCCTGTGAGCAGGCTTGCAGCCCTGACCAGTGCTATCGGTGTTTCCCTTTTTCTGGAGTACACAATGATGTATTTTCTTGGCGCAGATATACGAACCTTTCCGGCAGGGTTCTTTCCAGAGCGCACCTATTCCTTATGGGGGATTACCATCAACAACAAGGATCTGTTGGTTTTAGGTACAACACTGGTCCTGGTAATAATTTTGCAGTATATAATTTATAGAACACGCACCGGAAAAGCGATGCGGGCGGTATCATTTGATGGACAAGCGGCTCAACTGATGGGGGTTAATGTTAATTCCACTGTTGCCATTACCTTTTTTATCGGTTCTGCAATGGCCGCGGCCGCTGGTCTGCTTTATGGTATTTATTTCAATACTGTTCAGCCATTGATGGGCCTGATGCCCGGTTTGAAGGCCTTTATTGCTGCAGTTCTCGGTGGTATCGGCAGTGTGCCTGGGGCTATGCTCGGGGGGATATTGTTGGGAATGACCGAATCACTGGTCGCTGGATTCGGTGGTTCTATGTACCGTGATGCTGTTGCCTTTATCATCTTGATTCTGGTGCTATTAATTCGACCTACTGGACTGCTTGGTAAAGGCGTTCAAGAGAAAGTGTAGGTGGATGAATTGAAGAAATATTTATCAACATTAATAATTTGTTTAGTTCTGGCAGTGTTTTTTGTTGTTGTTCAATTGGGGATTAACAACGGTTTTATTACCGGATACTGGGTAACAAACCTCTATCTGGTCGGGATTAATGTCATTCTGGCCTCCAGTTTAAACCTGATCAATGGTTTTACAGGGGAGTTTTCCCTGGGGCATGCCGGTTTTATGGCTGTAGGCGCTTATTCCGGTGCTATTATTACAGCAAACCTGGGGCTTCCCTTTCCTCTGGCTGTTATAGTAGGCATGCTGGCAGCAGCTTTAGCAGGATTGCTGGTAGGATTGCCTACTTTGAGGCTGAGGGGTGACTATCTGGCCATTGCCACCCTGGGTTTTGGGGAGATCGTCAGGGTGGTTTTGATGAACATCGATTATGTGGGAGGCGCCTCGGGCCTGAGAGATATACCCTTTGTGGTGAACTGGCCCATCATCTTTTTCAGTGTTGTGTTTTCACTGTTGTTGATCAGAAACTTTATCTGTTCCTCCCATGGCCGCGCCTGCCTATCTGTGCGGGAAAATGACCTGGCGGCTGAGATGATGGGTATTAATATTACCTATTATAAAGTACTGGCCTTTGTGATCGGTGCTGCATTAGCAGGCCTGGCCGGAGTTCTCTATGCTCACTATTACACAGTTCTTCAGCCTCGAGATTTCAGTTTTATGCTCACCTTTGATGTGCTGGTCATGGTCATGGTGGGTGGATTGGGAAGTTTGACCGGTTCTGTGGTAGGTGCTGTACTGATCACCGTAGCCTCTGCCTTCCTGCAGTCAATCCCAGAACTGCGTATGGTTATTTATGCGTTACTGTTGATCATTTCTGCTGTTTTCCGTCCCCAGGGCTTGTTGGGGGAAAAAGAAGTCAGCTTGAAAATCCTGCAGAAGTTGGGGGGTGTCTTCAATGGCGCTGTTGGCAGTAAACAAACTCACTAAAGCCTTTGGCGGGCTTGTGGCTCTCAACAACTTTGTTCTGGAAATGGAAAAGGGAGAGCTTGTCGGTCTAATCGGACCCAATGGAGCAGGAAAGACAACGGTTTTCAACCTGTTAACAGGCCTCTATCAGCCTACAAGCGGCAATATCGTATTTGAGGGCAGAGATCTCAGGGGCAAGCATCCCCATCAGATCACTAAAATGGGAATCGCCCGCACCTTTCAAAATATTAGGCTGTTCGGCAATCTATCGGTTTTGGATAATGTTAAGATTGCCCACCAGGTGGTTATCAATTATGGGTTAATTCCTGCTTTTCTGCGGATACCACCCTTTTACCGCCGGGAGGGCGAGATTGAAAAAGCTGCTTTAGAACTGATGGAGATCTTTGATCTGAAGAAATATGCTCATGAGAAGGCAAAAAACCTGCCCTATGGGGAACAGCGCCGCTTGGAGATCACCAGGGCCTTGGCAACCAAGCCGAAACTATTGCTGCTTGATGAGCCTGCTGCCGGCATGAACCCCCAGGAGACCTATGATCTTCTGGAGTTGATCAAGTGGATCAGGGATGAGTTTGATCTGACCATTATTCTGATCGAGCATGATATGTCCCTGGTGATGGGTCTCTGTGAAAGGGTGCTGGTTTTAGACTACGGTTCTTTAATCGCAGAAGGGACACCCCAGGAGATCCAGCAGAACCCCCGGGTTATTGAAGCCTATCTGGGAGATGAGGAGGTGGCAGCATGGGAAGAGTAGAAGCTTTGTTGAATCTGGAAGATGTCAATGTCCATTACGGAGCAATCTGGGCCTTGAAAGGGATCAACCTGACAGTAGGCGAAGGGGAGATCGTCAGCTTGATCGGGGCCAATGGGGCCGGCAAAAGCACCACGCTGAGGGCCATCTCCGGGGTAATCAAGACCTCTTCAGGCAGGATCAGCTATCAAGGTGAAGATATCACCAAAACCCCGGCCCATGATATTGTAAAAAAGGGGATAGCTCAGGTGCCTGAAGGGCGACGTATTTTTGCTAATCTGACAGTTATGGAAAACCTGGAACTGGGTGCCTATATCAGAAGGGATGCTAAGGGGATCAAGCAGGATATGGAGATGGTGCTGGACCGTTTCCCCCGCTTGCGGGAACGGATCAGCCAGATCGCTGGAACTTTGAGCGGTGGAGAGCAACAGATGTTGGCCATCGGGCGTGCCCTGATGACCAGGCCTAAGCTGATGCTCTTAGATGAGCCTTCTATGGGACTGGCACCTCTTTTGGTTAAAGAGATCTTCTCCATTATCCAGGAAATCAATCAGGATGGGACAACCATACTATTGGTAGAACAAAACGCTCGCATGGCTCTTCAGATCGCCCACAGGGCTTATGTATTGGAAACCGGGAGAATTGTACTGGAGGGCTCAGCACAGAAATTGGCGAGCCACGAAGATGTGAAAAAGGCATATCTAGGCGGCTGAAACTGATAAAATATATATAGTAGGCTGAAACAACTGGATATACAGGGATTTAAATTCAATGTATAATTAAGTTAAAGGGGGCGGTTTAAATGCGTGTGCGAGATAAAATGACTCCCAATCCTGTATCTATTACACCGCAGACAACTATAGCTGATGCTCTGGCCTTGATGAGAGAAGGGAATTTCCGGCGGCTGCCGGTGTTGGACAAGGGGAAACTGGTAGGGATCGTGACCGACCGGGATCTCAGTGAGGTTTCACCCTCCCCGGCTACATCGTTGAGTGTTTTTGAATTAAATTACCTTTTGTCCCGCACCAAGATCGGGACGATCATTAAAAAGCAGCAGGTGATCTCCATTTCACCTGATGCCTATTTGGAAGAGGCAGCCTTGATCATGCGGGATCACGAAATCGGTGCGATCCCGGTGGTGGAAGAGGGCAAACTGGTTGGTATTATTACAGAAAGTGATATATTCGATGCCTTTATAGAAATGATGGGCCTTAGAGATCCGGGAACCAGGCTGGAACTGGAGTTGGAAGACAAACCCGGAATGCTGGTCAAGGTTTCGGAAATCGTTTGGAAAAACGGCGGTGATATCTCACATCTGGCTGTGTTCCATCATCAATCAGGGAAAGCCCATCTTGTGCTGCAGTTGAGAAATAAGGATGTTGATACTGTTATTAATACACTAAGAGAAAAAGGAATAACTGTACGCTCCGTTGCCTGGAAGGGCTATGCTTAAAGTTCTGAACTGGACAAGGAATTTAGGCTGTGTTAAAATATAAATTCCGTGGGGGCGGATTGCACCTGGTGGTGCGCCTGGACTTCAAATCCAGTGGAAGGCATGGTTGACATGTCTTCGGTGGGTTCGATTCCCACACGCTCCCGCCAAATCATCAAAAACAATTATCAAATACCAACCGGAATCATAGCTTTGTCGGAAAACAAGCTTATGATTCTTTTTTTTCGTCCTGATAGTTCCTCCCTTTCTTTTGACAAAACCTATATCCCCATTGTTCTTTTTCAGTGATAGGCCTTTCCGTCCCCTTTATCTTATTCAAACTTATATAAAAAAACCTGCTCTTGCTAACACTATAGTAACTCCGCCAGGCAATTTATTCAGATTAAAAAATTTTATGAACCCGGATGTTTTTTACTAAAATAACAGGTGTATTTCTTTGCGTTTTGTAGTAGAATAGATAGGGATAATATAAAGGAGTGAGAAAATAAATATGGCAGAAGAGATTAAATCCGACCGTCTTTACGAAATACTGAAAAAAAGGATTATTCAGTTAGAATACAGTCCCGGACAGGTTCTTAATGAGGCTGATATAGCCAATGAGTTCGGTGTGAGCAGAACACCTGTGAGGAAGGCCTTCGAGCAATTGAAAAATGCCAAATTAATGGACATTATCCCCAGGTATGGGGCACAGGTGGCACCGATAGATTTTAAATACATGAAATCTCTATTTGAGGTAGCCCGGGAACTGGAAGGCTTTGCAGCAAGATTAGCTGCAGAGAGGATAACTGAAGAAGAGCTCAAGATCCTTGACGGTATTATCGAGAGGATAAAAAATTATGATATTGAAAAAGACTATAAGAAAATGATCATCGAAGATGGGATGTTTCATGAGACCATCTTTGCCAGCTGTGGTAATCCCTGTTTGGTGGAGATCCTTTATGATCTGCACATGCACACAGAGCGGCTCTGGTTTTATGTGCAGAAGGAGATCACAGATGCCAATCTTTTCCTGGATACAATGCCGCAGATTGTTGAGGCATTAAGGGAAGGAGATGCAGCCAAAGCAGAAGAGGAAGCAAAACGGCATATTGATGTTTTTGTTGAGAGGATCAGGCAGGAGCTGCTGTAAAAAGCTCCTCTAATCCTCTTTTTTTATTCCCCTTTGACACACTTTTTTTATGCTATGGCAATTTCGTCCTTATAAAACACATAGTTATTTATTAAATAAAACACTTTTATTGATATTTTTTAAAAATACAGAAGGAATTTTAAAAAAGGTGTTGAAAACGACATAATAATACATGTATAATTTTACTGAAATGCAAGTTGTTTAACAGAGCTATTATTTTCGGTGTGAACGCATAAAAGGTTAATTACAGTCCAGGTTAACAGTATAGAGTCCTTAATATTTGAAAGGGGGATCTAACATGTCAGAGCTATATGATATCATCATCGTAGGCGGCGGCCCAGCCGGTCTGGCAGCGGGTGTTTACGGTTCTCGTTCCCGCCTGAAGACAGTCATTTTGCAAAAAGGAACTCCAGGTGGGCAGGCAGCCACCACTGAGGAACTGGAAAACTACCCGGGCTTTCCTAGAGGGACAAAAGGGCCTGAATTGATGAAAGCCATGGCTGATCATGCGGAAAGTTTTGGTACAGAAATTCTGAACGAAGAAGTAGTTGACCTGGACCTTGACGGAGATATAAAAGTTGTCAGAACCAAAAGCGGTAAAGAGTATCAGAGCAAGATAGTGATCCTTGCCCCTGGTGCTTCGCCTAGAACACTGGATATCAAAGGTGAGCAGGAATTCCGAGGTAAAGGTGTTTCCTATTGTGCCACCTGTGACGCGGACTTTTTTGAAGACCTGGATGTTGTTGTAGTGGGTAATGGTGATGCTGCAATAGAGGAGGCCATTTACCTCACCAAGTTTGCTGAAACAGTAACCATTATCGTTATCCATGATGAGGGGATTCTCGACTGCAATAAGGTCAGCGCGGAGAAAGCCTTTGCCAACCCCAAAATCAAATGGGTTTGGAATTCGGTCTTGGAAGAGATCCAAGGGGATGGACTTGTGGAAAGGGTTTTGATTAAAAACATCAAAACCGGGGAGATCAGCGAACTGGAAACCAATGGTGTTTTCTTCTTTGTGGGAACAGTTCCCAACACCGAGTTTTTAAAGGGTAAGGTTAAACTTGACGACAGAGGGTACATTATAACTAATGACAAGATGGAGACCTCTGTACCCGGTGTATATGCAGCAGGTGATGCCAGGGTCAAATACCTCAGACAGGTGATTACAGCTGCCAGTGATGGAGCGATCGCGGCCTTTGCGGCGGAAAAATATCTGGCAGAAGAGGAAACATTTAGAGAGCAGGTGTTAAAGGCAGACAAACCGGTCATGGTTGCCTTTTGGGCTCCCCAGGTGGAGGAGAGCATTGCAGCAATAGGAGAACTGGAAAGGATTGCAGATAAGTTAGGAGACTCAGTTAAGCTGGTGAAAATGGACACCTATCGCAACCAAAGGGTTGCCAGCAGGTATGGAATAAAAGAGATACCTAGTTTGCTGTTGTTTAATAAAGGAGAGGTAGCAGTAAAAATCGCCGGCAGTATGAGTGAGGAAAAGATTTTACCCCATCTCTACGCCCGTATAAAGTCAAAGTAATATAAGGAGGTGAACAAAATGATCGAAGTAGATAAGACGAATTTTGAAGAAGAGGTCTTAAAAGCGGAGGGCTTGGTAGTGGTAGATTTTTGGAGCCCTAAGTGTGAGCCCTGTAAGGAACTGATGCCTCATGTAGCCAAACTGGCGGAAAAATACCAGGGTAAAGCAAAATTCTGCAAGCTTGATACCGCTGCCAACAGGAGATTAGCCATCAGCCAAAAGGTACTGGGCTTGCCGACAATTGCCTTTTACAAAAACGGTGAAAAAGTTGCTGAGTTAACCCAGGAAGTTACTGTTGAAGATGTAGAAGCAAAACTAAATGAATTGGTTTAAAATACAAATATTCTGTCAAAAAAATATTTTAAAGAAAGGAGTAATCCCCATGTTGAAAGGCAAGAAAGTCGCTATTCTTGGCGACCGGGATGGCATTCCAGGCCCTGCCATCGAAGAGTGTATCAAAGCAGCTGGGGCAGAGGTAGTATTTTCAACTACCGAATGCTTTGTTTGAACAGCTGCTGGGGCAATGGACCTGGAAAACCAGGCCCGGATCAAAGACCTGTATGACAAGTACGGCAAAGATGATCTCATTGTTGTTCTCGGAGGAGCAGAACCGGAGGCCTCCGGGCTTGCTGCCGAAACTGTAGCAACAGGTGATCCGACCTTTGCAGGTCCATTATCAGGAGTCTCGTTGGGACTCAAGGCTTATCACATCTTTGAATTGAAGGATGAAATCCCTGCTGATGTTTATGATGAACAGGTCGGTATGATGGAAATGGTGCTCGATGTTGATGAGATAGTGAACGAAGTTAAAACATACAGAAAATAATCTGATGAATAACGACTGTACAGAGGGTAATGGTGTAAAAGGTTTTATTTTACCCATTACCCTTTATACCACTATGGAGGTGATAACGAATGAACTATCCGGTTGTCAAAGGAGCAGCCTATGCCCTGGTTCAAGCAAACAGTATGCTTTTATATCAGGGTACCACCCAAATAACAGAGCGGTTAAAAAACGAGCAGTCAGAACACCTCAAAGCGCTGCCTGAACACCTGAGGAGTTATGAAGATGCTGTCAGCTACCCGCCCAACCAGGCCTATATTGGAAACATCACACCAGATCAATTAAAAGAAATACCCCATCCTTGGTATGAAAACCCCTTAGCTGGTGCCTCTAGGGATGGAAAGTACGGAGAGATCATGCCAGAGGATGAGTTTTTCGGCTTAATGAAAATGGTTGACAGCTTTGATCTGGTTTTATTAGAAGAAGCCTTCCAAGCCGTTGTTAAAGAGAAACTGCAATCACACCCGATTTTAAAGGATATCAAAGAGATAACAAAATTGGACAGCACAGCTCATAGTGCTGATGAAATAAAGAAACTGGTTGCTGAGCATGACGCCCAACCCCTTTATTTCGCAGGAAAACTGGTGGGCTGTGTTAAAAAAGCCCACGAATTTGATGAAGCACTGTCCTCAGAGGTGATGCTGGGGAATCTGGCTAACAAGGCGTCAGCTGTTTTGGTGCTCAAGCACCTTTTAGCAAAAACAGATCTAAACCCTGAACAGGTTGATTATATTATCGAGTGTTCAGAGGAAGCATGTGGCGACATGAATCAGCGGGGCGGCGGCAACTTCGCCAAAGCCATCGGCGAAATCTGCGGTTGTATCAATGCCACAGGTTCAGACACCCGCAGCTTCTGTGCCGGCCCTGCCCATGCCTTGGTAGAAGCAGCAGCTCTGGTGCAGTCAGGGATTTATAGCAATGTGGTTGTGGTAGGCGGAGGCAGTACAGCCAAATTGGGAATGAACTCAAGGGATCATGTGAAAAAAGGTATGCCTGCCTTAGAGGATATGCTGGCGGCTTTTGCTGTCCATATCGGAGAAAATGACGGTGTAAACCCGGTGATCAGGACCGATGCCATTGGACGGCACAGAATCGGTTCAGGGGCCTCCCCACAGGCAGTAATGACCGCTATGGTCACCGATCCGCTGGATAAGATCGGCTATAAGATCACAGATATCGACCGCTATGCCCCTGAACTGCAGAACCCGGAGATCACAGAACCTGCCGGTGCAGGTAATGTGCCCATGGCCAACTATAAGATGATCAGTGCCCTGGCTGTGAAAAGAGGGGATATCCAAAAAGCGGATCTAATGAAGGCTGTTGAAAGCATCGGAATGCCCGGCTTTGCACCCACTCAGGGACACATTCCCTCTGGAGTGCCCTTTATCGGACATGCCAGGGACATGCTGCTGGAAGGAAAGCTCGAAAGAGCGATGATTATCGGCAAAGGCAGCCTTTTCCTGGGGAGACTAACCAACCTCTTTGACGGTGTTTCTATGATTATAGAGAAAAACAGCGGTGTGGTGGAAGCAGATACCGGCTTTGATCAGGAACAGTTGCGCAAAATGATCGCTGAAGCCATGCGAGATTTTGCTAAGACTTTTCGGGAATAGAGGATGAAAACACCTTTATGGAAAGGAAGGTGAGATCATGGACGAAAAAATGACACGTGCCGCCATTGCTGATGTTTTTGAAGAACTTGCCGATGCTTTGGAAACAGGTTCCTATGGTAAAAAGACCCGGGTCGGACTCACCATCCTGGGAAGTGAGCATGGCGTAGCAGAATTGGTAGCTGGAGCTGAGCTGGCCCAAAAACAAAACCCTGAGCTGGAGATTGTGCTGATCGGAAAAGGCGCAGAGGGCGGCTTTGAGCTGGTGGAGGCTGAAGATGAGCAGGAATCGCACAAAAAAATGGATGAACTCCTGGAAAAGGGGTATTTGGATGCTGCGGTAACCGCGCACTACCCATTTCCCATCGGGGTATCCACAGTAGGGAGAGTGATCACCCCGGTCAAAGGTAAGGAAATGTTTATAGCTACCACCACAGGGACCTCTGCAACAGAGAGGGTAACAGCACTGCTCCACAACACAGTGCTGGGAATTGCCACTGCAAAGGCCTGTGGAAGAGAAAACCCCACTGTGGGTATATTAAACATAGATGGTGCCAGACAGCTGGAAAGGGCCTTGAGGAAACTGCAGGAAGGGGGGTACCCCATCAGCTTTGCCGAATCTGCCAGGAGTGATGGTGGAGTGGTGATGAGGGGTAATGACCTCCTGATGGGTGTCCCTGATGTAATGGTCATGGACAGCCTCACCGGGAATGTGCTGATCAAGGTTTTGTCAGCCTATAGCAGTGGGGGGAATTATGAGGCCCTAGGCCTGGGATACGGGCCAGGTGTGGGAGAGGGCTATGACCGGATTATCTGCATCATCTCCCGTAGTTCTGGCGCACCGGTTATTGCCGGAGCCATTCGCTTTGCGGCTGAGTGTGCCAAGGGTAAGGTTTTGGAGAAGGTAAAAGCGGAATACAGTGCAGCTAAAAAGGCTGGCTTGAATGAACTGCTCAGGAACCTGGCAGTAGAGACGAGCAAAAAGGATGATGCAGAAGAAATAACCCCACCGCCGAAAAAAATGGTCAGTGAGGACATCCCAGGGATCGAAGTGATGGAAATCGAAGACGCTGTGCGCCTTTTGTGGAAGGAAAAGATCTATGCGGAAAGCGGTATGGGCTGCACAGGGCCGGTTATCATGATCGCTCCTGAGGATAAGGAAAGGGCTGTACAGCTGCTGCAGGAAAATGGATACCTGTAGTGGTGGTTGGTGGTTGGTGGTTGGTCGTTAGTCGTTGGTGGTTAGTCGTTGGTTGTTGGTGGTTGGTCGGTTGGTCGTTGGTTTTGCAGGGAGTGACATGTGACAAGGGTGTGACAAGGGGACGGGGTTGCTGTCACACAGGGAAGCACAGGGACGGTCTTTTTGCTTCCCTTTAGTTACATGAGTCAAAGTCACCGTCCCTGTGACTCACTTGACTCAGGTATAAGCCGGTATGGGAGGATGAAGGGATTGCAGAATACAATTGTCACAAACAATCCGATAGTGCGGGATAAATACTCAGAAAATGTGCTTTTTATAGATGGATCGGTTGAACAGCTTTTGATCAAGGTAAGGGATCTGGTTCATGAGGGATATGAACTGATCACTCACCCTCTGCCTGCCAGCCTGCGGATCATGTTCTCTCCCTATCGTTCTGTCATCATTGGGCAGAAGAGGGGCACAGCTGATCCTCTCCATGTAGAGATCGCTGAGGAGAGTGTTCTGAAATATAAAAGGCAGATGAGCAACCGGGAAGTAGACATTAAGCACAATAAAGATTATCAGCAGATCGACCTCATTCTCCTGGAGTCAGCCTTAGGTGATGTGACGAGGGTGTAATAAGAAGTGGTTGTTGGTTGGTCGTTGGTTTTGCGGGGGAGTGACAGGGGGACGGGGGTCCTGTCACCGAAGCAGGGGGACGCTCTTTTCGCTTCCTTAATTAGTCACCTGAGTCAAAGTCACCGTCCCCTTGACTCAGTCATCTGAGTCAAAGTCACCGTCCCCTTGACTCACCTTGACTCACATCGGTGACCGGCCAAAACATATAGTAATTGATTTGATAACGAATTTTCATAGAAAAGCCAGCGAGATGCAGAAGGAAAAAGTTTAACTGCGTAGAAAACTGCAAATAATAAACAGTGGATGTTGTTGTAAAATGCGCCTTGTATTTCAATAACTAATTAAATGAAAAATATCAGGGGGTGAATTTCTTGAAACTTGAAATCGGAAGAATCAAAATTAAGGACATCCAATTTGGTGACAGAACATTTGTCCAGGATGGCGTATTAACGGTTGACAAAGAAGCCCTGGCAGCATTCCTGAAAGAAGACGAGAGGATTAAGGATGTAAGCATCGATATTGCCAGGCCAGGTGAAAAGGTCAGAATCATACCTGTCAAAGACGTGATCGAGCCGAGAGTAAAGGTTGAGGGAACAGGGGCAGGGTTTCCTGGTGTAACCACAAAACCCAGCCAGT
>LSQX01235040.1_pt1 | contig 30314 bp, 44 predicted proteins | sample 654561 | NCBI WGS metagenome assembly LSQX01 (sample SAMN04489861, study PRJNA283612) | anaerobic digester metagenome | isolation source: 4 biogas reactors fed with cattle manure at either 37C or 55C with and... | place: Denmark: Kongens Lyngby | collected 2014 | reverse complement strand
TATGAAAAAATGAAACCAGATATTATAGATATTAATATGGGGTGTCCAGTTCCAAAGGTTGCGCTTAGAGCTCAAGCTGGAGCCGCATTATTAAAAGATATTGATAAGATATATGATATTGTGTCATCTGTAGTAAAAAGTGTTCCTGTACCAGTAACAGTAAAAATAAGAAGTGGTTGGGATAATAAGAGCATTAATGCTATTGAAGTTGCAAAAACTTGTGAAAAAGCTGGAGCAAGCGCTATATGTGTTCACCCTAGAACCAGAAGTCAAGGCTATGAAGGGTTTTCAAATTGGAATATTATAAAAGAAGTAAAAGATAGTGTATCAATACCTGTTATAGGTAATGGAGATATAAAGACATTTGAAGATGCTTATAAAATGTTAGAAGAAACAAAATGTGATGCAATAATGATAGGAAGAGGAGCGCTTGGTAATCCATGGTTGATAAAAGAAATTTTAAATATGAAAAAGGAAATAGTAACCAATAAAGACAAACTAAATATGTGTTTAAAACATTTTGAATATTTATTAGAAATAAAAAGTGAGAAACTATCTTTATTAGAAATTAGAACGCATGTTGGTTGGTATATAAAAGGAATTCCAAATGGAAATCAAATAAAAAAAGAAATTTATATGGTTAAAAATAAAAAAGAATTTTATGACTTAATTCATAAATATTTACTTAATTAATAAATTAGTATAAAATGTATATAGGGAGTCGTTATGGAAGAATTGACAGAACAAGAACTTGTAAGAAGAGATAAAATGAATAAATTGATTCAAAAGGGAATTGAACCTTTTGGTTGCGCTTATGAAATAACTCATAATTCTAAAGAAATAAAAGAAAATTATGAGGTTTTTAGTAATGAGGAATTAGAGGAAAAAAATATAAAAGTATCTATTGCTGGAAGAATAATGACAAAAAGAATAAAAGGTAAAGCCGGATTTATGCATATTCAAGATAAGTTTGGTCAAATACAAATATATTTAAAAATTGACAATATCGGAGAAGAAAGCTATGAATTGTTTGATGATGCAGATATTGGAGATATAGTTGGTATTAAAGGAAGTGTTTTTAGAACTCATATGGGAGAATTAAGTATAAAAGCTTATGAATATACTCATTTGGTTAAAGCATTGAAACCATTACCTGAGAAATTTCATGGATTAATAGATATTGAAGAAAGATTTAGAAAAAAATATTTAGATCTAATTATGAATGAGGATTCAAGAAAAATAGCGTTTATAAGGCCGAAAGTAATAAGAAGTATTCAAAATTATTTGGATTCAAATGGATATGTTGAAGTTGAAACTCCAATACTTGCTAATGTATCTAGTGGAGCAACTGCAAAACCATTTGTTACTCACCATAATACTTTAGATCAAGATATGTATTTAAGAATTGCAACTGAAATTCCTTTAAAAAAACTTATTGTAGGAGGAATGGATGCTGTATATGAAATAGGAAGACTATTTAGAAATGAAGGAATGGATAGAAACCATAATCCTGAATTCACTACAGTTGAAATATATAAAGCTTATAGTGATTTATCTGGAATGATGAATTTATGTGAAAATCTTATAAAGAAAGTACTTATGGATATAAATGGTTCATATGAATTAGAATGGAAAGGGCATTTATTAGATTTTTCAAAACCATTTAAAAGAATAAGTATGGTAGATATAATAAGAGAAAATACAGGAATAGATTTCTTAAAAATAAAAGATTTAAATGAAGCAGTTAAAATTGCAAAAGAACATGATATAATTATAGAGAAGCATTTTAAGATTGGACATATTATCAATGAGTTTTTTGAAAAATATTGTGAAGACAAATTGATTGAACCAACGTTCTTATATGGACATCCAATAGAAATAACTACACTCGCTAAAAAATCTAAAGATCCAAGATTTACTGAAAGATTTGAATTGTTTATATGTGGATCCGAGTATGGAAACGCATATAGTGAATTGAATGATCCGATAGACCAAAGAGAGAGATTAGAAGTTCAAATTAAAGAAAAAGAACTTGGAAATGAAGAAGCTGAAGGAATAGATTTTGATTTCCTAAATGCTTTAGAACATGGTATGCCACCAACTGGTGGAATTGGTATTGGTATTGACAGATTAGTAATGTTAGTTACAAAGTCTGAAAATATAAGGGAAATAATTTTGTTCCCACATATGAAAAACAAAAAAATAGGAGGAGAGTAATATGAAAAACAAAAAATTAGTAAAATCATTAATGTTAATTTTGTTAATAGTGATAGGATTAACTTGGTTGATACCTGGAACTATAACAAATCAAGAGACAGGAGCATTAGAGTTAAGCTTATTAAAACCTCAAGGATTATTAAGTGTTTTTGGATCATTTGATATTTCTGCACAATATTTTTTCCAAAATTCATTAATAGTTTTATTTGTAGGAATATTTTATGGAGTAATAAATAAAACTGGAGCTTATAAAGAATTGATAGAAAAAATTGCATCAAAACTAAAGAAAAAGAAAGAATTGTTTTTAGTATTGACAATAATATTCTTTATATTATTTACAGCATTAACTAATGTATATTTCTTAATGTTCTTATTTGTTCCTTTCTTTATGAGTATTCTAAGAGAAATGGGATATAACAAGAATGTATTATTGTTATCTACTGTAGGTTCAGTTTTAATAGGGTTTAGTTCTCAAATAATGAATAGTATGTTTGTAAAAACTGTTGCAGCAGAAGGTAACCCTTATTTATGGGTTAAAATTGGAGTATTGTTAATATATATGGCATTAACAGTATTATATGCTCTTAAATTTTCAAAAGAAAAAGAAAAGGAAGAAGAATTTTTTGAATTATCAAAAAGAACTGGTAAGAATATAAATACTAAACCATTTATGCTTAAAATAGTATTAATTGTATTTTTTATATTTTTCTTACTAGGATTTGTACCTTGGAATTTACCATTTTTATCTACTATGCATACTTCTATAATGAATTTAAAAATTGGTCAATTTGCAATATTTGGTAACATCTTTGGAACCTTTAACCAATTTGGTTCTTGGTGGACAAGCGAATTATATACAATAATTATTTCAACTATAATTTTATTGGCATTCTTATATAAGTTGTCATTTGATGAATTTATAGATGGTGTTGTTGAAGGTATAAAGAAATTTATGGTGCCAGCATTCTTAGTAGGATTAATGACATTAGTAACTATATTTGCAATTAACTCAGGATTTGTTGGAACTATATTAAAGTTTATAGTATCTTCAGGTAATGCGGCTTTGATTGCATTAGGAAATATGATTACTAATCCAATAATTGCTGATCCATTTTATATTTCTAATTATTCTATGACAATGGTATTATCTGCAATAAATAGTCCAAATCCACAACAAATTGCATATATTACACAAGTAATGTATGGAGCAGTTATGTTGTTGATTCCAACTAGTTCAATAATGATTGCAGGTTTAGCATTTACTGAAAAAGATTATAAGAGTTGGTTTAAGTATATTTGGAAATTTGCACTTGTTTTAATTGCATTAGCATTTATTGCAATTATAATTACAACTTTGATTAAATAATTATTAAAGAATTGAATATTTTGTATGTTAATAGTGCTACATTGTATTTTCAATTCTTTTTTATTTGTGATAAAATATATTGAGAGGTTAATATGAAGTTATATAATACTTTGACAAAACAAATTGAAGAATTTATACCTAATGAAAAAGGTATAGTAAAAATGTATACTTGCGGTCCAACAGTGTATCATTTTGCGCATATTGGAAATCTTAGAACCTATATTTTTGAAGACATTTTAGAAAAATCATTAACATATCTTGGATATAAAGTTGATAGGGTAATGAATATTACTGATGTTGGTCATCTTCAAAGTGATGGAGATGTAGGTGAAGATAAAATGTTGATTGGCGCTAAAAGAGAAGGAAAAACAGTATATGAAATTGCTGATTTTTATACAAATGCTTTTTTTGATGATGCTCAAAAATTAAATATAAAAAAACCAAATATAATAAAAAAAGCATCAGATCAAATTGAACACTATATAAAAATTATTACTGATTTGATTAACAAAGATTATGCATATATTTCTAATGGGAATGTTTATTTTGATATTAGCAAAGCTAAAGATTATTATAAATTATCTGGAAAAAAGGAAGAAGAGTTAGTAATTGGCGCTAGAGATGATGTTACTATCGATGAATCAAAAAGAAATCCATTTGATTTTGTTTTGTGGTTTACCAAATCGAAATTTGAAAATCAAGCTATGATCTGGGATTCACCTTGGGGAAGAGGATATCCTGGTTGGCATATAGAATGTTCTACTATAGCAAGCACTACTCTTGGAGAGTATTTAGATATTCATTGTGGAGGGGTTGATAACATCTTTCCACATCATACAAATGAAATAGCGCAAAGTGAAGCATATTTAGGACACAAATGGTGTAATTATTGGATACATGGTGAACATTTAAATGATATTAGTGGTAAAATGGCTAAGTCTAAAGGAGAATTTCTTACTATTAGCTTATTAATTAATAAAGGATACAATCCTTTAGCGTATAGGTTTATGTGTTTGCAATCTCATTATAGGAAACAGCTATTATTTACTTATGAATCCCTTGATATAGCTTCTCAATCATATAATAAATTAAAATCTAAAATAAATAGTTTAAAAAAAGAAGCTACTAATTTAAATTTAGAAGTTATTGATATGTATAAAAATAAATTTAAAGAAGCTCTTGAAGATAATTTAAATACTTCTAATGCTTTAACTGTTTTGTTTGATGTATTAAAAGATGAAGTGTTAGATGATTATAATAAATTAGTTATAATTGAAGATTTTGATAGGGTATTATCGTTAGATTTAACTTTAAAAGATAACAATATTCCTAAAGAAATAGAAGATTTAGTAAATGAAAGAAATATTGCAAAAACTAATAAAGATTTTAGTAAATCTGATGAAATAAGAGATAAATTATTGAGTATGGGTTATACTATAAAAGATACTAGAGATGGAACAATTGTAGAAAGGAGATAATATGGATTTAATATATGTACTAATTCCTTTAGTTTTGGTATTTTTATCACAAAACTATATTAAATCGACATATTCTTTATATGATTCTGTAAAAAGTAGAAAAAATATGAGTGGATTTAATGCTGCTAAAACAATTGCGGATAAAAATAAATTAAATATTAAAATTGAAAAAACTAGCGGGTATTTAACGGATCATTTTGATCCAAAATTAAAAGTTGTAAGATTATCTACTAATGTTTATGATAAATCTTCTATTGCGTCTATTGCTATAGCAGCTCATGAATGTGGTCATGTAATTCAACATAAAGAAGGATATTTTCTTTTAAGATTAAGATCATTTTTAGCGCCTATTGTATCTTTAACATCTACTATTGGTTATATGCTTATTGCTATTGGAGCATTAGCTTCAATATCTAATCAAATATTAATAGGAATTATAATAATGGGTGCATCTTTATTATTTCAACTAGTAACTTTACCAGTTGAATTTGATGCATCAAAAAAAGCAAAGAAAATTTTATTAAAAGAAAACATAATAACAGTAGAAGAATTACCTGGTGTTAATAAAATGCTTCAATCGGCAGCTTTTACATATGTAGCTTCATTTTTGACTTCTTTAACTTATTTATTAAGGTTTTTAAGTATGTATAGAAGAAAATAATGTAAAGATTAATTATTATTGGTCTTATAAAACATTTATTTGTTATAATTATATAGAATAAAGAGGGAATTATGATTAGATTGACAGTTAATAATAATGATTATGAATTTGAGAAAGGAATTTCTCTTTTTGAAGTAAGTAAAAAATTTGCTGATGATTTTAAATATGAGATAATTGTAGGTCAAGTTGATGGAGAATTGCATGATTTAAATTATAAATTAGATAATGATTCTAATTTGAAGTTTTATGATCTTTCTTCTCATATTGGAAACAAAGTATATGAAAGAGGCTTATTATTTTTATTAATTAAAGCAATTAAAGAATTATATGGATATAATATAAGAGCGTGTCATTCTATTGATAAGGGAGTATTTTGTGAAATATTAGATGGTTCGGTTTTAAAAGAACAAATACCAAAGATTAAAGAGCAAATAGATAAATATGTTAATTCAAATATACCTTTTATTAAAGGTACATATAGTAAAGAAGATTCAATTAATTATTTTAATAAAGTGGGAAGACTTGATAAAATTGAATCATTAAAGTATGTAGTAAAAGATAATTTAGTTTTATACAAATTTATAGATATATTAGATTATTTTTATGGAGTAATGCCTATTAATTCATCTTATATTAAATTTTTTGATATTCATTATTTAGATGATAATAGTTTTGTTTTGTTATTACCTAATATTTATATAGGTGGAGAAATTAAACCTTATTCTCATTATGAAGGGGTATTTAATTCATTTAGGTCTTTTTCAAATTGGGCAGAAAAACAAGGAATAGTAAATGTTCATGATTTAAATAAAGAAATATCTTTTGGTAGGATTCAAGATTTAATTTATATGAATGAAACAAATCAAAATATGAGATTATATAGAATTGCAGAACAAATTAAATCAAAAGAAGAAATTAAATTAGTTCTAATCGCAGGCCCTTCTTCTTCAGGAAAAACTACAACTTCAAAAAAGCTTGCTATTTATTTAAAAAGTATGGGATTAAAACCACAACCATTATCTGTTGATGATTATTTCAAAGAAAGAGAAAATAGCCCAAAAGATAAAGAAGGTAAATATGATTTTGAATGTGTTGAAGCTATAGATATAGATTTATTTAATGATCATTTAAAAAAGATATTGAATAATGAGGAAGTACTTATTCCAACTTTTAATTTTGTAGAAGGTAAAAAAGAATATAAAAATAAAATAAAATTAGATAAAAATGGTATACTTATTATAGAAGGATTGCATGCGTTAAACGATATCTTAACTTCATCAATTGAAAATAAGCATAAATTTAAAATTTATATATCTCCATTAAGTACATTAGGAATTGATAATTCTAATAGAGTATCAACGACAGATTTAAGATTATTAAGAAGAATGGTTAGAGATAATATGAATAGAGGTTATAATGCTTCAAAAACATTGGAGAGTTGGCCTAGTGTAAGAAAAGGTGAAGAAAAATACGTATTTCCATTTCAAAATAATAATGATGTAGTATTTAATACATCTCTATTATATGAGTTTGGAGTATTAAAGACATATGCAGAACCTTTGTTATTCTCTGTAGATAGAGAGGATAAAAATTATAATGAAGCAATAAGATTGATTAATTTGATAATGATGGTATTACCAATCTCTGGAGTGGAAATACCTAATGATTCAATATTAAGAGAATTTATTGGAAACAGTTATTTTAGATAGGAGGGATTATTATGGCTGTGAAAATTGCGATTAATGGATTTGGAAGGATAGGAAGGTTGGCATTTAGAAGAATGTTTGAAGATAGTGACTTTGAAATAGTTGCTATAAACGATTTAACTGCTGCAGCAACTTTAGCTCATTTACTTAAATATGATACTGTTCAAGGAAGGTATAAAGAAAACTCTATAACTTCTACTGATTCATCAATAATAGTAGATGGAAAAGAAATTAAAGTATATTCTGAAAAAGAACCAACAAATTTACCATGGGGAGAATTGGGAGTAGATATAGTATTTGAATGTACTGGAATCTTTACTTCAACTGAACAATGTAATTATCATATTCAAGCTGGTGCTAAGAGAGTAATTTTGTCTGCGCCTGGAAAAGATGAGGATATGAAAACTGTAGTATATAATGTTAATCATGATATTCTTGATGGAACTGAAAAAGTAATATCTGCAGCAAGTTGTACAACAAATTGTTTAGCGCCTATGACAAAAGTAATGAATGATACTTTTGGCATTCAATATGGAATGATGACCACTATTCATGCGTATACTAATGATCAAAACACTTTAGATGCTCCTCATAAAAAAAATTTAAGAAGAGCAAGAGCTGCCGCTGAAAACATTATACCTAATTCAACTGGTGCTGCTAAAGCAATAGGATTAGTAATTCCAGAATTAAATGGTTTATTAGATGGTGGAGCTCAAAGAGTGCCTGTTCCAACAGGATCGCTTACTGAGTTAACTTGTATTCTTTCAAGAGAAGTAACAAAAGATGAAATTAATCAAACTATGAAAGCTGCTTCAAGTGAAACGTTTGGATATACTGAGGACGAAATAGTATCATCTGATGTAATTGGTACAACTGTTGGATCTTTATTTGATGCTACTCAAACTAAGGTATTAAAAACACCAAAAGGTCAAATGGTTAAAGTAGTATCTTGGTATGATAACGAAATGGGTTATACTTGCCAAATGATTAGACTTGCTAAGTATATTAATAAATTTAATAATTAAGTAGATTATATATCTACTTTTTTTATTAACATACTCATGTTTGTTTGGTATAATATATATGGAGGTTATATGAAAAAAACAATAGTTGATTTTTCTTTAAATGGAAAAAAGGTAATAATTAGGTGCGATTTAAACGTTCCTATGGAAAATGGAGTCATAACTGATGAAACAAGAATAGTAGAAAGTTTAGAGACAATTAAATTTGCATCTTCTGCTGGAGCAAGAATAATTATAATGTCTCATTTAGGAAGAGTAAAAACAGAAGAGGACAAAAAAACTAACTCTTTATTGCCTGTTGCAAAAAGGTTAAGTGAATTGTTAAATAAGGAAGTAAAATTTATTCCAAGCACTAGAGGAATGGAATTAGAGATTGCAATTAATGCTTTAGAAAGCGGTAACATTTTAATGATGGAAAACACAAGATTTGAAGATTTAGATGGAGAAAAAGAAAGTAAATGTGATGAAGAATTGAGTAAATATTGGGCCTCTTTAGGAGAAATATTTATTAATGATGCATTTGGTACTGCTCATAGAAAACATGCTTCTAATGTTGGTATAGCTAGTATATTACCAAATGGAATTGGGTTTTTAATTAAGAAAGAGTTGGATACGTTGGGTTCTGCAATTAACAATCCAAAAAGACCTCTTGTAATTATTTTGGGAGGAAAAAAAGTTGCGGATAAACTTGCTGTAATTGAGCATGCTGTTAAAATAGCGGATCATGTATTAATTGGTGGAGGAATGTCTTATACGTTCTTCAAAGCATTGGGCTACAACATTGGAGCATCAGTAGTAGATGATGCTAGTTTAGATTTTTGTAAAAGAATTTATGAAGAAAATAAAGATAAAATCATTTTACCAATTGACATAGTTGTAGGGACTTCGTTTACAAATGAAACTAATTCTAGATTGGTAGATATTAAAAATATTGGGAATTATGATATGGGTCTTGATATTGGAGTTGGTACTATTAATATTTTCAAAAAAATTCTATTAGATGCCAAAACAGTAATATGGAATGGACCGGTTGGTGTATTTGAGTTAGAAAAATTTTCAACAGGTACAAGAAAAGTTTGCGAAATACTTGCTAGTATAAATGCAAACGTAATAATTGGAGGAGGAGACTCTGCTGCAGCAGTAACTAAGTTTGGGTTCAAAGATAAATATTCTCATATTTCAACTGGTGGAGGAGCATCTCTTGAGATGTTAGAAGGCAAAGAACTTCCTGGAATTGCAATTATATCGGAGAAATAATATGAAAAAAATTATAGTTGCTAATCTTAAGATGAATTTTGGTTTAGATGAAGCTATTAATTATAAGAATAGTATAAATGAAAAATTTGACAATTTAATAGTGTGTCCCCCATATATATATATAAGAGATATGATAAGTGATAATTATATAATTGGTTCTCAAGATGGTTATTACATAGATAAAGGAGCATATACTGGAGAGATATCTTTTAATCAACTTAATAGTATTGGAGTAAAATATTCAATAATCGGTCACAGTGAAAGAAGACATAAATTGTTTGAAGATAACAAAATTGTAAAAGATAAGTATGTTGCGTGTTTAAATAATAATATTACCCCAATATTATGTGTTGGAGAAACTTTAGAAGAAAGACAAAATAATAAAACACTTGAAATAATAAGATTTCAACTTGAAAGTATATTCAAAGATTATAAAATTGAGAATGTTATCATTGCGTATGAACCGGTTTGGGCAATAGGAACAAATGTTACACCCACTTTAATTGAGATAGAAGAAGTTCATCAAAATATTAAAAATATAATGAATGAATTAAATATAGAAACAAAAATATTGTATGGAGGAAGTGTTAATATTAATAATATAGAAACTTTCTCAAAATCTAATTATATAGATGGATTCTTAATTGGTTCTGCTTCGTTAGATCCAAATAATTTAATGAAAATGATAAAAATAACAATGTAAATAGGAATGTATAATAACAAAATTCCTATTTTATTATGGTCTTAATTGTGTTATAAAAAATATAGTAGGTGATAGTATGCGTGAGTTTTATGGTGATATGAAACAAAGTATTTTTGAATTCTCAATTTACAGTAATATTATTACTGTTTTAGATATAAATGAACTTAAAACGTATAAGGAGGCTACTCCAGAATATAAAAAAGATTTTGATGATAGCATTTTGGGCGGAAGAACTATGAGTGTTTCTAAATCAAAAACAAAAAGATTAGAATCTCCTTTTGCTGGTTCTTCTGAATTTGGTGGAGAGCAAGAAATAACTCAAATATTTGATTTGTCAAAAAATATAGAAGAAACAAACAATATCAAACAAGAAAACAATAGTCCTTATTATTATAAGCCTAGTTATATAGATCCAATTGATAGTTTTATCGCTTAAAGATGTAGTTTACTACATTTTTTTTGAGGTTATATGATTAAATTGTTAATTATTGAACAAAAAAATATGATTAAAAAGTTAAGTTTGTATTTTGAAAAAAATAAAGATTTTTTTCTAAGCTTTATTATTGATGATGGTTTGATTGGATTAAATTATATAATAAATAACATGAATAAATATGATGTCGTTATTATGGATATGGTAATTAAAAATAAAGACGGAATAAGTATATTAAAAGAAATGGATAATAGAAATATTTATAAACCAGTAATAGTTTGTTCGAGTTTATATTCTGAAAGTGTTATTAATGAAGCTTCAAATTATAATGTTTGTGCTTATTTATTGAAACCTTATGATATTAAAGATTTGGAAAACAAAATAAAAGAAACTTTAAAAAAAGAAAAATGTTATAAAGTATTAAACGAAAATATAATTAAAATATTACATGGTTTAGGTATTCCTTCTTGTTATAAAGGATATAAATATTTAAAAGAAGCTATAAACATTTGTTGTAAAAAAACGGAATATTTAATAACAAAAGATATATATAGTGAATTAGCAAATAAACATAATGTAAGTGTTTCTTCAATAGAAAGAGCAATTAGTAGAGTTATTGAGGTTGGTTTTAATAGAAATGATTGTGATTTTGTTGAAGAAGTGTTTGGGAATACAATTAATTTTGATAGAGGGAGTCCAACCAATTTGGAATTTATAGATACTGTTGTAGAAAGACTAAATATAATTAAATAACATATGATATAATTATAATGGTGATGAATATGAATAAAGTAATGCTTATAATATTAGATGGTGTTGGTTATAGAGAAGAAGAATATGGAAATGCTTTTAAACAAGCAAATACTCCAAATCTTGATTATTTATATAATGAATATCCTCATTGTTTAATTGATGCTTCTGAAAGACATGTGGGTTTACCTGATGGTCAGATGGGTAATAGTGAAGTAGGTCATATGAATATTGGAGCTGGTAGAATTGTATTCCAACAACTTCAATTAGTTAATGAATCAATTTCTAATGGCTCTTTTTATAATAATAAGAAAATAATAGATGTTATTAATCATTCTAAAAATAATGATTCTAAACTTCATATTATGGGTTTGATTAGCGATGGTGGAGTTCATTCTCATATTGAACATTTTAAAGCATTATTAAAAATGGCAAAAGATAATAATGTAAATAAATTATATTTTCATTTAATTACTGATGGAAGAGATACTTTGCCTGATTCTGCTTATAAATATATTGAAGAGATAGAAAAAGAATTAAATGGTTTTGGAAGAATAGCAACTATATCCGGAAGATATTATGCTATGGATAGAGATAATAACTTTGATAGAGTAAAAAAATATTATGATGCTGTATTCAATAATGTTGGAGAACATTATAATAGTTCTAAAGAATTAATTGACAATAATTATAATAAAAAAATATTTGATGAATTCATTAATCCAGGTATTCTGGATTCAAACGGAATAATAGAAGAAAATGATGGAATAATTTGGGCAAATTATAGACCGGATAGAGCTTGGGAAATATTATCTTCTATAACTAATAATGAATTTGAAAAATTTGAAAAAAAGAAGTTTAATAATATAAAGCTTGTTACAATGATGCCGGTAGCTGATTCTGTTATTAATGAATATGCTTTTAAATTGGATAAATTGGATAATACTTTTGGGGAGTATATAGCGAGATTTGGTTTAAAACAACTTAGAATAGCAGAGACAGAAAAATACGCTCATGTTACATATTTTTTTGATGGAGGAATTGAAAAACAAATTCCTAATTGTGATAGGGTTTTAATCAATAGCCCTAAAGTAGCAACTTATGATTTAAAACCCGAAATGAGTTCCTATGAAATAACAAGGAAATTATTAGAAATAATGGATAAATATGATGTAATAATACTTAATTTTGCAAATGGAGATATGGTTGGTCATACAGGAGTTATAGAGGCCGCTATTAAAGCAATGGAAGCTATTGATTATAATATGGGTTTAATATATGAGAAAGCAAAACAATTAGGATTTACTTTGTTAGTTACTGCGGATCATGGAAATTGTGAAGAGATGTTAGATGTTAATGGAACTGTATTAACTGCACATTCTTTAAATAAAGTTCCATTAATTATAACTGATAAAAAATATTCTTTAGTAAATGGAAAGTTAGGGGATCTTGCGCCTACTATGTTGAAAATTTTAAATATTGAAAAGCCTAAAGAAATGACGGGAGATTCATTGATAAATATTGAATAAATGTTAATTATGTTATAGAATATAATTAAAGGAGGACATATGTATTATCAAAATTATAATAATTATGGCGGAAATTCTTTTGCACAAGGTTGGATGATTGCATCTTTGATATTAGCAATAGTAGGAGGTATAGTAACTTTATTATTTTTTCTTAAAAAATCAGGTAAAGAAAAATATAATAAGAAGTTAAAACTACTATATAATTTTCTAAATTTTGATTTTCTAACATTGGAATACATAGTTAAATTCTTATATGTTACAGTTACGATTTATATAGTATTAAGTTCATTTAGTTACATATCTTATAGTTTCGTATACTTCTTAATGTATTTGATACTTGGAGTTTTATTTGCAAGAATCATATTTGAACTAATAATGCTAGCTATAAAAATATGCAACAATACAACTGAAATCAATCAAAAATTAAAAAAATAACAAAATATATAAATAAATGCAATTAAGGTATTGCATTTATTTTTTTGTTTTGATATACTTATTTAGCAAGTTGTGGCTTAGATGCGTAAGGTTGCTGATACACCAGGCAAAGTTGTCTATATGTATTGGGTTATTTATGCGGAGCAAGTTTATACAATTGATATAAGCGAAGGGAGGATAAGATGGCAAATCGAATCAGAATTAAACTTAAGGCTTACGATCACAGAGTATTAGATCAAGCAGCAGGAAGAATCGTTGAAGCTGTTAAGAGAACTGGTGGGGACATAAGTGGACCAATTCCACTACCTACTGAAATTCAAAAGTACACTATATTGAGAGCTGTTCACAAATATAAAGATTCTCGTGAACAATTTGAAATGCGTACTCATAAAAGATTGATAGACATCAACAATCCTAGTAAGGAAACTGTCGAGACATTGACAAGATTAGACTTACCTAGTGGCGTTGACATAGAAATTAAATAGGAGGAAAAATGAAAAAAGGAATCTTAGGAAAAAAAGAGGGAATGACTTCGGTTTTTACTAAAAATGGTATTTTGGTTCCTGTTACAGTAATAAGTGTAGAACCTAATGTTGTAATGCAAATAAAGAGCGTTGAAAAAGATGGATATGATGCAATACAAATGGGTTATGGAAACAAAAGAGAAAAAATAAGTAATAAACCTGAAATGGGCCATGCAAAAAAAGCAAATACTACACCTAAGCGCTTCTTAAAAGAAATTAGGGGTGTAGATGTATCTAATTATCAAGTTGGACAAGAAATAAAAGCAAATTTATTTGAAGCTGGAGAAGTTGTAGATGTAACTGGAGTTAGTAAAGGTAAGGGCTTCCAAGGTGTTATAAAAAGATATAATCAAACTAGAGGTCCTATGGGACATGGTTCTCAATATCACAGAGGTGTTGGATCTTTAGGATCAAGATTACCAATGCACGTATTAAAAGGTAAAAAATTGCCTGGTCATATGGGATTTGAAACTGTTACTATTCAAAATTTAGAAATAGTTGAAGTTGATACTGAAAACAATTTATTGTTGGTTAAAGGAAATGTTCCTGGACCAAAAAAATCTATGATAATAATTAGATCATCAGTAAAAAATCCTGATGAAATAAGAGAGACACTTGATTTAATTAAATACAATAATGAAGAGTTATTAGAAGAAAACAATGAAACACAAGAAAATGTTGAAGTTGTAGAAGAATCATCACAAGGAATAGAGCAATAGTAAAATATTGATTGTGATGGAAGGAGGAAGAATGTCTAAAGTGGCACTTTTAAATTTAAAAGGCGAAAAAGTTAAAGATATAAATTTAGATGATACCGTTTGGGGAATAGAACCAAATGATACCGTTATATATGATGCTATAGTTTTAGCTAGAGCATCTCAAAGACAAGGTTCTCACGATACTAAGACAAGAGCTGAAGTTCGTGGTGGTGGAAAAAAACCTTGGAAACAAAAAGGCACAGGAAATGCTAGACAAGGATCTATTAGAAGCCCTCAATGGAGAGGTGGAGGAATAGTTTTTGGACCTACACCAAATGTAAATTATACTAAAAAACAAAATAAGAAAGAAAGAAGATTGGCTTTAAAATCAATGCTTTCATATAAAGCAATAAATAGTGATTTACTTGCAATTGAAAATCTATTAATTAGTAATAATAAAACAAAATCATTTTTAAATATTATGAAAGATTTAAAACTAGATTCTTCTACATTATTTGTAACAAATGAATTAACTGAAGAGTTGTTATTATCTACACGTAATGTAAAAGGAGTAAAAGTTATTAATTATAGTGAGTTAAATGTATTAGATTTAGCAAGTTATGATAAGTTAGTTGCAACTGAAGAAGCAATTAAAAAGGTTGAGGAGGTGCTTGTATAATGTCAGAGTATAGAGATTTAATTAAAGCACCAATAATTACTGAAAAAAGTGCATCTATCGCAAGTAATGATAGAAAATATGTTTTTGAAGTAGATTCAAAAGCAAATAAAACTCAAATTAAACAAGCAATCGAGAAAATATTTAAAGTTAAAGTTGAAAAAGTAAATACAATAAATGTTGTTCCAAAGAAAAAAAGAGTTGGTCGTTATTCTGGATTTACTAATCATTATAAGAAAGCAGTAATAACTTTAGCTCCAAATAATAAGATTGATTTATAAAGGAGGATATTAACATGCCGTTAAAAACATATAGACCACTTACAAATGCAAGTAGAAATATGAATACATTGATTAATTCTGATTTAACAAAAAAAGCTCCTGAAAAAAGATTAACTAAAACAATAGTTAAAACTGGAGGAAGAAATAATCAAGGAAAAATTACTGTAAGACATCGTGGCGGTGGTGCAAAAAGAAGATATCGTATTATAGATTTCAAAAGAAACAAATATGATGTAGAAGGAACTGTTACTGCTCTTGAATATGATCCTAATAGGACATGTAATATAGCTTTAATAACTTATATTGATGGAGAAAAAAGATATATTTTAGCGCCATTAGATTTAAAAGTTGGAGATAAAGTAATTAGTTCAAATAATGCTGATATTAAAATTGGAAATTCATTACCAATTGAAAATATCGCGGTTGGTACATATATACATAATATAGAATTAAAACCATTAAAGGGAGGACAATTAGCAAGAAGTGCTGGTTCAAGTGCTCAAATTCTTGGTAGAGAAGGAAATTATGTATTAGTAAGATTAAAAAGTGGTGAAACAAGAAAAATATTAGGATCTTGTAGAGCTACAGTTGGTATAGTTGGAAATCAAGATAGAGAGTTATTAAAACTTGGAAAAGCTGGACGTAAACGTCATATGGGAATAAGACCAACGGTTCGTGGATCAGTAATGAATCCAAATGATCACCCTCATGGTGGTGGAGAAGGTAAATCTCCAGTTGGTAGAAGTGGTCCAATGACTCCTTGGGGTAAACCAGCACTTGGTTATAAAACTAGAAAAAAGAAAAAAACTACTAACAAGTTTATAGTAAAACGTCGTGGAAAATAGAAAGGATAGATAATAATGGCAAGAAGTTTAAAAAAGAAACCATATGTATTTGATAGATTAATGAAAAGAGTTAACGATTTAAATACAAATGGAAAAAAAGAAGTGTTAAAAACTTGGTCTCGTCGTTCTACAATTTATCCTGAATTTGTGGGACATACATTCGCAGTACATAACGGTAAAGAATTTATTCCTGTTTATGTTACTGAAGATATGGTAGGACATAAACTTGGTGAATTTTCTATGACTCGTAAATTCACTGGTCATACTGGAGAAAAGAAAGAAAAATAATTCTTTAAGGGAGGAAACTAAATATGGAAGTTAAAGCAGTAGCAAAAGATGTTAGAATTTCTGCGGATAAAGCTCGTTTAGTTATGAATTTGATTCGTGGTAAAGATGTAGTAGGTGCTCATGCAATATTAAGTAATTTGAACAATAAAGCTTCAAAAGTAATTATTAAAGTGCTTGATTCTGCTAAAGCAAATGCATTAAATAACCATAAATTAAATGAAGAAAAGTTATATGTTTCAAAAGCATATGTAGATGAAGGATCCATTATAAAAAGAGGAATGTTTGATTCAAGAGGTCATATCGGAAGAAATGATCACAGAACAAGTCATTTAACTGTAATGGTTTCGGAAAGAGACTAAGGAGGTGTAATCGTGGGACAAAAAGTTAGTCCAATTGCATTTAGAACTGGAATTAATAAGGATTGGAATGCAAAATGGTATGCATCAAATAAAGATTTTAAAAAATATTTGGAAAACGATAGTAAAATTCGTAAGTTTTTAGATAAAAAACTTGCTAATTCATCTGTTTCAAATGTAGTAATTGAAAGAAATAAAAAGAATACTGAAGTTACTATATATACCGCTAAACCTGGTGTAATCATAGGTCACGGTGGAGAAGAAATAGAAAAATTAAAAAAAGATTTATCTAAATTGGTAGATGAAAATATACAAATATCTATCGTTGAAATAAAAAATCCTGATTTACATGCAAAAATTGTAGCGGATAGTATTGCTAATCAAATAGAAAATAGAGCATCATTCCGTGTTGCGCAAAAACGTGCAATTAGAAACACAATGAAAGCTGGAGCTTTAGGAATTAAAACTAAAGTATCAGGTAGATTAGGTGGAGCTGAAATGGCTCGTAGTGAAGGTTATTCAGAAGGAACTACTCCTCTTCATACTATAAGAGCAGATATTGATTATGCAACTAGTGAAGCTAATACAACATTTGGAAAAATTGGAGTTAAAGTTTGGATTTATAAAGGTGAAATACTTCCTACAAAGAAAAACAAGGGAGGTAATGAAAATGGCTTTGATACCAAAAAGAACTAAATATCGTAGACCTCATCGTTTATCTTATGAAGGTAAAACAAAAGGTAATAAAGAGTTAAATTTGGGAGATTATGGTCTTCAAGCTTTAGAAGGAGCTTGGATTACTCAACAACAAATAGAAGCTGCAAGAGTAGCAATGACTCGTTATATGAAACGTGGTGGAAAAGTATTTATTAATATATTCCCACATTTATCATTAACTAAAAAACCTCTTGAAACTCGTCAAGGAAAAGGAAAAGGAGCTCCAGACTCTTGGGTAGCGGTAGTAAAAGAAGGCAAAATTATGTTTGAAGTTTCTGAAGTTACGGAAAGTATTGCAAAAGAAGCTCTTCGTTTAGCAATGCACAAACTTCCTGTTAGATGTAAGTTTGTAAAGAAAGAGAGTGGTGATAATAATGAAAAATAAAGAAATAATTAAAATGACCACTGAAGAAATAATTAAAAAAATAGAAACAAATAAAGAAGAATTATTTAATTTGCGTTTTGAACAAGCAACTGGAAATCTTGAAAAACCTTCAAGAATAAAAACATTAAGAAAAGAAGTTGCAAGAATGAAGACTATACTTCGCGAACGCGAATTAGGGAAAAAATAGGAGGCCAAATGAAAAAAGTAAAACATGAAATTGTTGGTACAGTTGTTAGTACAAAGAACAATAAAACTATAACAGTTTTAGTAGAAAATTATACAAGGCATCCATTATATGGTAAACGTGTAAAAAGTTCAAAAAAATATGCTGCTCACGATGAAAGTAATAAAGCTAAAGTTGGAGATATTGTAAAAATAGTTGAAACTAGACCAATATCTAAAACTAAAAGATTTACTCTTGTTGAAATAGTAAAAGAAGCAGTAATTTTATAGCCTATAGAAACAAAGGAGGAATAAAATATGATTCAACAACAAACTCGTTTAAAAGTTGCAGATAATTCTGGTGCTCGTGAATTAATGGTAATTAGAGTGCTAGGCGGAAGCAGAGTAAAAGCTGGTGGAATTGGTGATGTAGTAGTAGGAACAGTAAAAAAAGCTACTCCTAATGGCACTGTAAAAGCTAAAAAAGTCGTAAAAGCAGTAATAGTAAGAACTAAATCTAATATAAAAAGAGAAGATGGCTCTTATATAAAGTTTGATGATAATGCATGTGTTTTAATTAAAGATGATAAAACTCCTGTTGGAACACGTGTACTAGGTCCAGTTGCTCGTGAACTTCGTGTAAAAGATTATATGAAGATAGTATCATTAGCAAATGAAGTTTTATAAGGAGGATAATATGAAATTAAAAGTAGGAGATAAAGTAATAGTAACAGCAGGTTCAAATAAAGGAAAAGTTGGAAAATTAAACAAGGTATTTTCAAAAAACAATAAAGTAATTGTTGAAGGTATCAATTTAATTAAAAAACATAAAAAACCAGGTGGAAAAGATCAAACTGGTGGAATCCTTGAATATGAAGCTCCAATTCATATTTCTAATGTAATGTTAGTAGATTCAAAAACAGGAAAAGGAACTAGAAAAAGAATTGAAGAAACTAAGGTTACTGAGAAAAAAGCATCTATAAAAAAAGAAACTAAAGTTGCTGAGAAAAAAGCACCTGTAAAAAAAGAAGAAACTAAAGTTAAAGCTCAAAAAGAAAAAAAAGTTAGTACTAAAACTAACAAAAAGAATGACAAATAGAAGGAGGGTATTATGAACCACCTAAAAGAAAAATATTTAAAAGAAATAGTTCCTAATTTAATGAAAAAATACAACTATAAATCAATTATGCAAGCACCTAAGTTAGAAAAAATTGTAATTAATATGGGAGTAGGAGATTCTAAAACTAATAGCAAATTATTAGAAGCAGCTATAAAAGATTTAGAATTAATAACTGGAGCAAAACCAATTGTAACAAAAGCAAAAAAATCAATTGCGGGTTTCTCGCTAAGAGAAGGTAATGAAATTGGATGCAAAGTTACTTTACGTGGTGAAAATATGTATGTGTTTTTAGAAAAGCTAATTAGGATTGCGTTACCAAGAGTAAGAGATTTTAGAGGTCTTTCTCCTAAATCTTTTGATGGAAGAGGTAATTACTCAATTGGACTAAAAGAGCAACTAATATTTTCTGAAATAGTATATGATAATGTTGCTAAAATACGTGGAATGGATGTTACTGTTGTTACAACAGCAAAGACAAACGATGAAGCGTTAGAGTTATTAAGTGGGTTAGGATTCCCATTTAGAAAATAGGGAGGAACTATGGCAAAGAAAAGTATAATTGTAAGATCAAAGAGACCCCAAAAGTACAAAGTACGTGAATATACTCGTTGTTCAATATGTGGAAGACCACATGCTGTAATGAGTAAATTTGGTGTATGTCGTATATGTTTTAGAGAATTAGCATATAAAGGCCAAATACCAGGCGTAAAAAAATCAAGTTGGTAATTTGAGAGGAGGATTAAGATGATAGTAACTGATCCAATAGCTGATATGCTTACTAGAATACGTAATGCAAATCAAATGAAATATAAAGAAGTTGAAGTACCATCTTCTAAAATAAAATTAGAAATAGCTCGTATATTAAAAGACGAAGGCTTTATAGAAGATTATAAGTTGGAAGATAAAGATAATAATCAATCAATATTGATTAATCTTAAATATGGTCCTAAAAAAGAAAGAGTAATAACTGGATTAAAGAGAATTTCAAAACCCGGAATGAGAGTATATGCAAAAGTTGAAGAAATACCTACAGTTTTAAATGGTTTTGGAATTGCAATATTATCTACACCAAAAGGTTTAATGACAAATAAAGAAGCAAAAAGAAATAGTTTGGGTGGAGAAGTATTGGTTTATATTTGGTAATAATTACATAGGAGGTAAATTATGAGTCGTATAGGAGATAGAAAATTGACAATACCAGAAAAAGTCAATGTTGAAGTATTAAATGATTTTATTACTGTTAAGGGTCCTAAAGGAGAATTAACTAGAAAAGTACCAAAAAATGTAATTGTTAATGTTAAGGATAATGAAGTAACAGTAGAAATTAAAAATGAAAAAGACAAAGATGCTGGTGTTCTTCAAGGAACACTAAATTCTCATATTCAAAATATGATTGAAGGTGTAACTGAAGGATATAGCAAAAAATTAGAAATTCAAGGCGTAGGATATCGTTTTCAATTACAAGGAAATAAATTAAATATCAATGCTGGCTTTTCACATCAAGTTAAACTTGATGTACCAAAAGGAATTAATGCCGAATCACCAAGTAATACTGAATTAACAATAAGTGGTATTGATAAAGAATTAGTTGGTGAATTTGCAGCAGTAGTTAGAAAAGTAAAAGAACCTGAACCTTATAAAGGAAAAGGTATAAGATATGTTGGAGAACATATTAAAATAAAAGAGGGAAAGAAAGCCTCAAAATAATTTAAAAAGGAGAGTTATTTATGATAAAAAAAATATCTCGTAATGAAGCAAGAATAGCAAGACATGAACGTATTAGAAAAAATTTATCAGGCACTAAAGAAATGCCTAGATTAAATGTATTTAAATCTAATAAACAAATTTATGTTCAAATAATCGATGATGTAGCTAGTAATACTTTAGTAAGTTCATCTTCATTAGATAAAGCTTTGAATACAAAAGGAAAAACTACTATTGAAATTGCTAAATTAGTTGGAGAAGATATTGCTAAAAAAGCAAAAAAAGCTAAGATTACAAAAGTTGTGTTTGATAGAGGTGGATACTTATATCATGGTGCAGTAAAAGCTTTAGCAGAATCTGCTCGCGAAAATGGATTGGAATTCTAAGGAGGAACAATGGATAATAAAAGAACTAGAGAACCACAAAATAAAGAATTTGAAGAATTTGTTGTATCAGTAAATCGTGTTACTAAAGTAACTAAAGCTGGTCGTCATTTTAGATTTGCAGCAACAGTAGTTGTTGGAGATAGAAAAGGAAGAGTAGGACTTGGTTCTGGAAAAGCAAATGAAGTTCAAGATGCTATTAAGAAAGCAACTCAATCAGCAAATAAAAATGTAAAAAGAATTCCTTTGGTTGATGAGAGAACAATTTCTCATGAAGCAATAGGAACTAGTGGAGCAACAAAGGTATTAATTAAACCTGCAAAAAGTGGTACTGGAATTATTGCTGGTGGACCAGTAAGAGCTGTATTAGAATTAGCGGGAGTTAAGGATGTTGTATCTAAATCATTAGGATCTAGTACTAAAATAAATACTGCAAGAGCAACTATGCAAGCTTTAACTATGCAAAAATCAATTGAAGATGTTGCAAAGCTAAGAGGAAAAACAGTAGAGGAGATGTATAGATAATGAAATTAGATAAATTAAATTATGCAGAAGGCTCTAAAAAGAAAAGAAATAGGGTTGGAAGAGGTACTGGTAGCGGTAATGGTAAAACTAGTGGTAAAGGTCACAAGGGTCAAAAAGCTAGAAGTGGTTATAGCAGAAAACCTGGTTTTGAGGGTGGACAATTACCTTTATTCAAAAGAATTCCAAAAAGAGGATTTAGTAATTATGAATTTAAGACTAAATATTCAATAATTAATGTAGAAGATTTAAATGTATTTGAAGAAGGAGTAGAAATTACTCCAGAAATACTAAAAGATACTGGAATTTTAAAAAATCAATTAGATGGAGTTAAAATTCTTGGAAATGGTGTATTAGAAAAGAAATTAATTGTTAAAGCAAATAGTTTTACAAAATCAGCAAAAGAAAAGATAGAAGCAAAAGGTGGAAAAGTAGAGGTGATTTAATTTGTTAAAGGTAATTAAGCAAGTTTTCGCTCCTCAAAATAAAGATTTGCGAAGAAAAATATTATTTACTTTGGGCATATTATTAGTATTTAAGTTTGGTACAGTAATACCTGTTCCCGGAACTCAAGCAATAGTTAGAGACTTGGGATTTCTTGAACTTATGAATGCAATGGGAGGAGGAGCAATAGAAAGATTTTCTATATTTGCTCTTGGGATATCTCCATATATTAGTGCATCCATAATTACTCAAATATTACAGATGGATATTATTCCATATTTCTCTGAATTAAAAAGTCAAGGAGCATCAGGTAGAAGAAAAATCAATCAAATTAATAGATACCTAGGAATTATAATTGCATTTTTCCAAGGATACGTATTTTCATTTACTTTCTTTGGTCAAAATGGAACCCCTATGGACTATTTAAGAATTACAATAATATTAACTGCTGGAACAGCATTTGTTCTTTGGTTAAGTGATCAAATTACTCAAAAAGGAATTGGTAATGGAGTATCATTACTAATTATGGCTGGTATTGTTTCATCATTACCTAATATGTTGGGAACAGCATTTACTGAATTAGTAAACTTTGGAGATGGTACTCAAGCAATATTAGGAATAATATCATTTGTTGTGTTCATTTTAATATATTTAGGAATAATAATTGCGATAATATATATGCAACAAGCTGAAAGGCGAATACCAGTTCAATATGCTAATAGAACTACAAGTTCTTATGGTGGACAACAAACATATATGCCAATTAAGATAAATTCTGCAGGAGTTATGCCAGTAATATTTGCATCTATGTTTATATCCTTACCCACAGCACTAGCGCAATTTATCAATAATAAAGGTTTTTCAAGTTTTGTAGATAAATTTTTAAATTATAATTCACCAGCTGGTTTAGCATTTTATTTATTGATGATATTATTATTTACATTTGTATATATACTAATGAATTTAAATCCAAAAGAGTTATCTTCAGATTTAAATAAAAGAGGAGGATATATACCTGGAACAAAACCCGGTAATGATACTACTAAATATATCAAGTATGTATTAATAAGAATAACTGTTATTGGAGCCTTGTTCTTAGTAGTAATTGCGGGTTTACCAATTATATTTACAAATTTATCAAAACTTCCTGCAAGTGTTACGGTTGGAGGAACAGGTTTATTAATCGTTGTTGGTGTTGCTTTGGAACTATATAATCAAATTGAAAACTCAGTTGTTGAGAGAAGTTATAAAAGGAGTTATAAGAAATGATGAATATAATATTAATCGCTCCACCCGCAGCCGGAAAAGGAACCCATTCAGCTACGCTTAAAGAAAAATATGGCTTATCTCATATTTCAACTGGAGATTTATTAAGAGAAGTTGCTGTTAAAGATAAGGATATAGCGGATAAAATAGCAAAAGGAGAATTAATCTCTGATGAAATTGTTTATACTTTGTTAGAAAACAAAATTATAGAAATTAATTCTAGTAAAGGACATATATTTGATGGGTTTCCTAGAACATTAAATCAAGCAATTGAAGTTGACAATATTCTTAAAAAATTTAATCAAAAGGTTGATGTTGTTATATATCTAGATATAGAAAAAGATGTAGCAATGAAAAGAGTATTAGGAAGATTGACTTGCTCTAATTGTGGGGAGATTTATAATATATATAGAGATACATTTATAAATGAGAATCATTGTAATAAATGTAATTCAATATTGATAAAAAGAAATGATGACAATGAGGAAACATTTACTAAAAGATTTAATACGTATTTAGAAAAAACTCAACCATTAATTGATTTTTATAAAAATAGAGGTTTATTAAAGAATGTTAAATGTCAAAAAACTCAAGAAGAGACGTTTAAATTGATAGAAAATATTATAAGAGAGTTAAAATGATTATAATAAAATCTGATAGAGAAATACAATTAATTAAAGAAGCTTGCAATAAAACTAGAGAAACCATAGAGTATTTAGAGGAGTTTATTAAACCAGGTATTACTACAAGAAAGCTAGATGCTTTAGCAGAAGAATATATACATAAAATAGGTTGTATACCTGCTTTAAAAAACTACGAGGGATATCCAAATACAATTTGTGCTTCAGTAAATGATGCGGTTGTTCATGGTATTCCTAATGATTATATTCTAAAAGAAGGAGACATAATTTCAATAGATTTATCAGTATCTTATAAGGGTTATTATGGTGATATGGCAAAAACATATCCAGTAGGTAATATAGATAAAGAAAAACAATACTTAATTAAACATACTGAAGAAAGTTTATACCAAGGTATTGAGCAAGTAAAACCAAATAACAGAATTGGCGATATAAGTAATGCAGTTGAAAATTACGCAAAAAAACATAAACTAGGAATAGTAAGAGAATTAGTGGGTCATGGTGTTGGAATTGAAATACACGAAGATCCAAATGTTCCAAATTATGGAAAGAAAGGAATTGGTCCTATGCTAAAACCAGGAATGATTATAGCGATAGAACCAATGTTAAACCTAAAAGGTGAGGAAATATATTTAGAAGAAGATGATTGGACTATTAAAACTCAAGATGGTAGTCCATCAGCGCATTTCGAACATACAGTTTTAGTAACCAAAGAAGGTTATAATATATTAACGAAGAGGTGAGATTATTGTCGAATAAAGATTCAATTGAAATGAATGGTAAAGTATTAGATTTATTGCCATCTGGTCAATTTAAGGTGGAATTGGAAAACGGTCACATTGTTACTGCTTATATAGGCGGTAAAATGAGAATGAATTATATTCGAGTTCAAAGAGGAGACAATGTAAAAATTGAATTATCTCCATTTGATTTGACTCATGGTCGTATAATATTTAGAAATTAATAGGAGGAAAAAATGAAAGTAAGACCATCTGTAAAAAAGATATGTCCAAAATGTAAGATAGTTAAAAGAAAAGGTGTTGTTATGGTTATTTGTGAAAATCCAAAACACAAACAAAGACAAGGTTAATAGGAGGAATATATGGTACGTATAAAAGGTGTAGATATACCAAATGAAAAAAGAGTAGAAATTGCGCTTACTTATATTTTTGGAATAGGAAGATCTTTATCAAAGGAAATTCTTAAAAAAGTAAATGTAGATTTAAATAAGAAAGCTAAAGATTTAAATGAAGATGAAATTGTAGCTATTCGTGATGAAATGTCAAAACATTTAACTGAAGGAGATCTTCGTAGAGAAGTAAGTATAAATGTAAAAACAAAAATGGAAATTGGTTCATATCAAGGAGTTCGTCATCGTAAAGGACTTCCTGTTAGAGGCCAAAGAACTAATAGAAACGCTCGTACACGTAAAGGTCGTGGAAAAATAGTTGCTAATAAGAAGAAAGTATAGTAAGGAGGTAAGAATATGGCATATAAAGCAAGAAAAAGAAAAGTTAAAAAGAATGTACCTGAAGGTATTGCAAATATAAGAGTATCTTACAACAATACTATTGTAACTATTACTGATAAAGAAGGAAATGCAGTTAGTTGGGCTTCAGCAGGAACTTTAGGATACAAAGGTTCTAAGAAAAAAACTCCTTATGCAGCAGGTTTAGCAGCAGAAAGCGCTGCAAAGGCAGCTTATGATTTAGGCATGAGAAGTGTAGAAGTAAATATAAATGGTGTGGCTCCATCAAGAGATACAGCATTGCGTTCATTAATATCAGGAGGATTAGAAATTACATCTTTAAGTGATGTAACACCAATACCTCACAATGGTTGCCGTCCACCAAAACGTCCTCGTGGATAAAAGAAAAGGAGTGAATATTATGGCTAAAAAAGTAGAAAAAAATGTTGAAGAAAAAATTGAAAATACATCATTTGAAGTAACAACAAATATGGAATATGGCGTTGATAATAATGCACATTTAGTATTTGAAAAACCAGAATATAAAATGACTGAATTTATTTCAAATAATAACTATGGAAAATTTGAATTGGAACCATTAGAACAAGGATTTGGAAGAACTCTTGGAAATGCACTTAGAAGAGTATTGTTATCTTCATTACCTGGTGATGCAATAACAAGCGTTAAAATTGACGGTGTAATGCATGAATTTCAAACTATAAAAGGTGTTATAGAAGATGTAACTACTATAGTTATTAATTTAAAAAAAGTAGTATTAAAAAAGAATACTGAAGAACAAGTTACAATCAAATTAAGCGCAAGAGGAGAAGGCCCTTTAACTGCATCATATTTAGCAAAAGAACCTTCAATCGAAGTAAAAAATCCAGATCTAGTTATTTGCACTTTAGCAAAAGGTGGAAAGCTAGATATGGAATTAACAGTTGGAAGAGGAAAAGGATATGTTGTTGCTGAAGAAGTAAAAAGAATATTAAATAATGATGAAATAGGAGTTATTGCAATTGATGCTATTTATTCTCCAATAGAAAGAGTAAATTACGATGTTGAAAAAGCTCGTGTAGGTCATAATAATAATTATGATAAATTAATAATAGAAATTTGGACTAATGGTTCGGTTTTACCTCAAGAAGCTCTTAGCGAAGCAGCAAGTATATTGATGGTTCAATTGGACTATATAGATAATCCAGAATTTACAGAATCAGTAAAAGGATTAATGAAACAAAAGAATGAAGACCCTAAGCAAAAACTATTAAAAGCTACTATTGATGATTTAGAATTGTCAGTAAGAGCATATAATTGTTTAAAAAGATCAAATATTTTTACAGTACAAGATTTAGTTAATTATACAGAAGATGAAATGTCAAAAATTAGAAATCTTGGAAAAAAATCTTTGAAAGAAGTAACTGAGAAAGTTAAAGAAATGGGTCTATCTTTCAAAAATGAAGATTAAGGAGAAAAAATATGGCATATAGAAAATTAGGAGTTACAACTAAACATAGAAAATCAATGTTATCAAATATGACTATCGATTTAGTTATGAACGAAAGTATTACAACTACTGAAACTAGAGCTAAAGAAGTAAGAAAATTTTTAGATAGAATGATTACTTATGCTAAAAAAGATACTTTAGTAAATAGAAGAAAAATATTAGCGTTTTTTAAAAACGATAACGAAGCTACAAAAAAAGTATTTGAACTAGCGAAACGTTATGAAGATAGAAAAGGTGGATATACTTCTATATTGAAGTTAGAAGAAAGAAAAGGAGATGGTGCCTTATTGGTACTCATCAAATTGGTATAAAACGACAATATGTCGTTTTTCTTTTATTAGTATAAATTATAGTATATAATAAAATATATAAAGGAGAATTATGAAAGCATTAATAACAGGAGCATCTTCTGGAATAGGAAGAGATATAGCATTTAATTTATCTGAAAGAGGTTATGATTTAATTTTAGTATCTAAAACAATGGATAATAAGTTGTTAAAAGAATTTAAAACTAAAGTTAAATATATTTCTTGTGATTTATCAAATATTAATGAAGTATATAAATTATACGAAAAAACAAAAGCTGAAGATATTGATGTTTTAGTAAATAATGCGGGATTCGGATTATTTGGAGAGTTTTATAATTCTTCATTAGATAAAGAAATAGAAATGATCAATTTAAATATAAACGCAGTTCATATATTAACTAAGCTCTATCTTAAAGATTTTAGAATAAAGAATAATGGTTATATTTTAAATGTTTCATCTTCTGCTGCTTTTCAAGCCGGTCCATTAATGTCAACATATTATAGTACAAAAGCATATGTATTAAGATTAACAACTGCGATATATGAGGAATTAAGAAGAGAAAAATCTAATATTGGAATATCTGTTCTTTGCCCTGGTCCAGTAGATACTAATTTTAATAAGGTTGCAAATGTAAAATTTGATTTAAAATCAGTATCAAGTAAATATGTTGCAGATTATACTATAAAAAAGATGTTTAAAAAGAAATTAATAATTATTCCTACATTTTATATGAAAACAATAATAATTTTGAGTAAGGTATTATCAATAAAATTGTTATTAAAAGCAACTTATAATATTCAAAACAAAAAAAGATAAAAAAGTAGTCTTTTTTTGTTTTTTTATGTATAATATACTATTATCAATGGGGGTATTTTGATGAATAATATTATTTCAATTAATAACCTTGATCATTTCTACAATAAAAAGATTATTTTTAAAAATTTTTCTATTGATATTGAAGATGGTAGCTGGACAACTATAGTTGGCCCAAATTCATCAGGGAAAACTACACTAGTATATTTACTCGCGGGTTTAATTAAGAATAATAATATTAAATATTATAATATAAAAGATAGAAAAAAAGATATAGGTATATTATTTGATAATCCTAGAAATAATTTTATTACTAATACAGTAAAAGATGAACTATTATTGTCTTTTAATTATTCAAATTCTTCTAAGAAGGATTTCGATGATAAAATTGAAGATATTATAGATTTATTAAAATTAGAAAATTTACTTTATAAAGATCCAATGACTTTAAGTGGTGGAGAATTGCAAAGAGTATCTTTAGGATTAATATTAATTTATAATCCAAAAATACTTATAATGGATGATGCATTTTCAATGATAAGTAATAAAGATAAGCAAGATTTAATTAGAGTAATAAAAAGATACAAAAAAGATAATAATATGACTATAATTAATTTTACAGATGATTTAGAAGAATCTTTTGGAACAAATAGATTGGTTATCATAAATAAAGGAAAAATTGTAATAGATGGCAAACCAAAAGATGTAATGAAAAACGATACGATGATTAATAGACTTGGAATAGAAATACCCTTTATTGTTGATTTATCTAGTAAGTTAAAATTATATGGTCTAATAGATGATATATATTTTGACGAAGAAACGTTGGTGAATGATATATGGAAATAATATTTAATGCTGTTTCGTTTAATTATAATGTGGGTCTTGTTAATGAAGAGCAAGTTTTAAAAAATATTAATTTGTCTTTTGAAAGCGGAAAAATATATGGAATTACAGGAAAATCTGGTAGTGGAAAAACAACCTTAATTCAATTGATAAAAGGAGTTATATTGCCAACAAGTGGTAACATAGTAATTGACAAAAAAATAGTAAATAAAAGTTCAAAATTTTATGAAAACAAAAAAATTGGTTATGTTCCACAATTTAGTGAGGATTATTTTTTGGAAGATTCAGTTGACAAAGAATTAGGATATATTGTGGGTAATAATACTTATATAAAATTAAATTCCTTAAATATGGTTGGGTTATCTGAAGATTATATGAATAAAAAAATAAATGAATTAAGTTTTAGCGATAAAAGACTTATTTCTATTGCGGCCACTTTAACATATGCTCCAAGAGTATTAATTTTAGATGAACCGGGTTTAGGATTAGATAAATTTAATAAAGAAAAACTTATTAAACTTTTAAAAAATATAAATAATAAGTATAAAGTAACTATTATAATAGTAAGTCATGATATTAACTTATTAAACCAAATAGTTTCTGAAATAATTATTTTGAAGGACGGAAAAATATTGTCTCAAGGTAGTAAAGAGGATATTTTTAAAAAGACTTCTTTATTAAATAAAAACAACATTGAAAGCCCAAAAATATTAGATTTTATAAATTTAGTTCAAAAAGAAAAAAACATTAAGTTAGGAAGTTATGATGATGTTAGAGATTTAATTAAGGCGGTGTATAGAAA
>LSQX01082889.1_pt1 | contig 30314 bp, 31 predicted proteins | sample 654561 | NCBI WGS metagenome assembly LSQX01 (sample SAMN04489861, study PRJNA283612) | anaerobic digester metagenome | isolation source: 4 biogas reactors fed with cattle manure at either 37C or 55C with and... | place: Denmark: Kongens Lyngby | collected 2014 | reverse complement strand
GGTATACTCATTCAAATTTACAATAAAGACCGATTTGAACTCAAGCATCAATTGATGGGACGTATCGGTCAATGCACTATGACCTGTCCGACAACTGCTGCATTCAACGGTCTCTTGGGCAAACGCGTTTTACTAATAGGTAGCAGCCTCAGATACTTCGGTGATGGCTTCCAGAAAAAAGCTGTGGTCGGTGGTCGAAAGTGCTGGAAAATCCCCGTTATGGAAGGTGACTTTATAGTAGAAGATGGTTTTGGCGCTATGGAAGCAGTGGCAGGCGGTAACTTTATGATATTTGCTAAGACAGACGTTGAATGCTTAGCAGCTGCTGAAGCCGCTGTGGACGCAATTCGTGCTCAAGTACCCGACGTAATTATGCCATTCCCTGGCGGTGTATGCCGTTCAGGTAGCAAAGCAGGATCACTTAAATACAAGCTCAAAGCTTCAACGAATCATATCTATTGTCCAACATTACGTGAAATTGTCCCCGATACAGTTGTTCCTAAAGAGGCAACAAGTGTTCTTGAAATTGTTATAAACGGTCTAACGCTAGATGCAGTTAAGAAAGCTATGGAAGTCGGTGTTCAGGCATCAATAAACTGTCCGGGTATCATAAAGATTTCTGCTGGTAACTATGGTGGAAAACTGGGTCCGTTTAAGGCTTATCTTAAAGACGCCCTATGCATTCCTGAGGTACCGCAAGAAAAGGTTGAAAAAGCTCCTAAAGCCGCAAAAGCATAACTCCACTTTCTTTTTGGAGTAGGAACTTTTATTTTCTTCATCCATAAGGTAAAGTAATGAATTATACCATTTCAGTGAAAACAATTTGAGTACCTCAAAGAAGAGCTCACTTGAATTATTCAGGCTTCGAAAAATTATCAATACGTTAGCCAATAAAGAAGGCAGTCATACAGAACTCATTACCATTTATGTACCACCAGATAAACAGATTAGCGACGCATTAAATCTACTGCGTAATGAATATGGTACAGCAAGTAACATCAAATCAAACGTTACACGTAAAAATGTACTTGATGCCATAGTCAAGACACAGCAGAAACTCAAACTCTTCAAAGACCCTGGTGAAAAAGGTATTGTTATTTTCACTGGTGCTTTACCTCAAGAAGGCGGTGGACCAGGGACTGAACGGATGGAATCCTACGTTATTGTCCCACCCGAGCCAATTAGAATCTTTCTATATCGGTGTGATAGTCGATTCCATACAGAACACCTTCAAGAAATGTTAAGAGAAAAAGAAACCTACGGTATTCTACTAGTAGATGCATCTAATGCTACTATTGCAACATTACAAGGGAAACATCTCAACATCATTATGCAAATGCATAGTGGTGTAGCAGGCAAAACTCGGGCTGGTGGTCAGTCAGCAAGGCGGTATGAACGTCTGCGTGAAATGCAACTGACTGAGTACTACAATCGTGTCGCTGGGCACGCTGACGACGTCTTTTTGCCAATTGAAACATTAAAGGGTATCATTCTTGGTGGACCTGGACCAACCAAATACGATTTCCAGAAAGGCAATTACCTAAACTATCAGTTGACTGCCAAAATAATTGCTGTCGTTGATACTGCTTATGTTGAGGAGCAAGGCGTAAAAGAAGTGGTTGATAAAGCGCCTGAAATTATGAAGAAAGTCCGTTATGTTGAAGAAAAAGAAATTATGCAAAAATTCCTCTATGAAGTAGGTCACGATAGTGGCTTCATAACATATGGTGAGGCAGAAGTACGCAGATTAATGAACAGTGGCGCCGTACGTACTGTATTGCTTTCTGAAGAACTTGATCTTTTTCGTGTTGCAGTTAAATGTGGCGCTTGTGACACGCAGGAAAACCACACAGTAAAAGGAAATGAAATGCAAGCTTTTGAACAGGGACTTGTCGGCAAACCGTGTAGTAACTGTAAAGCACCTTCCTTGACTATAATAGATAAGAAAGATATTGTAGACGACATTGGAGATCTTGCTCAGTTAACAAATACCGAAGTTGAAGTTATCTCTACTGAAACTGAAGAGGGTCAAATGCTTAAGAATGCTTTTGGTGGTATTGCAGCCTTTTTGCGGTTTAAACTGCAGTAGTAAACCTATCCTTGCCTTTTTTAAACCTATTTTTCCGAGACTGCTTTTTAATTTTTCAAGTAAGAATAGAAAGATAGACTGATTTGTCTTTGTAGCAATTGACGTATTATGATTGTTAGCCTAAGCATCTTCTTAGTTTTGCGGATTCTACCAACGATGTCTTTGCTTCAGTATCTTGTTTCTGTAAGAAGGACAACAGGAAGTTATTGCTAAAGTTCTCATGCCGTCTCTGTGCAAATCCTCTTGGACCTAATTTGATATTGAGCTTCTCTTCTGCTGTGTTTAAATCTTCTATGAGGGTTGTCAGGGCTTCTTTGAATTTCTCTTCGCTCATTCCTGATCGTTTTGCTGTTATTTGACACATTTCAACTAACATGTTAATGTTACTAAACGATACATATTCACCGACTACTTTTAAGTCGTATTGCATTTTGATATAATGCTTGTTTAGTATTTGCCATTCTTGGTCAGTTAATTCGTTGAGTGCCTTCATTCCTATGAATTCCGGTGGAATCCCTACACTATAGAGTGCACTTGCGAATGAAATAGCCCTTGGTAGGCATACGCCTGCGACGCATCTACTGTAACCGAAGAGTCCAATATGCAGTTTTCTTGCTCTTCTAGCTGGGACATAAGCTGCAACTGCGTTGATGAAGGGTGCTATTATTTCTATCTGACGTTCATATTGATGTCTGCATTTCTCAAGTATACTTCTTAGAATTTCTTCTTCTGCTTCATCTATGAATTCAGGAATACTGTTAGGCAGTCTTTGGTTGAGGGTTTGTATGCCTTCTTTTACTTGATCAATTGGGTAATCATACCTAAAGGCTGATTGGATAGTTACTGTTGAGAGTCCTTTGTATTCTTGTAAAAAATTGTCCATGTTATCGGGGGCAAGGTGCCCTCTGAATGGTTTGGATCCGACACCAAGAATTGGGTGAATTGTTGTGTTAACACTTTTCTCCATTTTTTTAAGTTTACTTAATGCTATTTTTGTCAATAGAACTGCACAGAGGTGACCATAGTTTAAAGCGGGATCAGATCGCGCCACAAAGACCCTTTGTTGTTTAGGTTTTATTGCTTTAATGTATGCCGCAACTATTTGGTCGACGCTGAGTATACTATTGAATTCTTCAACTAAGGGAATTACATTAATTGCTCTGGGTTTAAAGTCACCCATCCAATCTTTTACAGTAGTTTGCTCATAGAGTTTTGAGTCTTCTGCTTCAACTATTGCTTTTTTGTAATAATTGAACAGCATGATGGTTTCTTTACCGTCGGTAGTCATCGGTAGGATGACTTCAAAAATTGGTGAGACCTCACGTTTGTAAACAAGAGTGGCTACATCATAGGCCACCGGGATATTTTGCAGAGTTTCAACAATGATTTTTTTCTCTGCTCCTTCAATTTTGGGGTTAGGAACACGATAAGTTAAGAATATATCTTGACCGATGGTGTGGCTGGCGAAGTAAGCCCAGTATTTTTGGAGTAGCTTTCGTACAACACGTGTATCAGCGTCTTTGCCTTCTGAATCCCACATGACTTCTTGACAGCCTAGCGTGCAATAATTGTAGTAAGCTTCCAAGACTTCGGCATTACCGCCAATAATTTCATCCCTGCTCCAGTCTGGGATAGTTGCATTATCAGGATGTTGGGTTGACATAGTTCTTGGGATTATTCGGTTTTCATTATTGCTGCTCATTGTTAATTTTCCCTTTTGATGATACGATTTAGCTTTGAGAGGATATAAACGCGTTTATTTTAATTTTATATTCAATCTATTAACAAATCTAATCTATTTGTTGTTAATAGAAGGCAGGTTAAATGATTTTTCAGTGCCTTTTTGTATGAATAATAAATATAGGACTTAATGCATTGTTTTATGATTTTCTTTTGCTTTTGGCTACGATCGACCTTGTTCCTGCTTAGAATTCGGCGTTGAATAATGCATTTGTACCCACAGCCATTTGTTGTTTCGTTTTTCCATAACACCGGTGAGCCGACCCGGTAAGGAGACTTCTTTATCATCTGTTTTGAAATTGAATGTTAAGTCTGCGCTAAACCATGCAACTACGCCAGCAGCAGAAACTCGAAAGTCTTTAACACCAATTGATGTTATGTCTGCCTGTGCCCAATCTCTTTTAAGGCTAATTTTAAATTGGTTAAATCCAATGTTTTTTTCATCTTTTCCTGACCCTATCATGGTTGCGTCTGAGTCAGGTGCCCAAAATGATATGACTCCTTTGAAATCTTTCTTTTTATATGCTTCAAACATTCCCTTGAGGGACTGCGTGACTTCTAATTGTGTTATCTGGTCTGCTTTCAATTCACTACCCCCAGTAAGCGTATCATCATCTGCCCTTTTATGGTTTTTCTAATAACCATCCCTTTGAATACCTTTAAAACAGATACCCTCCAAGATTGCTTGTCATACATGCAATTATCGTGGTTTTTAAGATTTCAGGTTCGGTTTATAAGTTCATCTTTGCTAATGCAGCTTTAACCTCAGTCTTATTTGCGCCTCTAAAAAGTAGTACCTTTTGTTTACTTGTCATACCTGAAATAATTTCTACCTGAAATCCTAAGAGTTTACCGGATTCCTTTATAATTTCTTTGTTCACTCTACCCTTGACCGGTTCTTCGGTGGAGTAAACGACAACCTCTTCGCCATCAACTTCAAACTTAAATTTTGACGCATTAGGTTTAACAAAAATGTGTAAGAGGACACCATCTTTGGTTTCTTTAATACTCATGGAATTATACACTCAGGATCGCATGAATCAGTGGATTTCTTACTTTTTTGTTGTAGTGCCCAACTGAACTTATCTCGTAACGTCTTAGGATAGAACTTTTCAATATCGAACTCTACTTTCTTCGCCCACTTCACGTATGCTACTGGGTCAATGTAGCTCTTTAATGAAGTGCTAAGGTTATATTCCCGTGTAAGTTTGGTTAATTCGAGGTCTAATTTTGCTCGCTCAATGCGATTTTCCAATGACTCTATTTTTTTACCTTCTTTCTTTTTTATTTTGAGTTGTTTTTGCATGTCTTTGATCTTTTGCTCTTTTTCTCCGATCCGTCGGTCATAAGTGGGTGATATTTTTCGTTTATGGTTAGCAATTTCGGCGACTTTTAGATTAGCCATCTTTGCCGCAAATTTTTTCTTAAAGTCGCGGTCTTTTTTTGTTACACCGCTCTTTTCAAGTTCTTCTTTGAGTGTTTTTGTGCATTTCCAAGTACGGAACACTTTTCCTGTGAGTTTAGGGACTTTTTCAGACAAGAACCTGGATACTTTTTTACTATCGATGCCTTCAAAGAGGTACTGTATAGTTGTATCTTCCTTGAATTCTTCCAAGTTTTTTATGATTTGCTTAGGCGCCTCAATAGTCTTTATCCATCTGACACTGTCTTTACCTAAAAAGTCAAAGGTCACCTGTTTCCCATCGATGCTTATGTGTTCATCTCGAAGCGTAATTGCGCCTACAGTGTCTGCTTCATCTGGGTCCTTCTCGTCACCAACTCTCAGGTTTACGGCTAAAATTAACCAAGCGACCGTTGCTACTTTACGGCGTTCTAACTCTTTTGCTTCAAGGTTTTTAGTAATGTGTTTTTCAACTAAACCTATTTTGGTTCCTAAATTTTCTGCTTTTTTGAACTTTTCCTTTTCACGGTTTTGTTTGAGAAATGCAGTATCACTAAACCATACGTACTTCATTTTGCCTGTTAGTTTGTCGATCCATTTAGCCACATACATCTTGTTGGGTTCCCAAGTGACTTTCCACCCCTCTGGTTTAGGTGCATTATCTGATAAGTTTAGAATTATATCATTTTTATTCGGACCTTCTTTCCATCTACCGCGTTGAGGGTGATCTCCTCGTCCGGCGAAGAGGCAACTGGGTTCAGCGGTCCAGTTGGCTACTTCTAACCGTTGACCGTCGACTTCGGCGTAACCATATTTATCTCTAAGTTCTTGGCGTTTAATTTTTCGTTCTTCTGTTTGTTGTTTTTTTTCTTCTTTAGTTAGCGCTTCTTTTTTGGCTTTTTCATCAAGTATGAATGCTTTTATTTGAGTAAAATCTATGTCGAACGCTTGCCCACAGCCATTGTTTAATGTTGGGTTATCTATGTTCTCTATATACTTTTGAGCGAAAGTATCCAATCCAGCTTGGGGATTTTCCTTAGTTAGTTGTTCAAGGAATTCTTTCATAAAGTTTTTTGTGAACACTTTGTCCGGTGAGGGTATGGTGGTTGATAGTGTTCTGCGAACCCAGGCAACAGCCATCGGTTCGCTTTTTTCTGTTAATTTGATTGTTTGGTCAGCAATTTTTATGCTAAAGCCCTTGAGATCATAGGGTGGAACATATATGCCGTTGTGCTTTAGACTTTTCATAACATGTTTCATTTTCTCGTCTATACCCCGGTTTGCGGCAAAGTTTTCTTTTGACTTTGCTAGTTAACACTTATATGGTTTTTCGTTACCGAAGCTGTAACATCCACTACCGTTTTCAGAAGCTTAAAAACCTTGACGCTTTTGCATTACTTTTTTCAGGAGAATAGTAGTTTTTGACGTCTAGATGCTCGGTCGCTTAGTAGTTTTTTGTATACTGCTTCAACATTTTTTCTCTCAACATAGCCTTTGTGGGGTCGAAAACCTCCTGAAAACCCTCCAGGGATATGCATTAACTCATGAATGAGTGTTTTTTCTTTATCTTCAGGAGACATTTTATCAAAAATTTCCGAAATTACTTCTATGATATAGGCTGGTGGAAGGTTTAATACACCTTGCCAAATTTTTCCAAGACCGTGAATTCTAGCGATTGTGCGACGAGCCTTAGAACCTTTGCTTCTGACGCAAAAAACAAACTGGGGTACTATATGGTGAAATTCACATTCTGCTGCAAGTTGATCAACTTGTTTTTTGATTTCAGGCGCTTCATAATACTTTATTGGCATGTCCTTCCCTCTCTTCACTTATTTGATAAGGTTGTTAGCTTTAAAAATCAAGTGCTTACCCAATTAATTTTTTTAAATACGGAATGTTTTAGAATAAGAACTATTCCTGATGAAATTATAAATACAATTAATGTGAATACTGACACATCGATTAACGGTATATACGTCAACGAATTCAACCATAATCCAACACTGGTCTTGATGATAACGTCACTATTATGATCATGTGAATAAGGTATATTGCTATCGTATTATGGCTTACCCACTGAATTAGCCAACTCAAAAAAGAGTGACTGCTTATTCTATTAAATTGTATGAGCATTAAAGCGGAAAATAATGCTGCACTCATCAGTATGATTGTAGGGCTAACATAGTTATGGAAGAAACCCATGTATTGTTCACCCATTATTCCTGTTAGTAACCAACCTGATAATTGTACTAGTTAAACCTAATACTGCTATGAGATAGACTTTTGGTCGCTCTATGTTTGCTTCTAAGAGGGATGTTCTAAGGGGAAGTAGTCGACCCAATTGATGAGTACGAATGTATAAGGATAATATTCTATGCTGGGAAGAAAAGCATGGATTGCTTGGGTTATAGTTGTGCCAGCAAACCATAAAACCAACAGGTAAGCAAACAATTTTTGATCCAAATGCTTTGCTAGCACACGTAGAACGGGGTAATCGCGTAGAGTCCCATAAGTAAATAGAGATACCATAAGTGGGCATATGCTCCCCTTAGTATTCCCTCGCTAATATGTAGAAGAATCAATGGTTTGCCAAGTACACCAAAACTCCAACCAAAGTAGACTACAGTCCAAAAAACGAACGGCAACCCGATACGATCAAGTCTTTTTTATAGAAATATTTTGAGTGGATCGTCGCTACGGTTCGGGTTAAGAAGTAACTGTTCACTTAACATAACAAACAAAGGTACACCAATCATGCCTAAAGCCGCAAAGAAGTTGGTTACGAACCAGTTTACTATATCTAAACTTGTGATTTGAGTGTTTAAGAAGCGACAAGGAAACCCTGAGCAATGTAGTAGGATAACCATAAATATGGCTACAAAATGTATCAGATATGCCGAATAATTTATAGCACCTGCTGGTTTAATGCCTAAACTCGGCTACCCCTTCTTTAGTTTTCTTTAACTTGTAACCCTAATAATATAATTTAACAGTGAAACGTTTCTCCTCTAACTCTTGCTGAGACTTAAGCTACCGTTTTTTTGGGTTATTCTTTAGAATAGTATATTCTTAGCAGTTGCAAATCAGCGGATTTGGTAATTCAATCATTGCCATACAATTTATGCAAAACTTTATAACAGCGCCAAGCGATTTGAGTTCCTAAAAAGGTAGTAGCAAATGAAATTCGGCACATACATGTTTGAAGCAAAGAAAGTTCCAGGCTTCGACTTTGATCTTTTCCGTACTAAACCTGAAGTCGGAAGACGAATGCCCCCCAAAGCTGACATGCTAAGCAACGTAGCAATTTTCGGAGACAACGTAGCTGCGCGACTACACCCAGACTGGATATCCCAATCGGATCTAGGTCCAGCATGGAGAACTAACGACAACTTTAACGTACGTTGGGAAGTCCTTTGTCAAACACAACCAGAGCACAGAGCAGAACAATTAGACTACATGGAAGACACAGCTCGCAAAAGCCAAGGTGTTTGGCTAAATAGTATCCACTTCGCAGAACATGGTCACTGCATCTGTCCACGCTGTAAAGAATTACATGCAAAAAGCGGCTTATCATGGTATGAATGGAGACGCAAAGAAGTCACAGACTACATGGCACTAACGAGCGAACGTGTGCGCGATCGTGCAAAGAAACAATTTGTAATTGGTGTCCTACCAGACCCAGTGACAAACTATGAGCGTTTCGGCGTTAACTTTGACGATTTGAGCCCACTAACAGACGAATTCCTAGTTGTTATGTTCAGCAAGAACTACGCCACACCTTGGTACTGGGAAATGCTTACACGTAACTTTAAGAAACTCTTTAAAGACAAAAAACTAAACATTGCACTCTATGTTATTGGTCCTGGTGACGACCCAAGGGAAACACCCACACCAAGCGAACTTTTGACAGTATCAGTTCGTATGGCACGCGCAGGCGTAGATGGTATACTATACCTTACAGACAAAGCTGCACAAATGCAAGAATTCCAGAAAGCAATGATTGCTCAGAAAGACACTCGGGAACGCCTAAAGAGTTACGGCGGTAAAGCTGGCCAAGAAGTTCTTGACCTAGTTACAAGCTGGGAAAAGCTCTTCTAAGTAAGCACGGAACAAACAAAGATTTAGGCAATCAACCAATTTTTTGGTTGAATAGCCAAGCCCTTTTTATCATTTATTCTGTGTTATAGAATGTAGCCTAAGTTTCGGTTTTGGGTATCGTTGATTTCTTTTAGTGATTCATATTGAGCTTCTATGAGTATTTTGAGTGCATCGATGTTCTTTTTGATGTCTTCTAATTCCACTCCGCTTTGAAGGACGCCTGATTCTACAAGTTGATCTTTTATGTTGTCTATGGATACTTGAAGAACTTTGGCTTTGAATGCAAAGATCTGAAGAGAATACAAAAGGCTCAACTGAGAATTTAACCTCTCTAAACGGTTTAGTTCAACTGTTTTTTTCATGAATGCCTTTAATTTCTGTTGCTCTGATGTTTCAGGTGACTGTTGGAGTTGCTCATAGAGAGCTGACTGTTTTTTTACAGTTTCTTTTGTTTCCTCTACGTTCTTCTGGAATCGTTTAACAGTTTTATCAAGTAACTCTATAACTTCGTCCAAATCGACCTTCCCCTACATTATTTTTAGTAATGAATGCAAGCTATGTGACCGATTATTTAAGCTTAAAACCGCTTGGCTATTTTTTGTCATTGAAACAGTATCTATTTAATTATAGGATATTTAGCTATTTTTAAGTGCTTTCACGGCTGATGGCTACGCCCGGATTAAAGGCCCTTTAGCGGGAATTGTGACCGGCATTAACGTAGGTAAGAGACCAGTCTGTCTCATTTAACATGCCGAAAAAAGAGCGTTACAAACATACTCGATTTTGAATCTTGGGCGATTGTGTTGTTGGAATTGAAGATCACTTTCGCTGGGTCGTGATGCCACAATGCATTCACCCGAACCACAATCCCTGATAAAGCCATAAAGAGCGCTGCTGGAACACCTTTCCCATAAACATCTGCACCAAGTATTCATGCTTCCCCTTATCAAAAGCCATAACCTTTAGGAATTACATCAAAGAAATCTCCGCCGACCTCCTTTGCCATGACTGTCCGTGCAGTGACATCAAACCCTGAAATCCGAGGGATTGACTCAGGCAGACAGCTTTGTATTTCTGCAGCAATTTGGACTCAGCGTTTAAACTAGCAAGCCACGCTTCCATCTCACAGCGCTCAGTGGTGTCTCAGATTGTTTCGATAGCTCCCGACGATTTCTCCTTGTGAGTTATATAGGGGGCTTGCTTTTCCCCATAGATATGCGCCGCCAGGACAAAAGTCTGAAATAAAAATCTCCACAACAAGTTTGCCGCCAATTTGCTCAACTGCATCATATTTGGTTTCTATCTCGGCTTCTGACATGAAAATTAGGTTTGCTAGCATGGTCTGCGTTTTTTGTAGAATGGTAGTGCCTATTCATAATTTTCTTTTTCAAACATAGAATCTCGGGAAGTGCTGAGTAGCATTTACATTGCACTATTCCATATGATAACTTTGCCATTTAAGCCGATAACAAACGTGGCATCCGGTAAAAACTCGATTATCGCATCCCGAAATTTCTGACCATCAACATTCATACTATTTTACCCTGATGGTAGATTATCATTCGGAGGGCGCACTAATTAGTTTTTATGGCAAACATACCATCCATCAGAATACAGAGAAATAAGTTTATTTGGTGTTTGAAGTGGACCGGGAGGGATTTGAACCCCCGACCTCTTGAGTGCAAGTCAAGCGTTCATACCAGCTGAACTACCGGCCCGCCACTTTCCAAAAGTGATGTTAATCGATGATATTTAGCTTTTGATTGTATTTGTCTAAAATAGTGCAAAAAACCCTTTAGGTTAACAATAACTAAGAATCAAATGTTGGCAACCTTGGCGCAATTAAAGCCTAATATCGGTTTCTTGGTCTAGCCGGTCTTTTCTTAGCTCAACATTCGCAGCAGTACACCGGACTGTTTGGATCTGGTTTGAATGGGACGTCACATTCTTGATTACATTCAGAACAAGTTGCTTTATGCATTTCTTTTCTATACACTTTATGGTCGCCTCCTTAACTGTTTAACGTACAATTATTATGCATTATATGTTTGTTTCTAATGCAGTTTCTAGTTGAATATAAGATTTTTTTATTTTCTATCTTTTGAAAAACGTCGTTTACGATTTTTGTAAATACAACCTTGTGGGAAAAATGGTGACTCTGGCTTATTTGTCTAAATGGTTAAGCATTATATGCCTGAGACATACAATAGTCATTTAGGAGGTTTTAGTTTGGAAATAACAACCGTAAAAATCCTTCCACCCCCAGACTGTAATATTATTTTAGGTCAAGCACATTTCATTAAAACCACAGAAGACCTCTATGAAGCACTCGTTAACTCAGTTCCTAACATAAAATTCGGTTTAGGCTTCTGCGAAAGTTCAGGTCCCTGTCTAGTCCGTTACGAAGGTAACGATGAGGTGCTTAGACGTTTAGCTTCTGAGAAAGCGTTTGAAATCGCTTGCGGACACAGTTTCATAATCTATCTTAAAAATGCTTACCCCATAAATGTACTCGAAAAAGTGAAGAAGGTGCCTGAAGTTTGCGGTATTTACGCTGCAACTGCTAATCCGTTAGAGATACTTATCGCTGAATCTGAACAGGGACGGGGAATCATTGGAGTTATCGACGGATTGAAAACCAAGGGGATTGAAACACAGCAAGATATTGTCGAACGCCGCGGATTCCTTAGAAAAATCGGTTACAAACTAGGCTAAACCCTTTTTCTTGCTCACTAATAATAGTTTTCAGTAGTGATTCGTCAATGTTTCCGCCGGTAACAACTAACGCCACCGATTTACCGGCAAAGTCATCCTTATTCTCCAATAACATAGCTATACCCACTACTCCTGACCCTTCAACCACCAAACCTTCTTCTCTACAGAGTATGTAAACTGCTCTTCTAATTGTCTCCTCCTCCACCAAAACTACCTTGTCTACAAATTTTTGAGCAATTTGGAAAGTGATTGATCCTTCTTCTATACCACCTGAGAGTCCCTCGGCAACTGTTATGGCTTCATGACGATGTGGCGGAACGATACGGTTTGCCCTTAATGACTCATACATTATTGGTACAGCTTGTGACTGTACACCGACGACTTGCGTTTGTGGCTTTAAGCTTTTTACGGCTATGCTTATTCCTGAGATTAACCCGCCTCCACCCACCGGCACCGCTACTATGTCAACGTTTGGTTGTTGCTTCAAAATCTCCAAACCAACTGTTCCATGCCCAGCGACAATATATTTGTCGTTGTAGGGTGAAATATAGGTGTGTTCTCCTCCCTTGGCTAACTGTTTTGCTTTGGCTTCAGCCTCCGGGTAGTTTTCACCAAAAAGTATCAAGTTTACGCCAAATCTCTTGATGCCATCTACCTTAACTCGTGGTGTATTGGTTGGCACGACAACTGTCGCTGAGAAGCCTAACTCTTTAGCGCCAAAAGCGACTGCTTGGCCGTGATTACCAGCTGATGCAGTAACTACCCCCTTAGACTTTTCCGAGTTTGTCAAGTTGACGAGTTTGTTCATTACCCCTCTTACTTTGAATGAATGTGTAGGTTGTAGATTATCTAGTTTAAGGTATACTTCTGCATGGCATAATTCACTTAAGAAGTCACTACGACAAAGCGGAGTCTGCTTAACATAGGCGGTAGTACTCTTTTGAGCTTTCTTAATTTCTTGAAGTGTAACTGTCAAATTCATCGCCAAAACACCGTTAACTAACATTAATAACCATAAACTATTTTAGTTTACAATAAAATCAATCTCTCAGAGACCCAGTGGATGATTTTTATGGCGTCATACGAAAAAAATGTAGCTCAATTAAAGACCTATAAAGAACAACAAGCCCAAGAAAATAGAGAATTAAAAGAACGCATGGGCAAAATTAAACATAAAATCGCTGTTATAAGCGGCAAAGGCGGGGTTGGCAAAAGCACTGTAACTGTAAACTTGGCGACCGCGTTTGCTCAACAGGGAAAACAAGTGGGTATTCTAGACGCAGATATTCATGGACCAAGTGTACCAAAGTTATTGGGCTTAGCCGGTAAACAAGTTAAAGCCAGCCCAGTCGGTGCTTTTCCCATCCAAGGACCTTTAGGCTTAAAAGTGATGTCCATCGATTTTTTCATAAATGAAGCCTCACCAACAATTTGGCGCGGACCACTCAAGATGAGAGCGATTAAACAGTTCCTAACTGAAGTTGTTTGGGCTGAACTTGACTATTTATTCATAGATTTACCGCCTGGCACTGGTGATGAGCCTTTAAGTGTCGCTCAGCTTCTGCCAGAAATGGATGGTGTAGTGATCGTAACTATGCCAACACAACTCTCAAGCAGCATAGTGAAGAAGGCTGTGTTGTTTGCTGAACAACTCAAAATGCCAACCATAGGTGTAGTGGAAAACATGAGTGGTTTTATATGTCCGTATTGCGGCAAGAAAACCGAAATATTTGGTTCAGGCGGCGGAGAAAAGATGGCTAAAGAAGTGGGCGTACCCTTCCTTGGAAGCATCCCTATTGACCCAGAAGTAGGCCTTGACACAGACAAAGGCATACCGTTTATTTTATCAAATAAGGAATCTGCTGCAACTAAAGCTTTCATGGGAGTAGTCACAAAAGTCCAAGAGTTTATTAGTAAAAAATAGTAAAAAGGTAAGAGAGTTATAAACTCTCAATGTTTTTGTCCATCTATGGTTTGTTTAGGGAAATCTCTATTGTAGAAACCATTCTGGACCTGTTTTCGCCTTCTCGGGGGGGCATCTCAGCGGTACCGATTGCGATTTTGGTCACTTTGAGCTCTTTGATGAATCGGCTTCTTGTGATTTCGGCGACGTCAACTGCTGTGGTGATTGCTTGACCTCGTGCTTTTAGAGTTATTTCTTTTTGTGCGCCACTTGAGAACGCAGTTATAATGGCGAGCACATAGCTCATTGGTGGTTTATTTCCAACAAAGATTACGTCACTAGCTTTTTCAGACATATATTCAACTCCTATTTTTTACGTTTGTTTTGCGATGAAGTAACGTTCTTACTGTCTTTGTTTTTTTAGACGGCGAACGTTACTGTTTAGTACGCTTAACTTACTAATAAATAAATTTCACCTTAGACTTTGATACAACGCCGATTATATGACCCACTGGATGCCGAATACTGTTCATCGGTTCCTTTTGCAGACCGTATTAGTTAGCACTAAAAAGCGTTATAGTTTTATAGTTCCTCTTTGAAGGTGGAGTACAAGTGAAAAAAAATCTATGTCTGTATCGCCAGGATTAAGGGAAGTATTGGCTAGAAGAATCGCTGGAGAAATCATACTCTCAAGCAAACCAGGCGCAACGATGCGGAAATGGCGTGAGCTTTTTGCAGTCTCCCAAATCAGCCTTAGCGAAGTTATGCGATTGTCCTCATCTGTTATTAGTGACTATGAGAGTGGGCGACGTAAAAGTCCCGGTGCTAAATTCATCCGGAGATTCGTTCTATCGCTTTTGTCTATCGATGAACAGAGAGGCAGTCGTTTCATCAGAGAATTCGCAAAGCTCACAAGTTCTCCCAGCACGGCAGTAGTCGACTTGCGTGAGTTCCCAATACCAGTTAGGGTTGAGTACTTATGCAAAGCTATCGGTGGAGAAATTGTAGCCTGCAAAGAAAAATACATTAAAGAAGTTAATGGCTATACAGTTATCGACAGTCTCAAAGCAGTTGAAGCTTATTCTGGTTCAGAATACCTGCAGCTTTTTGGTGCTACTACTGAACGTGCGTTAATTTTTACAAATGTGGACGGTGGAAGCTTGCCTATGATGATTATCCGAGTTAGCAGTCTTAAACCTCGACTTGTGATTTTTCATAAAGCGATGCCAGATGAAGAGGCTATTCGCATTGCTCAATATGAGCAGATTCCGCTGATTTATTCTGGTACACTAAATTTAGAGCAACTTGTTAAGACACTTAGAAAACTTTACCGCATTGCATTACGTGTAAAACTGGGAAAGAGGGTTAGACCGCCACCAAATACCAGTGCTTGATACATCTGATTATTTTTATGTTACTCGAAAGTACCTATTAACTAACTATGGATATTTCTAAATTAGATAATTAGCCTCTTTTTGGGCTTTAATCATTTATCTTGCGACATTTATTTAAACTTGAAACCATAAAGTTAACGGATATATTAATTAATATATCCATGGCGAGATATCAGATACCGAGGATGGCATGTATTGGCTTGGTATGATGACCCAATAATAGTTATGGTTATGGTAGTAGTGGTAATCACCGCCATCGGCATAGTAGTTTTAGCCATGCGTAGATATGGTACTAAAAAATCTGCAACTTCAAAGAAAGATGACCTGCAGCCGCAAACTAAAGCACCCCAACCTCAACCAAGCGCAATAGACCCTCCGTATGCCTCATTACCTAACATGCCTTTTAGACTCTCAAAGAGCATACAGGGTAGTACGGCAATCACCGCTAAAGACGAATTACGTATGCTTGATCTTGAACGTGAAATCTTGGGGGATGCTATTCGTCGTCTCTACGAGGCGCATGCAGAAGGCAAAATCACTGAGTCAGAACGTGAAAAACTCGCTGCTTCTTATAAACAACGGATGAATACCATTAAAGAATCAATTGCTAAAGATGAATCAATCATCGCTTTACACGAACTTGAAAGCATGCAAGAAGATTTAATGAAGCTTTTTAGTGAACGCTTCGGCGAATTAACAAGTAAAGTTGAGGAGCTTCGGGGTAGAATCGACGTTAAACCTGTACGTGAAATTCCCATAAAGCCAATCCAAACCGTACCTATACAAATGGAAGATGACGAAGAGGAAACAGAAGAAGAAACATCTTCAGAAAAAGGAAAGAAGACACCTGCTGCAAAGAAACGTAAGCCTCTAGGAGATAAACCGACGCAAAAGACAGAGGCTGAAAGACGCATTGAATCCATTAGAAGTGAAGTTGAGAAAGTACTCGATAAACTAGGACAGATGGAAATTGAAACTTAGCAAAGACCATATAGTATTACAAAAACAGAATGCTGCTTTGGAAGCAGTCAAGCATGTTCATGATGGATTTATCGTTGGGTTAGGGAGTGGGAGCACAGCAGCGTTTGCCATTGAAGCTTTGGGGGAGCGAATGAAAATCGAAGGTATTAAAATCATGGGGATCCCCAGTTCCTATCAAGCTTTTCAAGTTGCAATTGACAATGGAATTCCTATTACTACACTCGAAGAGCATCCAGTTATTGATGTTACAATCGACGGCGCCGACCAGTTAACGCCTGAACTTTATTTGATTAAGGGTGGCGGTGCAGCACTTGCTAGAGAAAAAATTGTAGCTTTTGCTTCTAAGCTGAATGTTATTATTGCTGATTTGGGCAAGAAGGTAGCGTTTTTAGGTGCTAATGACCAGTTTATACCTGTTGAAGTTATGCCCTTTGCGCTTTCTCCTGTTAAGCGAAAACTAGCTGAAATGGGTGGTATGTTGACGGTGCGTGAAGCTAAGGGTAAGCTTGGACCTATCATTACTGACAACGGTAATGCCTTGGTTGATGTTGTTTTTGGTGAGGTCAAGAATCCTGCTGAGCTTAATGTGTCCCTTAAGATGATTCCGGGTGTTGCTGAGACTGGTTTGTTTGTGGGTTTAACTGATGTTGCTTATGTAGGGTCAGTCAATAGTGTGGAGAAATTCGTGGTTGAACGAAAACAGTTCTATTTTTGATATTCGATAGCGTTTCAAAGACGTTTTTATGTGGCTGGTTTATTGTAGTCACATGTCAATAAATAATCAAAACTTATCACAATATCTCTGGTTCTAAGTATGTCCATACTTTTGTGGATAGCCCTTTTAGTGATTCTGCTTTGGCTTTTTGGTTGGTTGCTAATACCTGCGGCTGGTCTACTGATACACATCATACTTGTCATCGGCATCATTATTCTTGTCGTTTGGCTCATAACTGGAAGAAGACCCGTATAGCAACAAAAGCTTAATTCTTCACTTTTTTATATCAGTTTAGGATTGCTTGTAAATCTACTTATTACTGTAATGCGTCTCTGGTACTATTTTGAGCATACCATTTTATCTAGACGCTTTTCGGTTCTAAAAATATCAATAGGATTAGGTTTAAATTCTAAAGCTATCACGCAACTAGTTATGAAGTTAATTACTGTTATTGGCGGTATAGTGGTTACGATTTGTTTCTTTTTCGCAATCATCTTTGGCATAGCGGCATCTGTACAGGCTACAGCGTCTAGGCTTTTTGTCAGCGTCATCTTGTTTGCAGTTGGTATTGCTGTGATTGCAGTAGTCTGGTATCTAAACCGTCGCCCTAAAACAATCGTGCAACGTCTTGAATTATCTGGGCAAATGAAAGCGACTTCAATAAGGTGTCCTAACTGTGGTGGCAGTATCGAGGCAAGCCAAATAAAGATAACTCAGGGTGTACCTTATGTTAAGTGCCCATACTGTGGAATAACTTTTGAGGTTACTGAGGAACCAAAATGGTGAAACGAGCAGCTTTTTTTGTTGCGGTTCTTGCGCTTTGTATCGTTGTATCGTCAAGTGTTAGTCTTGTGCAAGCACAGGATAATACTTACCGTGTAGACCGCCAGTGGGTACAAGTCTTCATCAACGACGACGGTACAGTCGATTTAATCTACAATCTTACAGTCACTGTCACCCAAGGTACCATTCGTGCTTTTGATGTTGGACAGCCAAGCCGTGACTTCACTATAGGTAAAGCTGTAGACCAATATGGAAACCAATTAAACACATACAGTTATACCCCTGATGTGGCATCCGTTGATTTTAACCAACCCCTGAACACTGGAGACAGTATTTGGTACACAATAACCACCAACGTGGCCGGTATGATAAGTAATGACACCACTAACCCCGGTAATTACGGTATGCAATTTATCCCTCAATGGATAGAGAACGTCTCAGTCAATGACGTGAGGATTCAGATTATCTTACCGCAAGGTGTAAACGTGGATGATGTTAAAACGACAGAGAACTTTTACAATGCCACTTCCATCGTTGAGGGTCGATTGACTGTTTATTGGGAAAGACCCCGACTTGAACCTAATGAGAGATTTATGGTGGGCGTTTCTTTTCCTGCTGAGTATTTGCCTAATTATTCTCCTTCAACAGAAAGTGGTTTTGACTGGGTTTTTACTTTATTTACTGTGATTATAGCGTTATTTATTGTTTTTATTTTTGTCTTCTTGGCATATCGGTTGAGTAAGAATAGTTATTCCAAGCCAAAAGTAAGTATGGAAACCCTTGGCGTAAAGCGGGGTTTAACCGCAGTGGAAGCTTCTTATCTTATGGATATGAAACCGCAACAGATAGTGACCGAAATTCTCTATGGCTTACTACAGAAACGGGCGGTTTGGGCGGAACAAACCAAGCCGTCACTTAAACTCACGGTGTTGCAACCATACGAGAGCAAAACTGGCACCAAAGAAAAACCTCTCCGCTACTATGAAATTGATTTCCTACAAGCACTCAAACAAGACGGTACTCTTGATGAAGAAAAACTGGCTAAGGCTGTTATGTTCCTTCGGGATACTGTTGAAGCGAAACTAAAGGGCTATAGTCGAAAGGACACGGTGGGTTATTACCGCAAGATTGTTGCGAAAGCATGGAAACAAGTCGAGCAGGCAGGTACCCCCGAGTTAGCCTCCAATGCTTATGATGAACAGTTGCTTTGGCTTATGATGGATCCTAATCAACATGCACGTACCGAAACAGCATTCCTAAATCGTCCCTTCCAACCCAGTCCCCTGTGGTTTTGGTGGTGGTACGGCTATACTGTTTATCATCCACACCCAACTTATCGACCAAACATTAACGCTCCAGCACAAAGCGGACCAGCACCGGCTATTCCAGGCGCTGACTTTGCTAACAACATAGCAACTTCATTAGAGCAGACCAGCAGTAACATCGTTGGTAGCTTAGAAAAATTCGCTAACGCGATTGTTCCTGCACCGCCCAAGGCAAGTCATCAACCTGCAAGGAAAGGGTCTGATTGCGTCTGCGCCTGTGCAGCTTGTGCATGTGCTTGTGCTTGTGTCAGTTGTGCTTGTGCGTGTGCAGGTGGAGGTGGTCGTTAAATGAGGTTTCTAAAAAAATTAGTGCATAAACAGAAGGTTCCGATCGGGCGCTATACTTATCGCGGTGAAGACGAATACGCTGGCATGTCGTTGCAATTAAGACTTGAAGGGGACGGTAGAGGTGTGATGGTTATTAACGCTAATACGATTCTACATCTAAATGAATCCGCTTCAGCATTCGCTTATTACTTTATGCAGGGGATTCCTGAAAAAGAAGCAATAGCTAAAATTCGCCGTATATATCGCGTAGACTCAGAGCAAGCTAAAGCTGATTATGAACGTCTCGTCTACACCATTAGTACCCTTGCAAAGACTGAAAAAGTTGATCCAGTGACTTTTCTTGATATCGAAAAAGAAGAACCCTTTACATATCCGTATTCTGCTCCATTGCGAATGGATATGGCGCTGACTTTTCGATGCCAAAACGATTGTATCCACTGTTATGCAGGCGGTCCACATTCAACCCCTGAACTTACGACTAGCCAATGGAAGCTTGTTGTCGATAAATTAAGCGAAGTAGGGGTCTTTATTTTAACCTTTACAGGGGGTGAGCCTACATTGCGTGATGACCTTCCAGAGTTACTTTTTTATGCGCAAAACAAAGGTATTGTCACAGGACTTATTAGCAATGGACGTCGCCTCAAAGACAAAGCATACGTTGAAGTGTTGGAGAAGTCAGGTTTAGATTTCGTTCAAATTACTCTTGAATCACATAAACCCGAGATTCATGATGCTATGACCAAAGCTAAGGGTAGCTGGAAAGAAACAATTGAAGGTATTAAAAACGCTGTACAATCCCCGATTTATGTATCCACTAACACTACGCTAGGCAAACATAATGCCTCTGACTTTTTAACGACTGTTGAATACCTCAAAGGTTTAGGCGTTGATGCCTTTGGTTGTAATAGTCTGATCTATAGCGGCAAAGCCTCAAAGATTAGCAATGAATTTGCCTTATCCACCAATGATCTAAAAATATTGCTATCAAAAGTGCTTGATCGAGCTCAAGAACTTGGCTTAAAATTTCTTTGGTATACGCCAACCCAGTACTGTGATTTCAACCCAGTTCAACTTGGTTTGGGTGTAAAAAGTTGTACTGCTGCTATGATTAACGCTTGTATCGGTCCAAACGGTGATGTGTATCCCTGCCAGAGTTACTTTGAAACGCTTGGTAACATTCTAACCGAGCAATGGAAAAAAATTTGGTATAACCCATTAGCTGAAAAACTCCGCAAACGCCAGTATGTAGAAGAAAAATGTAAATCTTGTACGGACTTACAAGTTTGTGGCGGCGGTTGCCCATTAGAACTGCAGAATAAAGAGTATAGAGGCACTACTACAGCATGATTTATCTTTAGCAAACTTCTCTTTTAGCATAATGCTTGTATTTTATGCGGATGTTTAGAGTTTATGTCTCAGTCGGATAAGCCCAGGCTTGTAGTTTTAGATGTTGAAGGAGTGCTTATTCCTAAGGTACGATTCTTTTTTGAGATCGGAAAAACTCTAGGGCTAATTGCGTTTTTTAAAGTAATGTTTTGGGGTTTCCTCTATGGTGCTGGAGTGCTACAGCTTGAGAACGCGCTTAAACGGATTTATAGAGAATTTAAGGGAATCCAAGTCGATACCATGCTCAGAATATTTGAGCGCATACCAGCTACCCCTTATCTGCAAAACCTCTGCAATCAACTCAAAGCTAGAAATTGTAAAGTCGCTCTCATTAGTTCAGGCATACCTACAATTGCAGTTAAACAGCTTGGACAGTCATTTTGTGCAGATTATGCGTTTGGTGTAGAAGTGGAAGAGAAAAACGGTAAATTAACTGGTTATATCTGGGGCGATGCCATTTCTAAAAACGGTAAACTAAAAATTCTCTGCGACATTCTAAACAAGGAAAAGCTTCTCACAAGTGATACGGTTGTGGTAGCAGATGACCGAAACAACCGCTGTATCTATCTGCCGAGTGTCTTAAAAATTGGTTTTAACCCAGATTTTGTCATCCGCGTCATAGCCGACCGCGTAGTTAATGGTAAACTCGCTGGTATTTTGCCGATAATTGATGGTAAAAAGCATAAGTGGACGCTTCCAACTGTCAATGATTTAATACGGGAAGATATTCATGCTGCAGGTTTTTTCATGCCAGTTATCGCATCTATGATTGGTGTACCTGTAGTTGCAATAATGATAATCCTAATAGCATTCATCTATACTGTCTCCGAGTTACTCCGTTTGCAGGGTGTCCATTTACCTGTAGTTTCAGCGGTAACACGCCATGCTGCTAACCAATCTGAACTCTTCGGTTTTGCTGCAGCACCGCTCTATTTTGCTTTCGGTATAGTTGTCACGTTACTGTTGTTTCCTTCGAATGCTGCTGGAGCAGCCATTGCTATCTTCTGTTTGGGCGACAGTACAGCCTCACTATTTGGTGGCATGATAACTACCTCTTTGCCGTTTAACAAGGGTAAAACCATAGAAGGTTCCATAGCAGGGTTCTCTTTTGCTTTTCTTGGTGGGGCATTCTTTGTCTCTCCGTTGTTGGCTTTAATAGGTGCAGCTATAGCTATGACTATTGAAGTGCTCCCATTACCTATCAACGACAATGTGTTGGTGCCGATTATTACAGGCGCTGTGTTAACACTTCTGATCTAAGATGTGCTTATGCACATTACTGCTTCAGTCATATCACGCTTTAATTTTCATAATACATACATCAGCAAGGCGCCTTTTTCTTAAAAACCGTTTACTTGGTTATCCTTCTTTATGAGCGCCTGTTTTTGTAGGTGGTTAAGCTTCTTTATTTCCCGTTCCCGTTTCATTGCTTTGCTACGGCTATTAAAAATCTCAACATAAGCTAGTCTTTCGGGCGGATGTGATTTAGTGTATCTGGCGCCTTTTCCTGTTTGATGTTGTCTTATACGTTCGCCAATATCTTTAGTGTAGCCTGTGTAGAAGCTTCCGTCACAGCATTTTAGGATATATACGTAGAAGGCCATGATTATGTTATTGCCCCACTTCAGGTGACAGACAATCAAACACGACACCTTTTTGCATTGCCCTTTTCAAGTAAGCTTCTGGATCAATATCTATAACTCTAGTCCGATCTACATCGATAATATAGATTGCTTGTATGCGTGCATTGCATATGTCTTCAAAGGTTACAGGCGGTTTATGGTAGTAAGCATCGCAGAGGGCTTTTATTTGTTCTATTTCAACTTCTGTGCGGTTGCGGGGTGGTTTGGCTAAAGTTTGAGGAAAAGGCAAGACGTAATGCGGCGGGACTCCTAAAGCGAATTTTCCAGCGAAACTACTGTATCTAATTATTTTGCTTGCAAGTCGCGCAGAGGTGTAGGTTAATGGGGCAAGAGCGTTTTCTGGTGGGATGAAACCTGTCTCGATTTCCACTATCAAGTTACCTAAGCCCTTAACGCCGTATAAGTCACAGGTTAATAGTTCGTTTAGGGGATATTCAAGTTGTATATCGTAGTCTTTCTCGACTAGGTGCTTGGCACATACAAGCTCCATTACTGAGTGGTTAATTTTAACAAGGTTTTCATTGTGTAGCTTAATTAACCGTTCTTTCAGCTTAGAAAGCTTATTATCTACAGTAGATTCTATGTTTACTGTTAAGCGGTCGAGAAGTGTAGTGAGGTCACGATCGAATTTGTCCCTGCTGCCCATGGACTGTACCTTACAAATATGCTTTTCTATTCTATCTATTGTTTAAAATATATAAAGCAGAAGAATTGTCGTCTTTGGAATTTAATTGACGACATGTCGCTTACATGCCCAACTCTAACGTCACTAGGTCTGAGTTAATACTAATCTTGCATTGGGCACATCAACTTCAATTATTTTATAACCACTAAATTCTTTAGATGCGCCCATAATATCTCTAACTACAATCATATTTCCTTCAGTTTTGGCATAGATTACATCTTTGAATTCTATTTTTCCGTTCAATATTACATTAAATTCACACATTACTTAATTCACAATAGAAAAAAAGCGTCCTAAGTAATAAATAATTTTAAAGAAAAGAAAAAAAAGAACCTGACCTTTTTTAGGAGAATTTTGTACCTTTGTACTAATTTATTAAGGTAAACCTATCTTTCTGTATCTATGAAACTCGTCTCTGCTTGCCTGCTTGGTGTCAATTGCACATTTGAGGGAAAAAACCGTTTACAACCACAACTGTTAGAAGAATTCAAAAAAGGTGAACTATTTCCAATTTGCCCCGAAATACTAGGCGGTTTATCCATACCCCGTATACCTGCAGAAATCCAAGGTGGAACTGGCTTAGACGTGATAGAAGGCAAAGCTTACGTAGTTAATATGCAAGGCATAGACGTTACGGATGAATTCATGAAGGGCGCATATGAAACGTTAAAAATTGCTCATACAATTGGTGCAAAAGAAGCCTTGCTTGTCGAGAAAAGTCCGTCTTGTGGCAGCGACAAAATATTCGACGGTGCATTTACCGCGCACTTCAAATCAGGTGACGGTGTAACAGTGGCTTTGCTAAAGAAAAAAGGCATTAAAGTCACTTGTATAAGAATAGATAATGTAGAAACTGTTACCAGTTCCGCAGTACAATCATCGTGTTAGTTTTCATTATTCCATCAACACGGCGGATTTTTTCGATACACTCATCGACTTCTTCTACATTCATGCCGCTGATGACAGTGACTATGTCATATTCTCCGGTGACCTCATAGAGGGTTTCTACGTTAGGTAACGCCATGATCTTCTTGGAGACTTCAAGTGTTGGGAAACTAGGATTTGTTGCTAGTAATGTTATAGCTTGGGCTCCCTCGGCGGCACCTACTTTTACTGTGAATTTGCGGATAACTCCGTTGTCAGTTAGGGTTTTGATTCTCTTTCGTACTGCTCCTTCTGAGAGACCTATTTGGCTACCGATGTCTCCATATCCTGCTCGGGCGTCGTCTTTTAGGCGTTTTATGATCTGTTTGTCTTTTTCATCCATCCCGTTTACCCTGTTTGTTTATAGCTTAGAAAAATTTAACGGTTTCCATACTTACCAGTCTTGAATGTTTGCGTTTTTCGTTATAACTCTAACTTTATGCAGTGTCTTTTTTCCGATTCCTTGCCTTTTTTTATGTATCAAATAGGACAATAGAAGCCCAACTTGTAATGAATAGGTCGCAACGTTTAAAAGTTTCACAAAAATATTTGATTGACATTTCCAAAGAAAAATAAAGTGACTGATAAAAATGATAAAACAAGCAAACCAGCCAGAAGAGGTGACCGCTATCACTAAGGCAAAATGTCCCGATTGTGATGCAGATCTAAATGTCCCATTAGACACTGAAAAAGGCGAAATTCTAAGTTGTCCTAGCTGTGGGCTCGAACTTGAAGTTAAACAGGTTAACAGCGGATGCGTAGACCTTCAAGAACTTACAATTGAAGGCGAAGACTGGGGCGAATAAACGGTATCTACCACCCAGCTTTCCTGTTTTAAACCACCCTTTTAAGGATAAATTTTCAAAGACGGATGACAGCGATGAGCATTGCCCTTTTGTATGAGCGTTCGGAGAATGACGAAACCGGAATTAAACTGACTGCACAGCAACTTGGCATAGATTTAGCATTCATCCCTTTTCGGAAAATCGCGTTTTCCATAGGTAAAGATGGTTTTGGTGCTAAAACAAAAGGCAAAGACTATATCAAAACGCTCGACGACACTAAGGTCGTTTTAAACCGTGCTCAAAGCAAGAATCGGCGCTTACATGCTTCATACATAATAGAAACTATCGGTAAAAAAGCAATAAACTCTTCGCAAGTTGAATTCGTTTGTTATAGTAAACTCCGAACCCTGTTAAATCTATACAAAGTAGGTATTCCAATTCCTAAAACAGTGTTTGTCCCTTGTGATGCCACCGACATAATGAAAAGCGGGAAAGAAATCCATAATGAAAAAGATATAGCTGACCTTTTTGAACAAGAGTTTCCAATAAGTACTGGTATAGTAGTAAAAGCTGATGCTGGAACACACGGCAAAATGATTATGTTAAGTAAAGACCGCGACGAATTGGAAGCAAACATTAAAAAAATTAAACCAAGTATCATAAACCCTATTGGTGTTGTTGCACAAGAATTAGTCCAGAAATGGTTCTATGATTTAAGGATAATAGTTTCCAAAGAAAAAGGCAAAGAACCAGTCTGTTATCACACTGCAATGGCTCGCGCTGGTTTCAAAGACTTTCGCACTAATACCTTTCTTGGTAACTTGGTTTTTCACTCTAGACTACCATTGCGCGTTCAAGAATTAGCTATAAAAAGCGGTAAAGCACTAGGACAAGATACTGAGGCTTGGATTTTTGCTCTTGATGCCATGGTTAATGTTGGTAATAACAAGGATGCGGATGAGGAGTCTATTAAAAATCAACTTGATTTAGCAACACAGGCATGGGCACCAGTGCAAAAGATTAAGACTGACCAGGAGAGTTTAACCAACTTTCAAGCTTGGAATAAAAAGTTGGAAACTGCTTTTAACACTTATAAGGACACTTCAGTCTATGAAAATGTCAACAGAATAATCGAAGAGAGTGTAGATAAGAACCAGAGGGATTTAGTGTTTCATGAATCGAATTCCTGTCCTGAATTCTGGGAGAACACTCGACTAGCAACTGGATTAAACGTTGCAGTTCCTTTACTTAAGAGTGCTCAAAGTCTAATCGACAATTAATTAAACGAGGAGATAAACGTGACTACAAGAATTGGAATAATCGGCGGCACAGGATACGTTGGAAGTGAACTCTTACGTTTACTTCTTTTTCATCCAGATGTAGAAGTAACGATGGTTACTTCTCGTCAGAGTGCAGGCGAATTCGTTTTTAACGTACACCCTAACCTTAGAGGTCTAACACAATTAAAATTTGTTCCCCAAGATATGGAACAGTTACAGAAGAATTGTGACTTAATCTTCACAGCTACTCCACATGGTGGATCAGTAAACCTTGTCCCTAAATTCCTCGAGGTCGGACTCAAAGTAATAGACATGAGTGCTGATTTTCGCTTTAAAAACCCTGTTGATTACGAAACTTATTACGGTTGGAAACATGCTTACCCAGATATACTCAAAGAAGCGGCGTACGGTTTGCCTGAACTACATCGGGAAGAAATCAAGCAAGCTAAGCTAGTTGCATGTCCAGGATGCGAAGCAACAGCTGCTATTTTAGGTTTAGCACCCATAATAAAAGCCGGAATGATAGATTCACAACATATAGTTGTTGACCTCAAAGTAGGTTCCTCAGGTGGAGGCAGTAAGCCCACTATCGCTTCACACCATCCTGAACGTTTTGGAGGCGTGCGACCCTACAAAGTTGTTGGGCATCGCCACATTGGTGAAGTTGAACAGGAACTAAACATCTTAGGCGCCGAACAAATCAAAATCTCTTTCACACCACACGCTGTCAACATGGTTCGCGGTATATTGGCAACTATTCACACTTTTCCTAAACAGAAAGTGGAAAACAAGGATCTCTGGCGCGCCCTTCGTGGAATGTATGGTAGTGAACCATTCGTGCGTATAGTAAAATACCTCAAGGGGCCCTACCAATTACCGGATCCTAAAATCATCACAGGCACCAATTATTGTGACGTGGGGTTTGAAATAGATGAACATGCAAATCGTCTCATTATCTTCTCAGCTATTGACAACATGGTTAAAGGTGCCGCTGGACAGGGTGTTCAATGCCTTAATTTAATGTTAGGTATAGACGAAACTACAGGCCTTAAGAGCACTGGGTTCCATCCAATGTGATAGCTATGTTGCTTGTTATAAAGATGGGCGGTAGCATCCTTAAAGAGGGTGCGTCAAGCGACCTTTTAAGTGACCTAAAAGAAATTGCTAAGGAACATAGCGTTGTCTTAGTTCATGGTGGGGGTGCTGAAGTCTCAGAAATTGCTACTAAACTGGGCAAAGAACAAAGATTTATCATGTCACCTGATGGTTTCCGGAGTCGCTATACTGACAAAGAAACTATTGAGATCTACACGATGGTTATGGCAGGAAAAATAAACAAACAAATCGTTTTGGCACTTGAAGGTCAAGGTCTATCCGCAGTTGGTTTAAGCGGGCTGGATGCGGCACTATTAAAAGCTGAGCGCAAACTCAGGCTCATAGCAGTCGACGAGCGTGGACGCAAAAAAGTAATAGATGGCGGCTATACAGGTAAAATCACTGAGGTAAATGTCACCCTCCTCAGACTGTTGATGGAAAAGGGCTATGTACCAATCATAACTCCAATTGCATTAAGCCAAGATAATGAACCTCTAAACGTGGACGGTGACCGAACTGCTGCTATTGTTGCGGGGGTACTTAAAGCGGATAAGCTTATTTTACTCACAGACGTCGAAGGTCTAATTCTCAATGGTGAACGTGTACCTAAAATTGCATCTACAGAAGTTAAAGAAGTGCTTTTCAAAATCGGAGGCGGAATGAGCACCAAAGTCCATGCAGGTCTTGAAGCATTAAATCAAGGTGTAAGCGAAGTCCTCATAACATCTGGAACAGCTAAACAACCTATAACATCAGTTCTTAATCATAAAGTTGGCACAGTGATAACAAATGAATGAAGAAGAAATCATGAATACTGAGAACCGTTATTTAGCTAACGTTTTTAGTAAAAAACCAATTGTCCTAACAAGTGGTAAAGGAGCAATACTCTGGGACATTAACGGAAAAGAGTATGTTGATTGTGCAAGCAGTTACGGAGTTGCAGCATTAGGTCATTGTCACCCGCGGGTAGTTGAAGCAGTTAAAAAGCAAGCTGAAAAGCTCATCACTTGCCACAGTTGCTACTACAATGATACACGTGCTGAATTCATTAAAAAATTAGTAAACATCACGCCAAAGGGATTGGATAAAGCTTTTCTCTCTAATAGTGGTGCTGAATCTGTTGAATGTGCCATCAAACTTGCACGTAAAGCTACAGGTAAAAGTGAAATAATCGGTGTTATGGGCGCTTACCATGGTAAAACTATGGGTGCCCTCTCTCTAACGTGGGATAAGAAGTACCGTGAACCCTTTATGCCCCTTATTCCCGACATGAAACATATCCCTCCGGATAATGTTAGTAAGCTACGGGAAGCAATAACTGATAAAACCGCCGCTGTTATCATGGAGCCTATCCGTGGTGAAGGTGGAATACGAGTACCTCCGGATGGTTACCTCCAAGATGTAAAAGAGATTTGTACCAAACGGGGTATTTTATTAATTTTTGATGAAGTACAGACTAGTTTTGGTCGTACTGGAAAATTATTTGCTTGCCAAAATTGGGATGTAACACCTGATGTTATGTGTTTGTCTAAGCCGTTTGCTGGTGGTTTACCCATTGGTATAACTATTGCCCGCGAGGACCTTATGTCTTCGTTCAAGGTGGGTGAGCACTCAACTACTTATAGTGGTAGCCCCATTGTTATGGCTGCTGGATGCGCTGCAATAGATGTCTTAGTTGAAGAAAAATTAGCTGATAAAGCTGCTTTAAATGGTAAGTATTTCAAGGCGCAACTTGAAGATTTAATGGTTAAACACAAAACTATCAAGGAGATTCGTGGTTTAGGATTGATGATTGGTATGGAATTGCGGTGTGACGTTTATAATGTGATTCAAAAAATATTAGGTAAGGGCGTTCTTGTTATTGATGCAGGACGTACCGTTGTTCGAATGTTACCCCCGATAGTTATCAACAAACCCCAAATTGACCGTGTTATTACCGTATTAAATGAAGCATTAGGAGAAGATGAGAATGAACGAGCAAGCAACACGTTTTCTAACTAACCTACTTGGTATTTACAGTCCTTCTGGCAAAGAACAAGCAGCAGCAAACTACATAGCTACTGAAATGAAACAGATGGGCTTTGAAGTCGGCATAGATAGTATTGGTAACGTAATAGGTGTTGTCGGCTCAGGTGAACCCGTTATTTTACTTTGTGGCCACATGGATACAGTTGCAGGTCACCTGCCTCTTCGCTTGGATGAAGGAAAAATCTATGCTCGAGGTGCGGTTGACGCCAAAGGTCCACTAGCCGCTATGATTATGGCTGCTCAGGGCGCCAGTAAAGACCCTAGATTTATGGGTAAAATACTCGTAGCAAGTGTGGTTGAGGAAGAAGCCACGAGCAAAGGTGTTCGCCATCTTATCACACAGGGGATTGATGCTGATTATGCCATATTTGGTGAACCCAGCGGTGAAGGAAATATAACTATTGGTTATAAGGGTCAAATCCAGCTAAAGATAGTCGTTAAAACCGACACAGGGCACTCTTCTACGCCTTGGCTTTTTGATAATGCGTTGGAAAAAGCATATGAGCTGTGGGAAAAAATTAAAGCTGCCTGTACATTCCCCTCTATAGAACCGCAGGAGACACCTTTTACTGCAATAACTGTTTGCTTGGTTCGTATGGTGGGCGGTCGAGCGAACTCGGTTATTCCTTTTGAAGCTGAAATGAACCTTGATATCCGTGTTCCAATTCAGTATACGACAACACAGGTTTATGACAAAATGATGAAAATCATTGCTGGATACCAGAATACCAACCCAAAAGTTGGTATTAAAACCAGCGTACTTGACACTGTAGAGCCGTTTGAAGCCAACAAAGCCACCCGTTTAGTGCACGTTCTATCGTCTTCTGTCCGCAAAGTTCTCAATAAACCTGCAACATTACTGCGTAAGACTGGTACTGGCGACATGAATATTCTTGGTAAGTCTATGAATTTGCCAATCGTTACTTATGGTCCAGGCGACTCACATCTCGACCACACAGTTGATGAGCACATAGAAATTCAAGAATACCTTAATACAATTGAAATTTACAAAGAAACTATACTCAAACTATCAGAACTTCATAACATTAAAAATG
>LSQX01397923.1_pt1 | contig 30328 bp, 28 predicted proteins | sample 654561 | NCBI WGS metagenome assembly LSQX01 (sample SAMN04489861, study PRJNA283612) | anaerobic digester metagenome | isolation source: 4 biogas reactors fed with cattle manure at either 37C or 55C with and... | place: Denmark: Kongens Lyngby | collected 2014 | reverse complement strand
GCAGAGTATGACCCACACCACGTAGAGCGTGGTATCATTGTTGGTAATGCAGGGCAAGCCCTATCAGGCAATATTATACCTTCGCTATCATCTCTTATTATTGGTTGATTTAATTGTGGTGATAAATCCTGTAAAATTAAATATACCCCAGTACATATTACTCCATCAGGAATTTCATAATAAAATTCGATACTATCATGCACTCCCTCATCTAAACCAAATAACAAATCTGTTTGATACATCTGCCATCGAGTTTCATTGGGAGAAATGTATGCCTCATCTTCTTTCCACTCTGTCCAACCTTGTTTTGGTTTGTGTACCCTGTAATGAATTAAAATATCCTTCGGTGATATTTCCTGATCTATTTTCCATCCAAAAGCAAAGGATGTAAAAACTATTGGTGTCTTGATACTAATGATCTTACTTGGCGATAATAGATCATTATCTAATTGTACAATTTGTATATGATGGAGATCATTTTCCTCATCATATATTACTTCATTATATTGACCAAAACTCAATGAGGTCAAAAAAAATGTAATAATCAATAATGATATTTTCATGTTAATTATTTTACAAATTAAATACGAAATTACATAAATTTATATAAAAAGTCTAACTAATATTATATTTTTATATAATATTAGTTAGACAATTATGTTTAGTATTAAATTTCTTTTATTATTCTGATCACACCATCTAAATGATAAGATAGAATTGGCTAAAGCATTTTGAAGTTTTATATATTAATAAAAAAACTTCTTTATTATAAAAATTATAAAAAAGTTATGAAACCATCAAAAATTTTTATTCTTGTTTTTTATTAACTTTTTTAGGAGTGATTTCAAAGAGCAAATGATCCTTTGGTACAGTATCACCTTCTTTAACATAAATTTTTTTAATTATTCCATCAATAGGGGCCAGAACTTTATTATTCATTTTCATAGCCACTAAATCGCACAAGATATCACCTTTATTAATTTCATCTTTTACATTTACTCTTATTTTTTCTATTACTCCTGGAATAAATGCAAAGACTTGATTAGGATTTTTTTTAACAAAAGTTTTTCTTTTTTTGTATTTATCAGGTATAATAGTATAATAAGTGGCTTCATTAATGGTGATCTCTTCGAATTTTAATTTTTCGTTTTCTATATTTTGAATATTATTATCTTCTTTCATAATAAATGTTTTAGAATGGAGGGATGCCATGTTTTTTTTCTGGTATAATAACCGTTTTATTTGTAGATACTTTTAATGAATGAGTTATGTACATTCGAGTATCTTTAGGATCTATTACAGCATCTATATGACCATATGCTGCGGCTACATAAGGATTAGCAAATTTCATTCTATATTCTTCTACTTTCTTTTTTCTCATTTCTTCAGGGTCTTCGGCATCTTGAATTTCTTTTTTAAAAATAATATTAGCAGCCCCCTCTGGTCCCATAACGGCAATTTCAGCAGTAGGCCAAGCAAAAACGAAATCAGCTTGCAAATGTCTCGAACCCATAGCTATATAACCGCCACCATATGCTTTACGGAGAATTATAGTGATTTTAGGAACGGTAGCCTCACTGTAAGCATATAAAATCTTAGCACCGTGTCTGATTACTCCACTATGCTCTTGGTCTACTCCAGGCAAATATCCTGGTAAATCAACAAATGTAACTATAGGTATATTAAAAGCATCGCAAAAGCGAATAAACCTTGCGGCTTTGTCGCTACTATCTACATCTAGCACGCCAGCTAAATACAATGGTTGATTAGCTACTATACCTACTGTCATACCTTCTATTCTAGCAAAGCCTATTACTATATTAGGTGCAAAAAGTTCTTGTACTTCAAAAAAGAAACTAGCATCTGCTATAGCCTTTATAATATCTCTAACATCATAAGGTTCTTTTTCGTTATTAGGGAAAATTTTTGAGATTTTGTATTCTTTTGTATCAGGTTCTTCTGCTTCGAATATTTCAGGTTTTTGTGAATTATTCCATGGAATAAAGCCAAGTAAGGTTTTAATCTGTGTGAAACATTCAAATTCATTATAAGCAAAGAAATGTGCATTACCACTAATAGAGGCATGAGTACGAGCACCACCTAGTTCTTCCATTGATATTTCTTCACCTAAAACGGTTTTAATGACTTCTGGGCCAGTAATAAACATTTTAGAAATACCATCTACAACAAAAACAAAGTCTGTAAGAGCAGGAGAATATACTGCTCCGCCAGCACAAGGTCCTAAAATAACACTAATCTGAGGTATCACGCCAGATGAAATCGTATTTCTATAAAAAATTTCGCCATAACCAGCAAGGCTATTAACGCCTTCTTGGATACGCGCACCACCAGAGTCATTAATCCCAATCAATGGAACTTTCATCTTGAGGGCATGATCCATAATTTTTGTGATTTTTTTTGCATGCATATATCCCAAAGATCCACCTGCAACAGTAAAATCCTGAGCATAAATACATACTGGATGTCCATCAATAGTGCCAGTGCCAGTTACTACGCCGTCACCAGGCAAATATTTCTTGTCCATATCGAAATCTTTACCTGCATGCTCTACGAATAAATCATATTCGTGAAAAGAACCAGGATCTAATAAGGCTAATATACGTTCACGAGCTGTGAGTTTACCCATAGATACTTGTTTTTCGATGGCACTCATACCGCCACCTTGCTGAGCACTTAACATCCGTTTTTTTAATTCTCTTGTTTTTTGTCTTAATGACATAATTTTAATTTTTTTAAAATTAATTGAACTGCAAAGATAACTTTATTTTTTTAAATGTGATTTTTTTAATTGTTTTTGCATTAATTAATGATTTTGATATAAATTTTTTCACCTTTTTTCACACCTAATAGCTCACTTGCATTGAAACCTTTAATTCCCAATTCTAATAAATCTTGACTATTAAAAAAAGCAAAAATATTTTGTTCATTTACATCTATGTAACCCTTTGACAGCTTATATATTTTATAATGTCTAATTGACATTTGCCATTTATGATCCATCAAATTGATTTGAAAAAAATCATTAGTTATATTAGTAATAATATTACCAAAATTATCTATATGTATTACCTCGCCTATAACTATGCCATTATTGATAGAGGGCATAGGAAATAAATATGGTATTATTTCTTTTTCATCAGTTATTATTTTAGTCCATTGCTGTAGAGATTTTTTTTGATAAATATTAGAAATTGCAAATATAAAATAATCTAATTCATAAAACGACTGATATTTTATATTATCATTAGTGATTTTATAGATAGACAACTTATTGAAATATTTATGAATATAATAATATAAAATACCATTATTAGGAGCTATAAAATGATGGTTAAATCCATTAATATATAAAAAACCATTATCTGGAGATATATTAGAATTAATAGTAATCAAATGTATTGTATCATTTGGAAAATGATGCCAAGTAGCATTAAATAGATAATTAGCATCAATAAAATCATTAGGAGCTATATCATTAGAGATAACAATAACATTATGCAAAATATCGTTTTTTAATAATTCACCCATAAATATACTTAAATATGGGTTATTATTCCCCCAATCACTAATTAAAGTTATATTAATAGCCATTGCAGTTAACTAATTTTATTTGTAATTTTGCATTATTAAATTCAAAAATAAAAATATTTATTTTAATGAGTGAAAAATTTTTTGATTTGCATCTAGTAGATCATAGTGGATTATATGGAATAAAAGATTCAAACATTGAACTGATAAGGACCCTTTTTCCAAAACTAAAAATAATAGTAAGAGGAGACATGCTAAAAGTAATAGGAGAAGATGATGAAATAGAACTTTTTTATAATAGATTTCAGACATTACTAGAGCATTTTGATAAACAGGGCAAAATAGATGAAAATGATATTATGAATTTGATGCTTCACGATAAAAAAGAATTGCAATTAAATGATGACCTAAATGGAAAAGACTTAATTCTGTATGGACGTAATGGGGTACCTATAAAAGCTCGTAGTCCTAACCAAAAACTAATGTTAAGCTCTATCAATAAAAATGATATGTTATTTTGTATAGGTCCGGCTGGTACAGGTAAAACATATACTGCTGTAGCTATAGCGGTGAAATTTTTAAAGGATAAAAAAGTAAAAAAAATCATCTTAACTCGTCCAGCTGTGGAAGCAGGTGAAAACTTAGGATTTCTTCCAGGAGATTTGAAAGAAAAATTAGATCCATACATGCAACCATTATATGATGCCCTTAATGATATGTTACCTGCTGCTAAGTTAAATTCATATTTCGAAGATGGCACTATAGAAATAGCACCATTAGCTTTTATGCGTGGTAGAACATTAGAAAATGCATTTGTCATCTTAGATGAGGCTCAGAATGCTACACTAGGACAGATGAAGATGTTTTTAACTCGTATGGGAGAAAATTCTAAATTTATCGTTACTGGAGACGTAACACAAATAGACCTCCCACCACATCAAACTTCGGGCTTGTTACACACTTGTAAAATATTAAAAGATATCAAAGGTATCAATTTTATATTTCTAAATGAAACAGATGTAATGCGACACCCATTAGTATCTCAGATTATAAAAAAATTTGAGCAAAATCAAAAAAATAACGATTAAATATTATTTTCAATCTATTATTAATTATTTTTATTAAAAAAATTTTTTTAAGTAAAATTTACTAATTTTGTTATTTTAAATTTTATTATATAAAATTTATGATTTTTAGTATCAAGGAGTCGTATATATACATAATTTTAATTGTTTTTACTTTTTTATCAAGTATATTATTAAACTATCTTTTGCTCAATTATAGCAAAGTATTAAGAAAAGGCAAAATAATCAAAAATGGTGAAAGATGGTCAGATACTAAAACACCTACTATCGGAGGGACTACTTTTTTTATCATTTTTTTGCTATCTATAGTATTTTATGCTCAGTTTTCTCTTATATTAGGTTTAGATATTAGTATAAAAGAAGTGATTTTTTTAACTGTGGGTGCTAGTATAGCTTATTTACTAGGTCTTTATGATGATACATTTTATTTGAATCCTATCTTAAAGTTATTAATTCAATTATTAATAGCTTTTATATTAATATTTGGCGATATATATATAAAATTATTTAATGTAAATTTTTTTAATTATATCCTCACAGCAATATGGATAATAGGCATAATGAATGCTACTAATCTGCTAGATAATATGGATGGTACTACTAGTATAGCTATATTGGGGATAGCAGTTTCGATTTTAGTTTTATGTATATACAATAATGTAATTGAAAATATATTTTTAGCTTCATTATTAATGATTATAGGTATAATATTAGGTTTTTTGATATTTAATTGGCCAAAAGCTAAAATATATATGGGAGATAGCGGCAGTATGTTACTGGGTTATATATCAGCTATATGGGGCATCAAGTATATATGGAACTTAGGTAATTTGATCCCTAATATTTCTTACCATTGGGTAGTTCCATTTATTTTAATAGCAGTTATCTATTGTTTGCCTATTTTCGATACTACTATAACATTTTTGAAGAGATTGATTTATCGTCGTTCACCTTTATTAGGTGGCAAAGATCACACTACACATCATCTGATTTACCTAGGATTATCTAATTCACATGTACTTTTTTTGATGATGCTCATATCTATTTTAAACATAATAGTATCTTTTAATTTTATTAATCATATTGATCATCTGAATAGTTTTTTTTATTTAGGTATTTTTTTATATTTAATAATTATATTTGCATTTTTAGTGTATACATCATTTACAAATGTTGAAAAATCATATCCAAATGAAAAAATTAAAAGAGGGGCAATTAAATAATTTTTTAATTTTATTATTATTAATAAGTACAATTTTTTTATTTACTTTTTCAATAAAAAATAATAATAACAATAAATATTACGAATATTCACAAAAAAATTATAAAGTTTTTACTTTTGCTATTCCAGATACAGTTTACTTTGCTGGACAATTAATAGACCTTACCAATCCCTTTATACGAGAACGTGTAGAATCTGAGATATATAGTATAGCTTATTTTCATTCTCAATTTATAAAAACAGTGAAGCAAACAGAGAGGTATATGCCCTATATCGAACAAGAATTAAAAAATAAAGCAATGCCATCAGATTTAAAGTATATAGCTATCATAGAGAGCAATCTTATGCCTACTACATCCCCAGCTGGTGCTAAGGGAATTTGGCAATTTATGAAAGGTACTGCCACTAAATATGGATTAGAAGTAACAGATGATGTAGATGAGAGATTAAATTTCGAAAAATCTACTATTGCAGCTTTATCCTATTTACATGATTTATATAATATGTTTGGTGATTGGCTTTTAACTATAGCTGCTTATAATGCTGGTGAAAATTATATAAAAAACAAAATAACTCAACAATATACAAATAATTTTTGGGATTTAGTGATGAATGCCGAAACTGCACGATATATTTCTAGAGCTATAGCTACTAAGCTAATATATCAATCATTGAAAACTTATGGTTTTTATATACCAGTATTAGAGCTTTATCCTCCATATAAATATAAAGAAATAGCAATAGATACTTCTATAAAAGACTTACCGCTTTTTGCTAAACAGATGAATGTGTCTTATTATAATTTCAAAAAATTAAACCCTTGGCTGATAAGCGATAAGCTCTCTAATGCGGGGAATAAAAAATATATTATTCGCATTCCTGTGGATACTGTTTTTAAGATAACAAATAAATTAAATAATGACACAATAAAATTAATAGAAAGGATTTAATAAACTTAAAATTTAAAGTTTTTTTAACGTTAATATAGATAAATTTTAAATATTTTGCTTTTATAATTAAAAATACATCAAAAATATTTCTTATAATTTTATAAAAAACATAGATAAAATACCAGCTATAATATATATTTTCATTATATCACTGATATTTTTCCATTGAGATTTTTCCTTTGCTTTGAGAGTAAGTATCATGACATAGATACCAAAAGGGATTAATATGAACGCAAAGTAATACCCCATTATAATATATGCACTATTGAATAGTCTAATAGTTACATATATTAATTCTACCATAATAAAAATCAAGGAGGCTAATACAACCCATTTAGCAGTATTAATACCATATTTTATAGGAATGTTTTGACAGTTATATTCTTTGTCTCCATCTATATCTACAATGTCTTTTGCGACTTCTCTGGCAAAAGTTATAAAGAATGATAAAAGAGCATACGTGAAAATAAAAAAATTCATAGTTTTCCACATACTTATTGGTAATAGATGAGCATCAATACCATTAAATATTACTATTAACCATGGCAATAAAATGTTAAAGGCTGCCAATATACTTACTATTACATTACCAATGATAAGTTCTCGTTTAAATTTAGAACTATAAAACCAAAACATAGCTGCTACGAAAATATAGATAATAAATAGTTCACCATTTTTCCATACCAAACATTGGTAAAAACTAAGAATTATACCGAGAGAAGTAAGGATTATAAATGAATACAATCCTGTTTTATATGGCAGCTTATGATGAAGTATCAGCCTATTGGGTTTATTGATTTCATCCATACCATAATCATAATAATCATTTAGAGCATATCCACCTGCAGCCATCAAGATAAAAGCGAGTGAAATCAAGAAGTATTCTAATCCATTAATAGGCATAGCAGTACCATCAATAGCATAAAAATTTACTAAAATTTGGTTATAAACCAAATAAAAGATTAAACTAATTAATAATAGGTCTATCCACCTGATCAATTGAAAAAAGTTAGTAACTTTTTTTACCATTCTAAGCATTCTTTGTCCATCCATTTATTTTGCGCTTTTAAGATTTGTTCACCTATTTCTCTTACACAACCTTTACCGCCTTCGTATCTTGAAATATAATCAGCTACTTCTTTGATCTCTTGAGCTGCGTCAGCAGGGCATACAGATACTCCTGCATTTATCATAAGCTCATAATCTGGTATATCATCACCTATAAAAAGGATTTCATAGTCATTGATATTAAATTTTTTCTTTATTAATTCATATTCAGTCAATTTATTTACAATGCCTAAATGAATATTTTCTATGTTTAGCGATTTACATCGCCATCGAATAGAATCAGCATTACTACCGCTAATCATAATCACATTAAATCCTTTTTTTATTAATAATTGCAAGATATAACTATCTTTTACGTTACCAGCCCTTATTTCCCTACCATTTTCTACTATATACACCTTGCCATCTGTCAATACGCCATCATAATCTAAAATTATAGTTGTTATATTTTTTAATTTTTCTTTATAATTTTTCATTTAAATAATATTTTATTATTGCTTTGCTTATTACTTCATATATATCTGCACCTATTGGCAAATCTTTTTTTAATAATTCTAAATGTTTAGCTATGATTTCACTATCATTTCTTATAGCTGGTCCAGTCTGTACATCTGCAGGATGAAAATAATCTAACCTTTCGATAGTTTCCTTTATTAATGGTTTTAAAATTTCATAATGTAAATTATATTTTTCTAAGATATCATAAGAAATTACATAAAGAAAATTTGGAAAATTGGAAGATAAAACTCCTGTAACATGAAGAGCTATACGTTGATTTTGAGTGACTAAATAATAATTTTGATGAATCGAATCACATAAATTTGTTAATTGATTAATAGTAAATTGATCATTGGCTTCGATAGCAAAATTAATAAAAGGCACTGACAATGGTCTGCCTTTTCTAAATGTTTGAAAAGGATATAAAACCCCATAATGCCTATGTTTATTCAATACCTCTGCAGGCAATGTGCCAGAAGTGTGTACTACTATGCCATTATTAGTTTTAATTTTTTTGGACGTATCACTAACAAATTTTTCTTGACGTGTGATGATATAAAAATCAGCATTCTCTGGTATAGTATCAGAAAAAAAGAAATCATCTTTATCATTTGGTTTTGAAGTTACAACCATCAACTCTTCACAAACAGGTTTTAAAAATCTACTAAGATGCCATCCTACATTACCATAACCTATTAAGACTATTTTCATAATTTGAAAAATTTAGAAATATTACGTTCAGTTTCTCTTTTTTTTATAGCTTCCCTTTTATCATGTTCTTTTTTACCTCTTACTAAAGCTATTTCTAACTTTGCAATCCCTTTTTCATTGATATAAAGACGCAGAGGCACAATAGTAAGCCCAGATTCTTTTACTTTTGATTCTAATCTTCTCAATTGATGTTTATGTAATAGCAATTTTCTATCTCTTTTAGGTTCATGATTATTATATGTTCCATGTGAATACTCAGCTATATGCATATTTTTGACCCATAGCTCACCATCTTTAAATACACAATAAGCGTCAGATATAGAAGCTTTATTTTGTCTGATACTTTTTATTTCTGTACCAGTGAGTACTATTCCAGCTTCATATCTATCTAAAATAGTATATTCAAATTTAGCTTTTTTATTTACTATTTCTACTTTATTTGCCATATCTCATTTAAGAATACAAAGATAATTGTTTTTTAATAATATTATGAATAATTATAAACATTACTGAAATTTATTTAGCTATAAATCAAGTTTGAGTCTTGTTATAGAGTAATATTACATATTAATTTTTTGTTTTATCCTTTTTTACTAATTTTTATTAATTTTTTCAAATCTAAAATTTCAATTTCTTTCCCGCTAACACGAATTATATTATCTCTATTAAGAGATCTCAAAGAACGAATGACATTTTCTTTTGAGCAGCCAGCATATTCAGCCAATTCTTGTCTAGAAATAGATAAAGTAAAAGTATTGCTATGATAAACATTTCTAGCTAAAAACAATAAAATATCAGCTATGCGACCATTAATTTGTTTATGAGCCAAACTAATAACATTATAAATAGAATTTCTAAACATATCGGTAGATAATTTAGACAAGTTGATCATAAAATTTTTATTATTCATAGCAAGTATTTTCAATTTATTAAGATCTAATTGGCAACCCATCGAATCTTCTATAGCTACTATAGAAAAGATATTAATATCCTCATTCAATATATTTGCTAATCCTAGTAGTGAGGGAGCACTTACTATTGTTAAGATAAAATTTTTATTATTTTCATCAGTGAAATTAAATTTTACTATACCACTTTGCAAGAAAACTAAATTTAAAGATTTATCATCTTGTTTAAAAATAATATCGCCTTTAGAATAAGATTTTTGTATAGTACTTTCATATAAGAGATCAAAATCTTCTTTGCTCATCGATTGCAAACAAATAGATTTAAAAAGGCAATCTTTGCATATATCAAAAGTGTCTATCATATTATTTTTCATGTTAATTTTATAATATTATTTACAAAAATACAAGAAATAAATGATTCAAAATTGATATTATAAATTTTGTAAGCGTAAAATAAAAATCTTGTAAGTATGATTTTAATGTGAGAGATAATGTATAGTTGTAATGTATAAAAAATATTTTAAGGTGAGCAAAATGGGAGGGAATTTATGAAATTAATAAATGTTTAAGTTTTTCAAGTTTATATGTTAAATAATTTTTTTATTTTTGCAAAAATTTTAATTCATGAAAAAAATCGTAGAGAATACCAGTAAATATCTTGCTATGAGTAAGGAAGAGAATAAAGAATTCTTAGACAACCTTTTTTCTCTAATGAAAAAATTAGANNAAAGAAAAAATGCTCGATTACATCAGATGTATGGTAGCAGGCAAAAGTCTCAGAGCTTGTGCTAAAAAGGTTGGTATCAGCTTACCTACAAGCTTCGCTTGGCGACACAAGATATTAGCAGCTCTACAAAGTTTCGAAGATAATATAAATTTTTTCGGAGTAGTAGAGATGGATGAACTATTGATGGATTATTCCGAAAAAGGTAGAATATACAAAAATGCAGAAGAGCTGAAGCGAGCTAGGAAGCAAAAGCCAAAGAAAGTAGCTGTATTGGCAGCTACTGACAGAGCTGGCAATTTATTATTCAAAAAATTTGAAAGCAAAAAGCTAAGTTCAGAACAAATAGAGCAATTTCTGAAGGCTAAAATGCCAAAGGATGGTGTCATGTGTAGCAGTAATAAAAAAGCATTCAAAAAGGTTAGAAGGAATGTAATCAAGCACAAAGAAATAGTAAATAGCCATAGACAAAAGCGAGGCATATATAGCCTAAGTACCGTCAAGAAAAAGGCTAGTGAATTCACTAATTGGATATATTTCAAATTTAGGGGCGTAGCTACCAAATACCTGCAAAACTACATTATGTGGTATGTAGTGATGGGTAAATACCTCACAGGCAAGACTGTAAGCAATACTGGGCGAATGCTCAACCTCGCATCCTCGGACAGGTGGGCATGGTATCGGTATAGAGAGTTAGTGAATATAACATATGTTAATTGAAACATATATTAAATCCTCGATTATCTTAACCCTTAAAAAAAACTCATATTACCGAAAAACCACACAACTAACTACTTTTATTATATTATAATATTATTTGTTTGTTTCATTTTTGATTATAATTTAGTTATAATATATTGGAAATTTATTTAAAAGCTAAATTATTATTGTCTATTGTAAATAAAAATAAATTTCACGCATAATTAATTCAATTATATTATTTCCCTGGATTTTCAGAATTAAACTTTCAGTTTTTTTAGAATCTTTAAATTTAAATAAATGATAGTTATACTCTATCATTGTTGATGCATTTTATTAATTATATCCCTAGAAAGTGATATAATAATAAAAAGATGCCAAATATCATTTTTAGGCTATAATACCCATTAAATCTGCATTTTAAAAGATTTTTTAAAAATCATAAATTACTACAATTTTAAAAAAGTTATATTTTTGCAAATGTTATAATATAAAATATTATGAATGACAAAAAAATAAGAGGCAAATCTGTATTTTCTAAAAATAATTTAAAAATACTCACAGAGCCTTTTAGTGGTAATAATCCTATAATAGTCCAGATCTTAGGTATTTGTAGTGCTTTAGCAGTTACTGTTAAACTTGAGCCTGCAATAGTTATGGCATTATCAGTTACTTTTGTTTTAAGTTTTTCTAATCTGATTTATTCATTAATTCGAAAAACTGTTCCTCCCAGGATACGTATAATAGTGCAATTAATAATTATTTCCACTTTAGTTATATTTGTTGATCAGTTATTAAAAGCTTTTGTTTATGATATTAGCAAGCAATTATCGGTGTTTGTCGGATTGATAATAACTAATTGTGTTATTATGGGCAGATTAGAAGCATTTGCGAGTAATAATAATCCTTGGACTTCATTTTTAGATGGTGTAGGTAATGGCATAGGATATGGTATGATCTTGATTATTGTAGCATTCTTTAGAGAATTACTAGGATCAGGAACTATTTTGGGTTATAATGTAATACCACAGGCTCTTTATAATCTTGGTTACGTGAATAATGGATTGATGATATTACCTCCAATGGCTTTAATTTTAATAGGTGTAATAATATGGGTGCATCGTAGTATAAATAAAGAATTGACAGATAAAAATTAATAATTATGAAAGAGCTTATTAATATCTTTGTTCGTAGTATTTTTATAGATAATATGATTTTTGCATACTTCTTGGGTATGTGTTCATATTTAGCTGTTTCTAAAACTGTCAAAACTAGTAATGGACTTGGTATAGCAGTGGTTTTTGTTTTAGTAGTCACTGTGCCTATCAATTTTTTTATTAATAAATATTTACTTTCCCCTGGAGCTTTATCTTTTATTAATCCTTCATTGGCTGATGTTGATCTTAGCTTTCTTAGCTTTATAGTTTTTATAGCAGTAATAGCTGCTATAGTACAGTTAGTAGAAATGGTTATAGAAAAATTTTTGCCTACACTTTATATTTCTCTTGGTATTTTTTTACCTTTGATAGCAGTCAATTGTGCTATTATGGGAGCTTCATTATTTATGCAAGAGAGAGGCTTACAGACTTTTAATGAAAGTTTATCTTTTGCTCTTGGTAGTGGTATTGGGTGGTGGCTAGCAATAGTGAGTATAGCTGCTATTAGAGAAAAATTAACTTACAGTAATATACCTGCTCCTTTGAGAGGTAATGGTATAGCTTTTATCATTACGGGTTTAATGGCTATTGCTTTTATGAGTTTTATGGGTATAACAATTTAAAAATTTAATAGCTATGATAATATTAATATCTTTATTTACTAATATTTTGTTAAGTTTTTTGGTTTTTGGCACTATTATTATTTTATTAGTTGTTGGTTTATTATTTGCTAAAGAAAAATTAACTCCTAAAGGACTAGTGAAAATCACTATTAATGGAGAAAAAGAATTAACTACTGAGCCTGGAGATAACCTTTTAATGACTTTAGCTGATAATTTTATATTTTTACCTTCTGCTTGTGGTGGCAGTGGTACTTGTGGTTTATGTAAAGTGCAAGTTTTAAGAGGTGGCGGTAGTATTTTACCAACTGAAATAGGATTTTTTAATAGAAAGCAAATTTTAGATAATTGGAGATTAGGATGTCAAGTAAAAGTAAAGGAAAATATCGAAATAAAAATTCCAGAAACTATTTTAGGTGTCAAGCAATGGGAATGCGAAGTAATTTCTAATAAAAATGTTGCTACATTTATTAAAGAATTAATATTAAAAATGCCAAATGGAGAAATTTTAAATTTCAATAGTGGTGAATACATTCAGTTGTATGTACCTGATAACATAATAGTTGATTTTGCAAAAGATATTTATGTCGAAGATGAGTACAGAGATGAATGGGATAAGTTAGGTATGTGGAACTTAAAAATGATAAATGAAGAAAGTACTTTTAGGGCTTATTCTATGGCAAATTATCCTGCTGAAAATGATATTATTATGTTAAATGTACGCATAGCTACTCCACCTTGGGATAAAAATAAAAATAAATTTATTGATGTACCTCCTGGTATATGCTCTAGCTATATCTTTTCTTTGAAACCAGGTGATAAAGTAAAAATCTCTGGTCCTTATGGAGAATTTCATTTGAAAGATTCTGATAAAGAAATGATTTTTATTGGTGGTGGAGCTGGCATGGCTCCTATGCGTAGTCATATTTTTCATCTTTTCAAAACTTTACATACTCAACGCAAAGTGTCATTCTGGTATGGTGGACGCTCCTTGAAAGAACTTTTTTATATAGATCAATATAGACTTTTAGAAGCAGAAAATCCAAATTTTAAATTTGTCGTTGCTCTGTCTGAACCCAAACGAGAAGATAATTGGAATGGTCCAATTGGTTTCATTCATCAAGTTTTGTATGATTGTTATTTAAAAGATCATTCAGAACCAGAAGAGTGTGAATATTATATTTGTGGACCTCCACCCATGCTTAATGCAGTGCTTGAGTTATTGGATAACTTAGGGGTGCCTCAAGAGAATATAGCTTTCGATGATTTTGGGCTGTGAGCATAGATTTATTGAAAAGAAAAATCTATAAAATATTATTAAAAAATAATTTATTTGACAACTAAATACTAATTGTATACAATTTAAAGCTTAATATTGTAATAATAAAATTTTTTGTTAATATATAAATTATAATTGAGAGGGTGTATGTGTGTGAGACAGGTGAAGCAAAAAAAGGGTAGGGAAGGAGTAATTTTGAAAGTTATTATTTGCTATATGCAGACAATTAGTTATTAAGTTAATTATTAGATATAATAACGAAATGGTGACAATTTTTTTTAAAGAAATTCTAAATTTTCTTTTTTCATAGTTTTTTCACAGTAATAACATCGAAACTTTATATCATCAAAATCATTTAATACTTCAAATTTTGTAGTTATTTGCTCATTATTAGTAATACAATTAGGGTTTATGCATTTCACTAAACCTATGACTTCTTTTGGTAGTTCTACTTTAGTTTTTTTAATAATTTCATATTCTTTTATTTCAATAATAGTAGCTGTCGGTGCTATAAGAGCAATTTTATTTATATCTTCTTTTTCGAAATATTTATTACTAACTTTTATTATTCCTTTTTTCCCCATTTTTTTACTATCTAAGTTAGAACCTAAATAAAAAGCATCATCGAAATTTTCTAAATGTAAAGCACGTAATACTTGTAAAACCACTCCCTGAGGAATATGATCTATCACAGTACCATTTTCTAATGCTGAAACTTTTAATTCTTTTTTATTATATTTATCTTTCATAAATAATTAATTTTATATCTATTAAACTTCTATCCCTAGCATATAACAAATTAATGCTTGTCTAACATACAATCCGTTTTTTGCCTGTTGAAAATAATAAGCATATGGTGTAGAGTCTACAGACGGATCAATCTCATTGACGCGTGGCAAAGGATGCAACACTTTCAAATTGGGCTTCACATTGGTAAGCATATTAGCGTGTAAAATATAAGAATTCTTAACTTTTTCATATTCCACAGGATCGACGAAACGTTCTTGTTGTATGCGAGTCATATAGATAATATCACTTAAGGGAATAGCATCTTCGATTTTTTCATATTGATAGTATGGTAATTTATTCTTTTTTATATAATATTTAACTGCGCTTGGTAGTTTGAGTTCTAAAGGAGAAACAAGGTGAAAAGTAGTATTAAAATCGGTCATAGCTTTTACAAGACTATGCACTGTTCTGCCATATTTCAAATCACCTACAAAGGTGATATTAAGATTATCTAGAGTATTTTGAGTTTGCAAAATACTATATAAATCTAAGAGACATTGAGTTGGATGCTGATTAGATCCATCACCAGCATTTATAAATGGGACGGTACTAATTTCACTAGCATAACGTGCACTGCCATCATAAGGATTTCGCATAATTATCATATCAGTATATTGATTGATGGTTCTAATGGTATCTCCTAAAGATTCCCCTTTGCGTATACTAGTATTGGTAGCTTCTGAAAAACCTACAATTCTACCGCCTAATCTCTGAATAGCTGATTCGAAACTAAGACGTGTACGTGTTGAAGGCTCATAAAAAAGTACAGCTATCAATTTGCCATTTAATATACTCCTATCTGGATTTTCTTCAAATTTTTTTGCCATTTCTAAAACATGAAGAATTTCATCTTTAGTGAAGTCATTTATACTTACCAGATTTTTTTTCATATATTTTTTTATTAAAAAAAAAGCGGCTAATAGCCGCTTTTTATATTATTTTTTTAAATTAAAATTTTTGACAAATTCCTCAAGTATATCATCGAAGGTAGGATCACCTATTTCCTGAAGTTCATAATCTACCCTAACGATAGGTTTGTTGACTTTGATTACTCTCGATAAATCTATAGGAGTACCGCTAATTACTACATCTGCTGGAGTATTATTGATAGTAGCTTCTAGATCTTTTATTTGTTCTTCACCATAACCCATAGCAGGTAATAGGGTCCCGATATGAGGATATTTTTCGAATGTTTCTTTTATTTTACCGACGATGTATGGTCGTGGATCTACAATTTCAGCAGCACCAAATTTCATAGCAGCTAAAGTAGCAGCACCTAAATTCATTTCACCATGGGTGAGGGTTGGTCCATCTTCTACTGTTAAAACTCGTTTACCTTTTATTTGCGAAGGATCCTGAACAGATATAGGAGATGCTCCATCTATTATTATAGCATTAGGATTAATATTTCTAATATTAGTTCTTACAGTATTAATGTCATTTAAGCTTGCAGAGTCTATCTTATTGATAAGTATTATATCTGATATTCTAGCGACAACTTCTCCAGGATAATAATTGATTTCGTGACCAGGACGAAGCGGATCAACTATACCAACCATTAAATCAGGTTTATAAAAGGGAAAATCATTATTACCACCGTCCCATAGTATCACATCACAACCATCAGGGTCATTCTCAGCAGCTCGCAATATAGCTTCATAGTCTACTCCAGCATAAATTACATTACCACGAACTACATGGGGTTCATATTCTTCCATTTCTTCAATAGTACAGTGATGTTTCTGTAAATCTTCTACTGTGGCAAAACGTTGTACTTTTTGTTCGATTAAATTACCATAAGGCATAGGATGACGAACAGCTACAACACGCAACCCTTTTTTCATTAAAATTTCTATTATTCTTCGTGAAGTTTGACTTTTACCACATCCAGTACGCACAGCACAAACAGCAATTACTGGTTTTACTGATTTAAGCATAGTGTCATTTGGACCAAGTAGCATAAAATTTGCACCATTAGCATTGACTACTGCAGATATATTCATCACTTTCTCATATGGTAAATCACTGTATGATAAAACCACATCATGAATATCTAATTCTTTAATTAATTTGGGTAAATCTGATTCAGAAAAAATCGGAATGCCATCTGGATACAATTTACCTGCTAATTCTGCTGGATATTTCCTATCATCAATATCAGGAATTTGCGCAGCTGTGAAAGCGACAACATTATAATTTTCATTGTCTCTAAAATAAACATTAAAATTGTGAAAATCTCGTCCCGCTGCACCTAGGATTACTACATTTCGTTTCATAAATATAATTTTTGTTTTTGCAAAGATAAATAATTTTTTTTATTATATATAATTTTTTTAAGAATTATACCTACCTATTCATTTAAAATTTGTTATTAAACCTTAATATATTAATTATTTTTGAATAATTACAGGTAAAACTATTTTATCATCATCAAATTTTATCACTAAATGATAAACCCCATTACTAATATTATCTAGATTTAATTGATAAGTATCAGTATTGGCTACCATTCTACCCAAAGCATCTATCAAACGAACTTCTAAAATTTTCTTATCAGTCTGTATGTATATAATATCCTGTGCTGGACTAGGATAAATAGTGATATTATCATGATCGTAATTATTTATATTTAAACTATTAATTTGAATAGAATTAGAAGGATCAGAGATGCAGCCATTAGAAGTTACTTTTGCATAATATATTCCATTTTCTAGTACTTGATGAGTTTGATAAACAGCGCCAGCTATAGGATTGTTATCTTTGTACCATTGATTTCCGCTAGTAGCGCTAGATTGTAGTATTATTGGATTATTGCTTATTATAGTAATAGTAGGTGCTTGTGGAGTAGAGAAGACATTAATATATGTTGTAGCACTAGCAGTGCAACCATTGGAATAACCAGTTACACTATATGATGTGCTAGATGTAGGAGTAATAGTTATAGAATTATTTGTCCCTAAATTGTTATTCCACTGATAACTTGTAGCACCTGTTGCTGTTAATGTAACACTATTACCATAACAAATATTTGTAGAAGGACTAACATTGATATTTATGATAGGATTCTGATTTACAGTGATCAACTGTGAATAAGTATTATTTTGGTTGCCATTAGATGCTGTAAGTGTGATAGTGTAGGTACCAGGAGTATTGAATGTAACTATTGGATTAGTTTGTGTACTTGTAGATGGATTTCCACCTGGGAAAGACCAACTATAAGAAGTAGCATTCTGTGAAGTATTTATAAATTGCACTTGAGATCCTGCACAGATTGTAGTAGGAGTATATGTAAATGAAGCTACAGGAGATACTGATGATACCGTACCAGTATCTATTAATATGTCATCTATCATCATCATAAATTTATCTGTTGCTCTATGTCTGATGCCTATATATATTTGCTGGTTATTATATGCTGATAATGAATATGTTTTTTTAGTCCATTGATTGGGAGCCTCTTCATTACTAGCTATAGCTGTAAAGCTAGATGGTTGATTGTTAGTAGTGGATACTAATACATCATAGGTCTCAGTACCCCATGTGCTTGGTTTAGGAGAATATACCCAAAAACTAATAGAGCCGTTTTCTCTCATTTGTATCTGTGGAGAAATGATCCAATCATTAGATTCTGTTGCATCAACAGGACATATAGATACACCACACCTTTGTCCACCATGAGTAGTGAAGCATCCAGCTAATGAAGGATTGAAAGCCATAAATCCAAAAGCTGTACCTTCTCCAGTAAAATCACAATCACTAGACCCATAAGTATTTTTACCATCTCCATCATAAGATGTCCATGGAGTAAAGTCTGTACTCCAATCTGCGCATGCTTCGAAATCTAGACTAAATCCAGATAATGGACCAGACAGAGTCGTTGCTTGTGCAATTATTCCAGTAGAATAAGTGTTTGAAGTACCAATAGAATATAGTTTATAATAATATGTAGTGCTTGGATTTAATCCAGTATGAGCAAATGAGGTATTTGATCCTTTATAAATAACTGTGCCACCTCCCGGAATTGTTTGTCCAACATTGTAATTTGTACCACTAGTAGGAGTGCCAAATGTGTTTGTAGTGTTGTATACTAATAATACTGGATTATTGCTGGAATTTAGAGACCAAGATAGATCTATCTGAGTTGAAGATACAGCAGTAGCAGTAAAGTTTTGTGGATTAGTAATTAGAGATGATACCGTACCAGTATCTATTAATATGTCATCTATCATCATCATAAATTTATCTGTTGCTCTATGTCTGATGCCTATATATATTTGCTGGTTATTATATGCTGATAATGAATATGTTTTTTTAGTCCATTGATTGGGAGCCTCTTCATTACTAGCTATAGCTGTAAAGCTAGATGGTTGATTGTTAGTAGTGGATACTAATACATCATAGGTCTCAGTACCCCATGTGCTTGGTTTAGGAGAATATACCCAAAAACTAATAGAGCCGTTTTCTCTCATTTGTATCTGTGGAGAAATGATCCAATCATTAGATTCTGTAGCATCAACAGGACATATAGATACACCACACCTTTGTCCACCATGAGTAGTGAAGCATCCAGCTAATGAAGGATTGAAAGCCATAAATCCAAAAGCTGTACCTTCTCCAGTAAAATCACAATCACTAGATTGGTAAGTATTTTTACCATCTCCATCATAGGATGTCCATGGAGTAAAGTCTGTACTCCAATCTGCACATGCTTCGAAATCTAGACTAAATCCAGAAATAGGATCTGGTAAAGTAGTAGCCTGAGCCGTAACGCCAGTAGAATATGTATTGCCAGTCATTATTGAGAAAATTTTATAATAGTAAGTTGTATTAGAGTTTAACCCAGTATGTGAAAAAGTTGTATTAGAACCATTATAAATAATGGTACCACCACCATTTATAGTTTGACCAACATTGTAAGTTGTGCCAGATGTAGGAGTGCCAAAGGTATTTGTGGTATTATAAACTAATAGTACTGGATTATTGCTAGAGTTCAAACTCCAGGATAAATCTATTTGAGATTGAGAAATAGATGTAGCAGTGAAGTTTAATGGATTAGTAGATGTACCAGCAACTAAAATATCACCAATATAAGGGATATAGTTATATGCAGTAACACAAACTTTCAATGTTTCGCCACCATTACTTGGAGCGGGATTTAAGGTTATATTCGCTGTACCATTAGATACGTAACCAGTACCTAATATTTGATTATTCAAAGTAATAGAAACATAAGCTCCATTGACATTGCAGGTTACATTAATATTTGATGTGCCGGTATTAATAGATGAAGGGTGTGATACAGTCATATTCATAGGATTTTTTGTACGTAATACTATACTAGGATCTCCAAATACTGTCCATGTATCAGTCATATTATAATCAGCATGAACATCATTCATCTTGAAGCAACCATTTATGCCAATACCAGCAAAGGTTCTTTTAATATTGCTTGTATAACTTTCTACTAAGATGTCTGCCATCTCATCTTGAGCTGTCATAGGTGGAGCCCATGATTGATTAATAGTAGATCCAAAAATGCCAATAGCGCCAGTGGGTCCATTAGTTTTGTTAGCTCTCATCCAAGCCTCACAAAAACAAGTACCCACATTGAAATGACCTACTACACAAGCAACTGAATAAATAAAAGGTAATTTATTATAATTTGTTAAAGTATTAACATTAGAGTTAGAAAAATTAGTTGTAACCCAGTATGTATCATCACCATGTCCACAATAAAAAATGTTACCAACGCCATTGTTAACAATTGTCGATACATTAGTTGCAGTAGGATTGCCTGGTGCATCTTGTCCACCTTGGCTACCATCATATAGTTCGTAGTATGTAGTGTAATTATAGTTCATTAAATCATTCATTATATTTCTTATGTGCTGGTAATCATACTCAGAATTATGACCTGGACCTTCGCTAGAAGCTATACCTAATGTGCCTTCTAACCAAGTGCCAGTAGTGGGATTTTTTTCATAATTTATACTACGAGTTACCTGTGTTTGTAAATCTGTAACAGATTCTGCTGAGAAACGCCCTACAAAAAATTCCTGATAATGATCATTACCCGTTATATAAGCATAACTATTATCTTTGGCACCAGTTACGCCACTATAATTTCCAGTAGGTGATGTTACTTGTGCGAAATCACCCACTAAAAGTAAATATGTTAGCCCATTTGTATTGTAATAATTTGTAACATAATCTTTAATAGAAGTAGCATTATTACCAATAGTAGACACATCTACTATTTCGCAAGGAATACCTTTCATTATTTTCCATTCTATGAAGGGCTGCATAGCTGAGATAAAACTAGAATATGAAATTATAAGCATTCTACCTGGATTATCATTAAGTGGTGTGTATTTCAGTGAAGAACCATAATTTAGAAATTGACGTTTATATATTTCATTAAATTCTCGATCAATAGATTGTAGAGCTTTATTTCTATGAAATTCATTAATGCCGCTACCTTGAGTAGCTCTGACTGTGAAGTCAATATTTGTGTATATGCGCAATGTTTTAGTTACTGGATTATACTGAAATGGTTGAACTACTATAGCCTGACCTCTGAAATCTCTTAAGATATATGGATCTCGCAAATAAACAATGTCTGTTGGGAAGAAACTATTTTGTTGATATTCTGAACCAAAAGAGTATGGAACACTATCTGGGTTTACTGTACGTAGTAGATTACCTTTAGATGGGGCTATATCTATCTTTTGTATTTCTACAAAGTCTACCTTGTTTATTATTACTTCCATAGATCCTGTATCTGGTATTATAACGGATTGAGCATATAAGGGCAAATCTGGAGCCCCAGCTTTTAGTATCCTAGCTCCATTTGGAGATTCTACTATATAAGATACGTTATTATTAATTGTTATTTCCTTTAATCGATAAGCATTCAAAGTAAAATTTATAGTTAAATCTTTATTATTACTCTTAGCTTCATCTAATGTGTATTCTGCTTTTGCGTTATTATCATCAGTCAGAAATGTCCATTGCTGACTAAAATTAAAATTAGAAAATAAAATTAATAAAATTGAAATTAATACAACTTTTTTCATACTTTTTATATTTTTTAAGAAATTATTAGATCAAAATTAATAAAAAAATTATAAATTAAATACAAATTAATAAAATATGTGTTTAATTTAAAAATAAATTTAATTAACATTTGTGTTCTTTAGTATAAATTGATAAATGGTTCTATAATGTTTATTGTGGGTAAAAATATTTCAGATTGTTACAAATAGGTTATTTTTTTACCCCAAAGAGTACGAAGATATTACACAAATTTTATCCTGTTAAATAATCCCGCATAAGCGAAATTGCTTCACATTTAACAGGATGAACAAAGTGCCATTTATAGCCCTTTTAATTCCATCCTTCTCAGCGTTCTTTGTGCATTCTTTGAGTACTCTGTGGTTAATATTCAATTGTCCAATAATAAAAAAACCAATTATTAATAAATTTATTTTTGTAAAATTACTTTTTTTTTAATCTTTACCTATACAAAACGTTATAGAACCTTTTAATTTTTATATTATCTTAGATATATTCTATTTAAAATATATTATTGTCGCTGGACGTCTCATTTGCAGTAAACGATTTTTTAAGTAGAAGTCTCGACGTATAAATAATGTAAGCGGCTATGAATGGTATTAATAGTGACACATAAGACATCACTACCAGTGTGTATTTACTCGATGATGCGTTGTATATTGTTAAGCTGGACTGCATGTCTACTAACGATGGGTAAAAAACGGTATTATTGTAACCTAAGCAAAGAAAAAGAGATAATATTGTAAAAAAACATCCAAATCCAGCTAACCAGATCCCCTTATTTTCTAATTTTTTATTTTTTAGAAATGGTATCAATACTCCAAATATCAATAAAAGTATTCCTATCAAAAATATTGTACCTAGCCATGGAAGTTCTATGAAATTTTTAAAATATTTATATTTTTGTATGAATACTATTTGTGTTTCTGGATCTAAGGTGTATCCATTACCTAGGCAGATACAAAGTATAAAAGTAAAAAAAAGGACGAAAAAAATTGGTGCATTGATAATTAAATGCTTTTTAGATGCATCCTGGATATGAATATCTGATACTCTATTTATCAAATATAATAAAGCCAAAGTACGAGCTAAAAAGAAAATAGATAATCCTAATAACAAGTTTTTAATATTAAAAAAAGCCTCGATGCCATGCCAGTTTGTAGTCCACCTCATAAAATTCATTTCATCATGTACAAAATTACCCCCTGTAAATAATGTTCCTATTACTACTCCTAGTGATATGGTACCAAACAATCCATTGAGAAATAGAAACCATTCATAAGTTTTAGCTCCTAAAAAATTTTTAGCTTTATTTCTGAATCCATAAGAGACGACTTGCAAGACAAAAGTAAATAAAATGAGCATCCATAACCAGTAAGCACCACCGAAGCTAGTACTATAAAACAGTGGAAAAGCAGCAAATATAGTACCACAGAAAACCACCAAATTAGTGAATGTTAAATCCCATCTTATTCCTATTTCTTTTATAATCAGGCTTAGCTGTGGTTCTTTTTTGCCTAGAGTATATATTAATGTTTGACCGCCTAAAACAAACATCATAAATACTAATGTAGCTCCTAATATAGAAATAATAAGCCACCAATATCCCTGTAATGTACTATAACTTAATTGTTCAAACATGATTTTTTTTATAACTATTTATATTAATTAAAATTTATGGACCTTTACGTATTTGATTAAACATAATGCTAAGCTCTGCAATTAATAGTGTAGTAAAAATAATTGCAAAAAGGATGAAAGTAATCTGCACATTTGATACACTCAATTGTGTGACACCAGCTACAGTTGGCATTAGATCTTGTATGATCCATGGTTGTCGCCCTACTTCTGATACTATCCAGCCTGATTGCGAAGCTATAAATCCAAACAATACTGACCATAGACTGATGTATAATAATATGTTTTTGTTTTCTATTGTATCCTTCCACACATAAATAAAAACTAGCAAAAACAATAAAATAAATAAAAAACCTAAACTTACCATTATATGAAAACTATAAAATGTCAAAGCTATATTAGGAATTAACTCATGAGGACTACTTAGATAACCATAACCAAAATATCTAAAATAATTATTTAGAAAGTAATCTCCCACTTTAGTATTAGGATCAAATTTTTTACCAAGATTTGCAAGTGCATTAGTATCATTTTGTTTTTTAGCATTTTGATATTGCTTTAATGTTTCTATAGCTATATTACCTCGAGCTATCTTTTCTTCGGCACTTAATATTTGTTGTTCTTCATTACCATAAATTAAATCATTTATTCCTGGTACATAAGCATCGGCGTCACGATAGCTAAGAAGCGATAAAAGATACGGAATTTCTATTTTAAAGTAATAAGGTTTTTCATCATTATTAATATCTTTTTTAGGATTTAAAATTCCAATAGTTACCAATCCAGCACTTGTTTTGCCTTCGTACAAGCCCTCCATAGCTGCTAGTTTCATAGGTTGCTTCTGTGCTACTTGATACACTGAGCTATCACCAGTGAATATCGTCATAATGGAGCTAATAAAGCCAAATATAGCAGCGATAAGCATACTTTTTTTAGCTATAAAAATATGACGTTTTTTAAGTAAATACCAAGATGAAACACTGATGACAAATAGAGATGCCACCACATAACTACTCGTAGTAGTATGTAAAAATTTATTAATGGCTACAGGACTCAAGGCTATATCCCAAAAATTTATCATTTCATTTCTAGCGGTAGCAGGATTAAATACTGTACCGATAGGATGTTGCATCCAAGCATTAGCTATCAAGATCCAAAGAGCTGATAGATTAGATCCTATAGCTACCAACCAGGTAGAAATCAAATGAAGTTTTTTACTTACTCTATCCCAACCAAAAATCATAACTGCTATAAAAGTAGCTTCCATAAAAAAGGCTAAAATACCTTCTATAGCTAGTGGTGCACCAAAAATATCCCCTACAAACCAGCTATAATTACTCCAATTAGTTCCAAACTCAAACACTAATATAATACCTGTGGCTACACCCAGTATAAAGTTAATAATTAATAATTTCATCCAAAACTTCGTCATCTTTTTCCACTCATCATTGTCTGTCTTATAATAGTGAGTATGCATAATAGCTATCATAATAGTAAGCCCCAGTGTAATAGGGACAAAAATCCAATGATACATGGCAGTTAGAGCAAATTGACCACGTGACCAGTTGACTAAGGATATTAATTCGTCCATATTATTTGATTTTTGTGGCTAATTGTTCGATTACATGATCAGCTATATCTTTATCAGTATTATAATTAGTTTTTAATATATTAGGGAGAAATATTAATTTGAGAATAATAAAAAAAACAAAGAAATTGGGAAATAGTATAACTAAAAGTTGTCTGCCAGTTTTACTTATATTTCTAAAACATTCAATATATAAGTAAGTGATTTTTTTTAGCATTAGTTTTATTTTTTATTAAATATTTTGAGCAATTTAAAAAATTTGAGCCCCACTATCTTGTAGTCATTTGTGATTTTAGTTTTGAGATTTATAGAGTAATGACTGGCACTGAGGCTTAGGTATTATCAATCGAGTGCTTATCGAAATGACATTTAGCAAGCATAGTCAAAATATTTCTGACTAGAAATGAGTAACATTAAACTATTTCTATTCTCAAATTTTACTAATAATTGCAACATTTTATATTTAATTTTATTAAAAATCTATTATTCTACAGTAACAGATTTGGCTAAATTTCGTGGTTGATCTACATTGCATCCACGCAAAACTGCAATATGATAAGCTAACAATTGTAAGGGGATGGTGGCAACTAGAGGTACTAGAAACTCTTGAGTTTTAGGAATTTCAATATAATAATCACTCAATTTTTTAACAGTATCATCACCTTCAGAGACTATCGAAATAATAATGCCTTTTCTAGCTTTAACTTCTTGAATATTAGATACAGTTTTATCATAAATATTACTTTGAGGTGCTATGAAAACGACAGGCATATTTTCATCTATTAGAGCTATGGGGCCGTGTTTCATTTCAGCGGCAGGGTATCCTTCGGCGTGAATATAACTTATTTCTTTCAATTTCAGAGCTCCTTCTAAAGCTACTGGATAGGAGTAACCTCTACCAAGGTATAAGAAATTTCTTGCGTCTTTGAACTGACTTGCAATATGCTTAATTGGTTCATTAGTTTTTTCTAGAGTTATTTGCATTTTTTCTGCAATTTCGTTTAGATCGTGGAGATGTTGAATAAATCTAGATTTAGGTATCACGCCTTTTTTATAACCTAACATTAGAGCCATCATAGTTAATATAGTTATCTGAGCAGTAAAAGCTTTAGTGGATGCTACTCCTATTTCTGGGCCGGCATGAGTATAAGAGCCTGCTACGGTCTCACGTGCTATAGAAGATCCTACAACATTGCATATACCTAATGGAATAGCTCCCTTACTTTTAGCTAATTTAACAGCTGCTAAAGTATCGGCAGTTTCACCAGACTGAGATATTGCTATGACAACATCGTTTTCATGTAATACAGGGTTGCGATAACGAAATTCAGATGCATACTCTACTTCCACTGGTATACGTGCCAGATCTTCTAGCAAATATTCACCTACTAGACCGGCATGCCATGATGTGCCACAACCGACTAATATTATTCGAGGGGCTGTCAGTAATCTGTTTTCATATTCTACTATTCCACCTAAGGCAATGGTTTGTTTTGCTAAAGAAAGTCTGCCACGCATACTATCTTTTACACTTTGTGGTTGTTCGAAAATTTCTTTTAACATAAAATGTTCGTACCCGCCTTTTTCTATTTGAGAAAGACTCATTTCTAACTGCTGTATATATGGAGTTTTTTCCAGATTTTTAATAGTAATGATTTTAAGATCCTTATTTTTTTGTATTACAGCTATCTCGTCATCTTCGAGATAAACTACTTTATTAGTATATTCTATAATAGGTGAGGGGTCAGATGCGACGAAATATTCATCATCGCCTACTCCTATCACTAATGGACTACCACGTTTAGCTGCTATCAGCATATCAGGATTGTTTTCTGATAAAATAACAATAGCAAAGGCTCCTATGACTTGAGATAGTGCTAAACGCGTTGCTTCTACTATATCTACATGTTCATTTTTTATTATATCTTCTACTAAATGAATTATTACTTCTGTATCTGTTTCACTTTTAAATTGATAATCCCGAGATATTAATTCTTCTTTTAAGGTTTTATAATTTTCAATAATACCATTATGAATTATAGCTAATTTATGCGAAGGCGAAAAATGAGGATGAGCATTTATATCTGTTGGCTCTCCATGAGTAGCCCATCGTGTATGACCCATACCTACAGTGCCACTAAGATCTTTGTCTATAACACAGGCTTCTAGATCAGATACTTTACCATGAGTTTTATATATTTTTAACCCATTATTTAAAAGTGAAATACCAGCACTATCATAGCCTCTATATTCTAACCTGTGTAATCCATTAATAAGTATAGGAAAAGCTTGCCTATACCCAATGTAACCTATTATACCACACATAATATATTATATATTAATCAATTTTTTATTTTATGTAAAAATAATAATTTTTTTAATAAACAAAAAATACAATATCAATGTAAAGATATCTATTACCTGTTTTTTTTACAAAGTTAATGAAAAAATAAAAAATTGCTTACACACGTAAAATTATAATATTTTTTTCATATGCTACATGGATAATAGAGAAAACTGAAGTCAAAAAAATTGAGAAAATAAGTAAAAAGTGTAACAAAGTTAAAAGTAGATAGGTTTTAGAGAGTGAGATTTTTTTTATTTATTATTTTGTTTTTTATAAATATTCATTGTTTTTAATTGTGTTACTTAATATTTTATATTATAAAAATTTTAGTTTAACTTTGCAAATATAAATTTGTTCTATGTTAAAAAATAATAAATTTAATATTTTTTTAATAAGTTTAGTACTTTTATGTTTATGTAGTTGTCAGAAAAAAGAAAAAGAATATTTTGAGTCACTTGGTAATCACAAATCATTTTTATATATTGATCATAGGGAAGATACTATTTATACTATAAAAAGAAGTAACTATGATGTAAAAATTTATTTATTTGCGAATAAAAATTTTTTTACTCGAGGTACAGTATTGTTATTACATGGTTGGAATCTATCACCATTATCTTGGTGCGATCAAACAAATTTTTGTGATGAATTACTAGCTAGCGGTTACCATGTGCTGATACCAGATTTAGGCAAAAGTGTATATGCTACGCAATATTTCAAAGAAACCGTACCTAGTATGACTAAATATCCTCAAATGCCATTTATTTTAGATACTTTGATTAATTTTTTAGTAGATTATATTAAAATTATTGATACATCTCATTATAATTTTTTAGTAGGTTATTCAATGGGTGCGAGAGGTGCATTAGCAATTGCAGAGAATACAAATAATCTTTTTAGTGCTTTAGTTCTTTTAGCTGGCGAATATGATCAAACATTGATGCCCGACGATAATATTATGACTATGTATTATGGTTCTTATCAAAAATTTCCTGATAGATGGGAAGGCAATGATAATCTTTTACGCAATATAGATAAAGTTAATATTCCTGTTCTGATATTACATGGGTTAGATGATGATGTCATACCAGTCGCCCAATCAGATACCTTAGCTAAAGTTTTAGAAAAGCATAATAAATTTTTTATAAAAATTTATTATTACAATTATGGTCATGGATTTGATTTCGTACAAAAAACTATTAATAATATAAAGTCTTTTTTTGAAAAAGTTATTTATCCTTGGAATTTGGATGTATAGACTAGAATTTTATAAAATTGACAAAAAAATACAAAATTAAAAGATATCTAGTGTTTCTATATTAGAAATTTAATTTATTTCGAACATTATTTTTTAGATAATATCATAAAATAAGTTAGGTATTAAAGTATATTTCTGAATTATATATACTTATTTTGCTTACTTTGTTAACTACACAACAATAAGAAAAGTGTCTGTTTAGGAAATATGATGAGAGCAATAGACTGAGATGAGATGTTTTAGTTTTTTTAAAAAGGATTTAATCATCATCGTTGCAATAATTGACTAAAATTATTTTTAATATAGCAAATTTTTAATATAGCAAAATAAATTTAAAAATTCTTATTATCTTTGATAAATAATTTTTTTATGAATTATGCTTATTCATAAAATGGCCAATAAATTCATTTGTCCTCTTTATTATAGAAGAGCATTAAGTACTATTATTATAGCAAGATTATGTCTATTGCAATTAAAAGCTCTCGTAAGTCATTATTCATCAATTAATATTACTTGTAATTTGTGTAGTATAGAATAAAGAGAAAAACACTTCAAAAAATACAGCGTAAATATGAATAAGTCAGTAAAAACTCGTTCAAAATCCCAAAAAGTAAAAATAAAGCTTAATAATAAATCATGGATTACTAAAATAACAGAATATCCTGATAAAAAATTGTGCTGGTTTTTATTTTTACTAGCTACTATTATTTATTTGCCAACTATTACGTTTGATTATGTATTAGACGATGGCATTGTGATACATGAAAATAAATTTACACAAAAAGGTATAAAAGGTATCAAAGAAATCTTTACCCATGATAGTTTTGTCGGTTATTTCGGTGAAGAGGTTAAATATGTAGCTGGCGGTCGCTATCGTCCATTTACTCAATTTATCTTTGCTATTCAAAAAGAACTCTTCGGCTTCAAACCTTGGATAGGACATCTGACAAATATACTATCTTATGCTCTACTAATGGTGATACTCTTTCTCACTATCAAGGCTTTGCTAGCCTTCCCACCTTTTAATAATGAAAATGCTAAAGTAATAGCCTTTATCTCTACCCTGTTATATCTATTTCATCCTATCCATACTGAGGTAGTATGAAATATCAAAAGTTTAGACGAAAGCTTTTCTATGCTAGGTGCTCTCAGTGCTATTTTGCT
>LSQX01028592.1_pt1 | contig 30329 bp, 29 predicted proteins | sample 654561 | NCBI WGS metagenome assembly LSQX01 (sample SAMN04489861, study PRJNA283612) | anaerobic digester metagenome | isolation source: 4 biogas reactors fed with cattle manure at either 37C or 55C with and... | place: Denmark: Kongens Lyngby | collected 2014 | reverse complement strand
GACTTTTAAAGTAGAGTATGACAGTAAAAAAATCTTAATACACGGTAGAGATGAATGCAAGGGTTTAATGATAGTAAACAAGGGAAGGGTTAGAGTTTACATTAACTCAGATAACGGTTCTAACGGAGGAGAAATCACACTTTATCGATTGCTTGACGGTGATGTTTGCATATTAAGTGCCGCGTGCATGATGAAAAGCTTAGATATCAGTGTGAGCATGGAGATTGAAGAGCATACCGAACTTCTTGTTATCCCCAAAGGACTTTTCCTAGAGATAAGCAACAACAATATTATGGTAAAAAATTATTTACTTGAAGAAATATCTGACAAATTCTCTTCGGTTATATGGGTATTAAATCAGTACATATTTACGAATATGGCGCACAGGCTATCAAGCGCGCTAATTGAGCATAGGGCTTTGGCAGGTTCGGATGATGTGGTCATAACACACGATACACTAGCTAGAGACTTAGGAACGGCTAGAGAAGTGGTAACAAGACTTTTAAAACAATTTCAAAATGATGAATTGGTAGAGCTTTCAAGAGGGAAAATTAAAATATTAGATATGAATAGATTAATTAAGATTTAGTTAGATTAACATATGAAATGGAGGAAAGAAAATAACTTGTAAAGAAAAAGGATCCTGTGAGGCTTGTTGGACAACACATTAAGGCAAATTGATTGATGATGACGTGTGCCCGACATGTAAAGAACCCGCGTTGGTATATGAAAATATAATTAGTATAAGGAAAGGAACCAAAAAGGATGAAGGTACAAAGAGTGAAAAAAGTTTATTGACCGCATTCTGTCAAGTATCTAAATCAAGAAATAGATACGCATACTTCGAAGGAGCTGCATAAGGGGAAGGTTACGAGAAGATAGCAGATATCTTTTTGCAAACTGCTAGAAATGAACAAACCCATGCAAGGATATATTTAGAGGAGCTTGATGGCATAGGTACTACGGCAGAGAATTTGGTTATTGCAGTCGAAAGTGAAATACATGAAAGTAATGATTTGTATGAAAGATTTGCCAAGGAAGCTGAAGAGGAAGGTTTTACGAGACTGGCTGCAAGCTTCAGAGAAATAGATGAGATAGATAAGGCTCATAGCGAAGGTTTTCAAAGATTGCTAGAAGAAATGAAATCAAAACCAAAACCTAAAAAACTAGAAGATGCCATGTGAATGCCGTATATGTGGACATTTAATTTTAGGAACAAAAGCCCAGAGGTTTGCCCTGTTTGCGATTATTCAAAGGCTTATTTTGAAGTTAAAGCTGGGAATTATTGATATTAAGAATTGGTTAGAAAAAAGAAAATTAGATCTAAAGAGATAATATGGGGTGCAGGAAAAAATTGCATCTCATTATCGTTTTGAAGATTGACCGAAGCGCTTTAGTATGCTAAAATTATCATATAATTTAATAACTCGGATGAAAAATGTGGGAGAGATCAGAAAATGGCGCCGAAGGGGAAGTTGTAGTAAACTCTCAGGCAAAAGGACCGCATTTGGACGAACCTCTGGAGAGAGTAAAACCACCGAAGAAGTAAATCTTTCAGGTTAAAGGACAGAGACACAAACAGTTTATCTTTTTGTGTCATTTTTAGTTTTTTGGAGGAGAAGAAAATGGATAAAAAAACACCGCTTTATGAAACACATATAAAATATGGAGGAAAGATGGTTTCTTTTGGAGGATATATACTGCCAGTTCAGTATGAAACCGGCGTAAAAAAGGAACATCTGGCTGTTCGTACCACGTGCGGATTATTTGATGTGTCCCATATGGGAGAAATTATTGTTAAGGGGAAGGATTCTTTGGAATTTTTAAACTATATCCTTAGTAATGATTACACAAATATGAAAGATGGACAGGTTAGATACGGAATACTTTGTAATGAAAAAGGAGGAGCAATCGATGATCTTTTGGTTTATAAAAAGGCTGAAGGTGATTACTTGCTAGTGCCAAATGCTTCAAACAAGGATAAAGACTTTGAATGGATGGAGAAACACAAAAGAGGAAGAGTGGAAATTAAAGATGAATCAGCTAAGTACGGGCTGCTTGCGTTGCAGGGACCGAATGCAGAAAAAATTCTTACCAAGCTAATATCAAAAGATGAAATTCCAAGCAAGTATTATACAGCTGAGTTCGGATGTAAACTTGGAGATGTAGTCTGCATGGTATCAAGAACTGGTTATACTGGAGAAGATGGGTTTGAAATATATATGAGAGCACCTATGGCTCCAAAGGTATGGGAAATGCTAGTAGAAGCAGGTAATGATGAGGGAATGATACCGTGCGGGCTAGGAGCTAGAGACACTCTAAGATTAGAAGCAGGTATGCCGCTTTATGGGCATGAGATGAACGAAGAACTGCCGATTAAAGCAGCAGGACTTGGATTTGCAATAAAGATGGATAAGAAAGAATTTATAGGTAAAGAGGCTATACTTAAGCAAAATGAATTGAAACAAAAGCTAGCAGGCCTTAAAATTACAGGAAGAGGAATTGCAAGAGAGCAATGCAATGTGTATAAAGAAGACAAAAAAGTTGGCATAACGACATCAGGCACTTATCTTCCGTATTTGAAGGGAGCATATGCGCTGGCTATAATTGATTTAGAGCAGGCCGATATCTGCACACAGCTAGAAGTAGATGTAAGAGGACGCAGAATATCTGCGGAAGTAGTTAAAGTTCCGTTTTATAAGAGGTAGAAGAAAGGGAGAAAAAATGAATTATCCTAAAGAATTGTTTTACACGAAATCACACGAATGGCTTAAATACGAGGAAAATGACGCAGCGGTAGTAGGTATAACTGATTATGCTCAAGATAGCCTTGGAGATTTAGTTTTTATTAATTTACCAGAGGTCGGCGATGCAGTTAGTATGGGCGAATCTTTTGCTGATGTGGAGTCAGTTAAAGCAGTATCTGATGTGATTTCGCCTGTTACAGGAAGCGTTTGCGAAGTTAACGAAGAGCTAATGGATGAGCCGGAAAAAATAAATGAATCACCATACGAAGCTTGGTTTATTAAAGTGGAAAATGTGAAAGACCACGAAGAATTACTGACGGCTGATGAATATGAAAAATTCTTAAAAGAAAAATAGAGAGGTGAAAGAAATGGGGACCTTTATACCTAATACAAGAGAAGAACAAAAGTCAATGCTTGAAGAAATAGGGTATAGTAGCCTAGATGACTTGTTTAAGGATATCCCAACAGAATGCATGTTTAAGGGAGAATTAAATATACCAAAAGGGAAAGCTGAGCTTGAAGTTGTTAGAGAAATAGATAAAATGGCTGATAGAAACAAGATGTATAAAAAGATTTTTAGAGGAGCAGGCGCATACTATCACTACGTACCTTCAATCGTTGATACGGTTTCAAATAAAGAAGAATTTGTAACATCTTATACGCCATATCAAGCTGAAATAAGCCAAGGGATATTACAATCTATATTTGAGTATCAGACAATGATATGTGAGCTTACAGGTATGGAAGCAACAAATGCGAGCGTATATGACGGCTGCTCAGCAGCAGCTGAAGCATGCACCATGTGCATAGAAAGAAAGCGAAGGAAAATCTATATTTCAGAAACAGTGGATCCAAGAATCATAGAAACAATACGTACATATAACTTTGGAAGTGATGCAGAAATTCTAATGGTTCCGAAAGTTGACGGAGAAACAGATAGTAAAAGTCTAAAGGACATGCTTGATGATCAAAGTGCGTGCCTCGTTATTCAGCAGCCTAATTACTTTGGAATTTTAGAAGAAGTTGATGCCTTATCTGATGTCGTTCATGAAGCTGGCGCTAAGCTTATAATGAGCTGCAACCCCATTTCTTTGGGCTTACTTAAAACACCAGGGGAATACGGAGCTGACATCGCTGTAGGAGAGGGACAACCTTTAGGATTAGGTTTAGCATATGGAGGCCCGTATTTAGGGTTCATGGCGACGACTAAGAAAATGTTTAGGAAACTACCGGGGAGAATAGCAGGAGAGACAGTTGATAAAAATGGAGAAAGAGGTTTTGTATTAACGCTTCAAGCCAGAGAGCAACATATAAGAAGAGAAAAGGCCAGCAGCAATATCTGTTCAAATCAAGCTCTGTGCGCTTTAAAAGTTGCAGTTTATCTTTCGGCTGTGGGACCAAAAGGAATAAAAGAAGTAGCCGTGCAGTGCACTTCTAAAGCTCATTACCTACAAAAGGGGCTAGAAAAAGCTGGTTTAAAGCTAGAATATGATAAACCTTTTTTCAATGAATTTGTAACTGATTCATCTGATTCAAGTAAGCTATTAAAAGCTCTTGATGAAAAAGATATATTAGGTGGATTGCCCTTAGGAGATAATAGAATTCTTTGGTGTACAACAGAAATGGCTACTAAAGAAGATATGGATGAATTGATAAATGCTACTAAGGAGGTGAGCTAGATTGAAACTGATATTTGAAAAAAGCTATCAAGGTAGAGGAAACCATATATTCCCAAGTTTAGACGTAGAAGTGGGTATACCTGAATCGGCGATGAGAAATCGAAAAAATCATTTACCGGAAATTTCCGAAAACGAGATAGTAAGGCATTACACGGAGCTTGCTAAAAGAGCTCATGGAGTTAATACGGGGTTTTACCCACTTGGTTCTTGTACAATGAAGCATAATCCAAAAGTCTCTGAAAGAGTTGCTAGCAACCCCAAATTTGTCAATATACACCCTTTGCAACCTATAGAGACCACAGAAGGATGCAGAGAAGTTCTTAAAAGAACAGAAGAATATTTATGTGAAATAACAGGAATGGATGCAATGACATTTCAGCCTGCTGCAGGAGCCCATGGTGAATTCACAGGAATGCTGCTTATAAAAGCTTATCATAAAAAAAAGGAAAATTACGATAAAACAGAAATTATAGTACCTGATTCGGCTCATGGCACTAATCCTGCAAGCGCAGTAATGGCAGGTTTTGAAATAGTGAATATTAAATCCGACAAAAATGGAATGGTAGATCTAAAAGAGCTAGAGGAAAAAATCAGCGAAAAAACAGCAGGAATCATGCTGACAAATCCAAATACTGTGGGACTCTTTGATAATAACATACTTAAGATTACACAAATGGTTCATGATGCAGGAGGTTTATGCTACTATGACGGAGCGAATTTAAATGCTGTTATGGGCATTGTAAGGCCTGGTGACGTGGGCTTTGATGTTACCCATTTAAATATTCATAAGACGTTTTCTACTCCACACGGAGGAGGAGGACCAGGTAGCGGTCCTTGTGGATGCAAGGAATTTTTAAGGCAGTTTCTGCCTGGTATAAGAGAAACTAAAAACGGATATGAAATGGAGACAGAAACAATAGGAAACGTGACTGGATACTACGGAAACTTTCTTGTTGTAGTAAAAGCTCTTGCGTATTTACTTTCCATAGGTTCTGACGGTGTTTCCTTGTCGGCTAAAAATGCTGTTTTAAATGCTAATTACATGATGCACAAACTTAAAGATATATATGATGTGGCATACGACAGAACTTGTATGCATGAGTTTGTATTAACATTGGAAAAGCTAAAGGAAGATACTGGGGTCTCGGCACTGGATATTTCAAAAGCATTACTTGATTATGGAATACACCCTCCTACAATGTATTTCCCTCTGATTGTCCATGAGGCACTTATGATAGAGCCAACTGAGACGGAGAGTAAAGAGGTATTAAACGAAGCAATTTTAGCTTTTAGAAAGATATATGAGGATGCATTAAAGAATCCTGATAAAGCTCTTAAAGCGCCTATATCGACGCCAGTAGGAAGACTAGATGAGGTGCAAGCAGCTAGAAAGCCGGTGCTTAGGTATGAGTTTGAATCTTAGTTATGTAGTAAGCGACACCACAGATGTTTATGAAAATCTAGCTACAGAAGAATACCTCACCTTCAACACAAGAGATGATGAATGTATTTTATTTCTATGGCAAAATGCAAATACAGTTGTAATAGGAAAAAATCAAAATGCGTGGAAAGAGTGTAATGTATCACTTTTAAAAGAGGAAGAAGGTAAGGTGGCACGAAGAATGTCAGGAGGAGGAGCGGTTTACCATGATTTGGGAAATCTCAATTTCACCTTCTGCGCTAAAAAGTGCAATTTTGACAAGGAAAAACAAACAAAAGTCATATTAAAAGCTATGGAACTTTTAGAAATAGAAGCTCAAATAAGCGGGAGAAACGATTTGCTTATAGAGGGCAAAAAGTTTTCAGGGCATGCATATTTTAATCATCAGGAATTTTGTTATCATCATGGAACCATAATGTTTGATGTTAACAAAGACGATGTTGCTAAATACTTAAACGTATCTAAGAGCAAGCTTGATTCTAAGGGTGTGAAATCAGTAAAATCAAGAGTTATTAACATTAAAGAAATAAACGATAAGATAACCTTAAGATCTCTTAAAGTGGCATTCTTAAAAGCCTTTGAAAAAGAGTATGAAGGCGTTGCCACGCGAGTTAAAACAGATGCAAGAAGCAAGGAACTGGTGGATAAATACAAATCATATGAGTGGGTTTATGGAAAGTACCTACCTTTTACTACGGAAATAACAGATAGATTTAGTTGGGGAGAGACAACTGTAAGGCTAAACGTAAACGAAGGATTCATAATTGGATGCAAATGCTATACAGATGCCATTGACATTAAGATTGCCAATAGTGTTTCTGATAGTTTGACCGGAGTTAGGTATACCTTAAAGGATATTTATGACAGCCAAAATGATTCATATAAACCTATGGTAAACGATGTGATAAGACTTGTGTCAGAAAGAGTATAGGAGATATAGATGGTTAAAAATGTGGACTTAGTCATAATCGGAGGAGGCCCCGCCGGATACGAAGCCGCCTTTGTAGCAGCTAGCGGAGGAATGAAAACAGTTATACTTGAAAAGGAAGCAATAGGGGGAACATGCTTGAATCATGGTTGCATACCTACTAAAACCATAATGCATTCAACTGGTCTTTTTAAGAAGCTGGAAAAAATTGATGAGCTAGGTATAAACTTAGAAAACAAGAGTATAGACTTTCGAGTTGTTCAAAATAGAAAAAAAGAAATAGTAGATAAGCTTAGAGACGGTATTCTGTCGAGAATTAACAAAAACAATGTAGAAGTGATTTTAGGAGAAGGTAAAATTATTTCTAAGAACGCAGTTAAAATAGGTGATGAAACTATAGAAACCAAGTTTATACTAATTGCGACAGGGACAAGCGCAATGATTCCGCCCATAAGAGGATGCGATATAGACGGAGTAATAACTAGTGATGAGATATTAGAATACAATAAAAAACCTTATAAAGAATTGACTATTATTGGCGGTGGAGTTATAGGCACTGAGTTTGCCAATATATTTAGCGATGTTGGTACCCATGTTACTGTTATAGAAGCACTAGATAGAATACTGCCAAATATGGATAGAGAAATAAGCCAAAGCTTTAAAATGACACTCAAAAAAAGAGGAGTAAGTGTACACGAAGCCTCTTTGGTAGAAGAAATTGTAAAAGATGAGCAGGGACTGACATGTAGGTACAAGGAAAAGGGAAAAGATGCTGTAGTAACTTCAGAGGCCGTACTTATAGCGGTAGGCAGAAAAGCAAATATTATTAACCTGTATGAGGACAATATAAAACTGGAAATTGAAAAAGGATTAATTAAAGTTAATGATAATTATCAAACTGTTTACCCAAATATCTATGCAGTAGGCGATGTAATTGGCGGCGTTCAATTAGCGCATGCAGCAGCGGCAGAAGGTAAAAATGCTGTAATGCATATACTAGGCAGTGAAGACAGAATAGACACTAAAGTCATACCTAGTTGTATATATACTACTCCTGAAATAGCATCTGTTGGGATTACTTCTGATGATGCGAAAAGACAGAATATAAAAGTTATAACAAAAAAGTTTCCCATGCTTGCCAACGGGAAGACTGTTCTTAGCGGAATGGACAGAGGCTACGTTAAAATAATAGCCGATGAAAATACACATAAGGTACTGGGAGCTCAGATGATGTGTGGTAGAGCAACTGATATGATAAGTGAACTTACTTTAGCAATTGTTAATGAGCTCACACTAGAGGATATAAAAAAAGTCATACATCCACATCCTACATTTAGTGAAGCAATCAAAGATGCATTAAATTAAAAAAATGGACCTAATAACTAGTTATTAGGTCCATGATATTACTCGTTTTCTCGCGGCATATTTATGTATATGACGCCTTTTTTAATTAGTTTGACAAAACTAAAAGCTAACTCGGGGTCAAATTGAAGCCCTGCGCATTTGATTATTTCGTTACACGCAAATTCTACGCTAGATGGATCCTTATAGGATCGTTTCGATATCATGGCATCAAAGGAATCTGCTAAAGCAAGGCATCGTGCTCCGATTGGAATTTCGTCCCCGGAAATACCCCTAGGGTAGCCTTTACCATCCCATCGTTCATGATGACCAGTTACTGCTGGTATTAAGTAATCTAGATTAGGTAAATGTCTAATAATTTCAATGGAATTAACTACGTGAGACTGCATAACTACAAATTCTTCATCATCAAGTTTACCCGGCTTAGACAAAATACTTTCAGGAATTGCAATTTTGCCTATATCGTGAAGCAGTCCGGCTTCATAAATCAGGTCAACGTGTGCGGCATTCAAACCTTTATGTTTAGCTAAAACCGATGCATAAGTCGCTACATTTTGGCTGTGATTAAAAGTGTAATGATCTTTGGCATCAATAGCTGCAGTAAGAGCATAAATAGTAGAAGCATATTCTTCGTAAGCGCCTGAATGTTTAGTTACGGCGGAATTAGATTCACCTAGGTAAGTAGAGTTTTCAGCTTCCTTTTGATAAGTGATAATTCGGTTTTTACCTGTATGTTTAGCTTGATAAACTGCCATGTTTGTATTGGTTAAAAGTTCGCTGTATGTCATTGCGCTGTATGGATAAACACAAATGCCAGCACTAAAAGTAAGGTGTTTTAATTTGACATTTTCATTTTTATTACTAAGTTCAGTCATTTGAGTCTGCAAACTTTGTGCTAGTTGAAGAGCTTGCAAATGCGTTTTGTCAGGAAGGTATATAATGAATTCTTTACCACTGAATCTTCCGGCTACTCCATAATCTCCTATGGTGTTCTTAATTCTTAAAGATATATTTTCTAAAGCCTTATCGCCTTCTAGCGAACCATACAATTCGTTGTACAGTCTAAAATCATCAAGGCTGATTAAAAGAAGGGCAATAGATTCATACTTTTTAGAACGCATAGCACTTTCAAGGTCATTTATAAAGTACCTTCTGTTATATAGACCTGTTAATGAGTCTGTTATGGCCTCTAGTTGAGCTTGTTCATACATGGTTGCATTTCTTAGACCTATGGTTGAAATTGCTCTTATTGATTCCATAAATGTAACGGAATCATAATCGAAACTCGATTTTGCATCTTGATCTCCTAAAGCAATGAAACCAAAGAGATTAGAGTCATCATCGCTTAACGGCACAAGTGCTGTCAAAGCATACTGATCTATAAGTTGTTTTTCTTTTTCCCACATCGCTCGGTATATAGCGGTTTTCTTAATATCGCTAATGAATATGCATTGATCCTGAGATTTCAACTGTTGAATTAATGGAGCATCAGCTGCAAAAGTAAGAGTTTTTTCTGTAAGTGGATTAGAAGAATGTATCGTAATATAATGATCACGTTTTTTATCATAAATTAAAAAGTAAACACGACTCACGGGAAGTCCGTCTAAAAGGACCTTCTCTGATAACTCCAGTATAGTGTTAGAATCTAAGCTCTTTGCAACCTGGGAGCTAAACGTTTTTAAAGAATCTTTGTTTGTCTGTTCTTTTTTTATAAATAACAAGTTGGTACCCGTTTGAATAACTTTATAAATAAGTAGCAGGCATAGTCCGAAGATTATGCATTGAACGGCCACTTTCTGGCTAATGAGAAATGGGAAATACTTATCTATAAGCTTGCTGGTTAAGTCTAGTAGGAAAAGGTTTAGTATACCTGCTATTATAAGGCTTAAAAATACCAAAACAGACTTTGACACTAGCAATGTCAGTTTGAAAATTCTTCTTTTAGTTAAAACATAAAAGGCTAGACCGGCATTGATGATCCCTGAAAGAGTGTCCCAAGGGAAAATATTTCCAGGCATAACAGACAAAATGTTTCCTAGCACAAGAATTAAACCACCAACAAGGAAAGGTCTGAGCGTGAGCACGTCGAAATCGTTTTTCTTATAGCAGTGGTAGAGCATATTTAAAATACTTATAATTATTGCAACGACTAGGATTGTTGGGAATATTAATTTCCAGTCAGATGTATACACAAAGATTGTAGTGCCGTCTACGGATTTTAGCGTAGGTACGGGTAAAAAAACTTCAAAGTAAGTTAAAACCAATAGTATCAATGTTAATATGCCCCAGAGACTATGAATTATATGGTTCTTGTAGTCTAAGTAGCAATATAGGAAATGATACAAGAAAAAAGCTATAGCAAAAACACTAAATATCGATACGTGGTACCAATACTGGTATCCTGGGAATAGCTGCATTCGCATAAATACAGAACCGCCTGTCCATAGCATGAATACGGTTAGGTAAAGTATGAAGGCATTAATTATTCTGTTTTTCTTGGATGAAAGCATAGCAAGAAGAAGAACTACATAACATATTAAAGCTAAGGTAGGTATTATAATATATGGAACGTTATGTGTCATACAAATACCCTCCCGTCTTTTTCGTGCAATTCAATCCACTTTAGGAAAGTTTTGATATCGTGCGTTTTCGGATTCATTTTAACGATATTATTTCCAGTAAATTCCTTATATAATGACGTAGAGCCTGATTTAATTACTGATATAACTAAAGGTTTTATGCCAAGCATTTTTTCAAGATCGCTATAGTCAGTATCAAAGAATTTAAAATAGGCTTTTAAATGGTCTTGAAGTAATTGACAGCTCAGCGCAGTAGAATCCAAAGATTCTGATTTAATTTCTATGTATAAATGTAAATATGGTGTTTTGTTATGATCATATTCTTTTTTGGCGAACCAATCTTTTATTGGTAACATGGAAAGTTCAATAACTTCTGTGATAGACTTTTCGGTAATACGTGTAAATCCAGCAATATCAATAACCGTAGGAGCTCTATCTACATATTTTAAAATAGGCAATGATGTTGAGGTGTCACCTGACTTACTGTAGCAGCTAAACATATCACCCATACGGTATCTTGCAAAAGCGCCGCCTTTTAACGAAGTTATGACTAATTCATAATTCTGGTCTTCTTCGATTTCATCTATCAAACACGTTTTAGGCTCATATTTAGGATTGAATCTGTTCTTCTCATACTCTGATTCAGGTATAAATTCATAGAAACAAACATCAGGAAATAAAACCAAACCATTATGAGTGTGGGTTTCTGTAGCTATCATGGATAGTTCAGTACCAGCAAAAACTTCATGTGGAGGGATTCCCCAAGCTTCTTCTAAATATGCCTTATACGAAGAAGTGTCAGTACCTGCACATAACAAAGCTTTAAGCTTAAAGATATCTTTAGGGAGCATTTTGCGTTGCTCTTTTTCGCAAATAACCTTTGCGTTAAGCCATCTTAAAGCCATCTTTGGTGTTAGTTTATGCTTGCTACCAGACTTAGAAACACTTGCATCTTCAAAGGATTTTGTCATATAGTGAATAACACTGCTTAGTCCAAAAAAAGCGTCAATTCCTTGCTCAACACCCATAGAAAAACCTTTACGGTTTCGCTCACCGAAGCTCATAGTGCTTGCTTCGGATACAGGGGGCAAGAAATTAAGATCTAATTCTTCTTGAAATACTAGTGGATAAAGACCTGTAACGTATGGTAATGGAGCTAGTCCAAAAAGAACATTATCTCCGCGTTTTAAACTAGTTCGTTTGTCTCGATTGGTAGATGATAGGGTAGTAACTGATAGCAAGTTGTTACGGAATACGTCTATCATGCCTTGTGTATAAGGAGCTGTTTTTATAGGATGCTTTCCACCTTCCCAGGTTGTTTCTAGCCAAATAACAGGCTTTTCTGGTAGGGCAGATTCATTTTTATTTAACAAAATATCCGAATAATCTTCGTAAGAGGTTAATGGAACCATTTCTCTAAACTCAGATAGATCAGATGGAATTCGTGTGTTAACTATGGATCTTCCAAGTTCGCTGTTTAACCATGCAGGCAGTTGTTCCCTAATTAGGCGCTTTTGGATAGCCATAAAATCGTTTATTGATAGGTTTAAAAAATCACAATATTCGTTCCATAAAGCATCGCCGGATTGATTTTTTAGTTTGTCGCCATACTTCATGATTATTTCTCCTCGCGTCTTTGAAAGTTGGGAATCAAAAATGGTGTAGATTCCTTGTATTCGCTATATTTGTCAAACAGAATAGGAAAAGTGTACATATCTTGAATTGTTACGTAAGCTATATTACAAAATGTTAGAATTAGGCATAGCCATAAAATCTCTACTCTTCCTGTTGCAAGACCTGCAAATAGATATGCACCTGACAAAAAAAGAACTCCAGGATGTCGGCACAATGCAAAAACTCCAGTGGTACAGAGTTTTTGTTTAGAACCATTTATATAAGCATCTTCGAATTTAATCGCAAAGAATAAAGTGTGAATTAAGAACATAAAACAAATTACACCAGCAACATAAAAAGCAATTCGTAATGGTAAAGCAAAAGTAAAGCTTGCTTCTGAAGTAATGATTAAACCTACTGTCACTAAGGCTATAATAGATACGCCTAAAAAAAAGAAGGATCTTAATAATCTATAATTATTCATTATTTGGTTGTAATCGTATAGCACAAACAGAACGAAAGCTAGTATTATCAATAGATACAACATGCCATGGGTTCCTTTCTCAAACATAAAACAATTATACAATAATAAATAAGGCGATTCAACGGAATGTCAGATTATGCGCACGTGAGAACGTGCGTAGCTGTTGCAAACAGAGAGGTACAGCTTTTTCAATTCAAATAGATGTGAACCTTAGAAATAAAAAAAAGATGTGACATCAAGTGGTTCCAAGGTGTTCAGCGTGTGAAGAAGAGAATGTCTATAATTATACAGTTGGTTTACCAGTATTTCCCTTAAAGTGTTTTGTTAGTTGAATTACTCGTGACAAATACTATAAGTGGTATTTACCAAGTAGGTTAATACTAAATAGCGCACTTTACCATATAATTATATTAACATAAAGTAATTATTTACAGATAAATTATTATTTTATCAAAAAAAGATAAAAAATAGCTTTTTTAATACCTAAAAAATCATTTTATGTAGTCATCCCTCAAGATATCCATAAGATTAACATCATAGTAATCTCCGTTTTTCTTACAAGCGCCTCTAGCTAAGCCAATGTGCTTAAAGCCTAAAGATTCATATAAATGAGCGGCATTTTCATTATCACTGTAATAATCCAAATACACTCTGTGGAAATCGTCGTTCTTAAAAGCTCTATCAAGAGTCCAAAGCATAGATTCTCTTCCATAGCCCAGATTTCTAAGCGCTGGTTCTCCTATGTATATTCGATAAATCTCTAGAGAATCGAGCTTTCGTGAGATGCTACCTAGATGAATTCTGCCAATTGGTTTAAGGTGTTCCTTAGTTAGTATTGTGTATAGCTCCACAGAGTCATCTTCCGTATTGATGATGAAATCCTTAATTACTTGTCCATAACCCTGATCATCTGCAATACTGAAAAAATTTGAAACCTCTTTGGTTTTTTCCCACTCAAAAAACAGCTGGCAGTCCTCAAGCACAGATGGCCTTATTATTAATCGCTCAGTATCTTTATTATCAATTATACATTTCATACTATTCTCCTAAGACTTTATCTAGCAATACTAATAATGGATTGCTATCGTAAACTTCTTCTGCGATAAATGAGGAACTTAAACTATCGCTAATGGAAGGTATTTGCTCTGGAAAAAAGATTGCAGCAACGGGAACTAATAAAGCCAAGAAAATGAACACTATTAGTGCTCCTCTAGCTATGCCAAAGACTAATCCTATTAATCCGTCTGTGAAGCCAATCAAATTGCCTACATTATGCTTCTTGGAAAATATGGAGCTTAGTATTGCTGTAATTACACCTATGGTTATGATTAGTATTAGCAATGCAATTAAAGTCATAAATATTCCAACAACAGAATTAGCAACGCTGTATGCCAATGATTCGTTTGCAGTTTCCATGCTATTAGACATTGCATCAGGCAAAAATTCAGGTAAATCTAAATAGGTAGTCGTAACCATAGATTCGCCTAATCTAGTGTTTAACCAATCATCAATAGTAGTGTTTTCGATTAAGCAATTCTTAATAGGCCCAGTTAATACTATACCTAACACTATTACAGCGAGCCATTTAAGTAAGTTTATTATTGTTGTGGCTATGCCCATTCGCTTTCCGATAAAAGCTGAAATTAGTACTATTAGTACTATAATTATATCCAATATCATAGCTACCTCCATGCATATTTTAACTTAATAACTTACAAAATGCAAGATGACTAATTTCGGCTAATGGTTGTAATTTAAAAACAATTATGATAAAATTACAAAGCGTATGAAAACACTAACAAAAAAAGAAAAAGAAGGCTTTATGAAAGAAGCTGTAAAGCTTGCGATTAAAGCAAATAATAGAGGGGAAGTCCCAGTAGGAGCAGTAATAGTAAAAGATGGATTGATTGTTGGCAGAGGTTTTAATCAGACGCGAACAACTGATGATCCAACTGCGCATGCAGAAATAATTGCAATTAAAGAAGCGTCACAAAGCTTGAAAGGCTCTACGTGGAAACTTAATGAATGTTCGCTTTACGTAACACTTGAGCCTTGCTCTATGTGCGCAGGCGCCATAGTTCTTTCTAGGATAAAAAATCTATACATCGGCGCAGAGGATGCGAAGACAGGTGCATGCGGCTCAGTATATAATATTGTGGGCGACGGCAAATTAAATCACGTAGTAAATGTAGAAATACATATATTAGGTAGTACATGTAGTAAGTTAATCAAAGACTTTTTTTGTGAATTAAGGAAGAAATAACATATTATCGGAGGAAAACAGATGAAGAGAATAGGACTGATATTTAGTCTAACCGTTTTACTAGTAGCCATGTCGTCAATGTTTGTACTTGCAGACGGACTGAAATTGGAAAGTACATACCCTGAAGACGGACAGAAGAATACATCTTTAGAGAACTTAGGAGTTAAGCTGTATTTTGATAGCGATGTTTCAGACGAAGAAACTATTAAAGCTAACGAGGACTGCTTTAAGATAAAAGATGAAAAAGGCAAAGACATACCTATAAGAGTATTGGTTAACCCTGATGAAGAAGGTATAGTTATGGTTTTGGCTGGGTACAAAGAAGGCGTTCAAGCAATAGAGAATTCTACCTATACATTACATATTGATGGCGAGTTTATAGATAATAGTGGAAGCGCTTTAGGGCAAGACCAAACAGTTACCTTTACTACGCTTAACCAATCAAGAAATATGATGATCAACATGGGAATGATGGGCGTTATGTTTGCTGGTATATTCTTTGTTTCACAAAAGGCGATGAAAAAAAATGCAGATGATGACAGAGATAGAGATAGATACGTACCTGTGAATCCATATAAGGAAGCAAAGAGAACGGGTAAACCTGTAGAAGAAATAATGGAAGAAGAAAGCAAGAGAAAAGCGAAGCATGATGCCAAACTTGCTAAGAAGGCGGCAAAACAAAAAATAGATGATTCATATGACGACGATGAAGATTACCAGTTGCCGGTGAATACTTACATGGTAAAGAAAATCAAACCGATTTCAGCAGTAGGCGGCAAGACTAAATCTGGGATGTTAGCTAGAGCAGAAGAGAAGGCTAAAAAAGAAGCTGCTAGGAAAAAGGTACAAAACTATAAGAATAAAAAAAGCAGTGGTCAGAACAAAAAATAATAGCTAAAGTGTGGATGTCAGAGTATTCTGGCATCCACTTTATTATGGAGAATAACTATGAATGAATTAAAATTAAAAGCATATGGTAAAATAAATCTTTCGCTAGATGTTGTGGATAAACTGCCAAACGGTTATCACAAAATCGAAAGTGTAATGCAAGATATTGATCTTTATGACGATGTAAAAATAAAAGCAAGCAAGGACGCTAGCAGCAGTTACAAAGTTGTCCTTGAAATAAGCGATAAAAATCTGCCGAAAGGTCCAGCGAATACTGCGGTAAAAGGTGCATTAGCGGTATTAGAAGGGTATGTTGGTGAATACAATTGCTTTAATATTAACATAGTGAAAAACATCCCAGTTGCTGCAGGTCTCGCAGGTGGAAGCGGTAATGGAGCCGCCGCAATGTTAGGCATAAACAAGATAATAGGATACAGATACTCCTTGAACGAATTAATAAAAATAGGTGCAAAACTCGGAGCAGACTTCCCCTTTTCTATAATAATGAACGCCTTTAAAAACAAGGAGTTTTTAGCAGAGATGGAAGGAATAGAAACGTCAGGCATAACAGCTCTTGCAAAAGGGATTGGGGAAGATTTAAAGGTGATTGATAACTTTCCATCATATGTAATTTTAGCTAACCCCGGGATCAGCGTATCAACAAAAGATGTTTATGAAAACATTGATAATTGTAAAATGTTAAAAAGACCAGCTACGAACGAATTTATTAAAAGTATAGAATCAAAAGAATATGACAAGGCTTATTCTTTAATGAATAATGTTATGGAAGAGTATACTTTAAACAAATATCCTGAGGTACTAAGTTTGAAAAAAAAGATGTTTAAAAAATTCAAAGCGGATAAAGTGCTTATGAGCGGTAGCGGGCCTACGCTAGTAGCGTATTTTTCAAATAGAGAAAAAGCTGAAAAAGCCTACAATGAAAACGAATTAGAGTGCAAAATGTGGTTAAGCAAAACGGGCATTTATAAAAACTAAAAAGATTTGAAATTTACCTTGTGAACAAAGTGTTCGTGGTATATAATGTTATGTATACAAAGAACAATTATATGGAACTGAGAAGTAAAAAGAAAGTTTTGAGGTGTTTTAAATGTTGGATTTTGAATTACAAAACCATAGGCCTCTTAGGGAACTAGTATACGAAGAATTAAAACATAAAATTCTAATCGGTAATGTTAATCCCGGAACAAGACTTATGGAAATTGAGCTTGCGGAGAGTATGGGAGTTAGCAGAACGCCCATAAGAGAGGCTATTAGAAAATTAGAAAAAGAAGGTTTAGTGTCAATCGAGCCTAGAAGAGGCGCGTATGTTTCAGACATATCGATTAAGGATATGGTTGATATATTAGAAGTTAGAGAAGACTTAGAAGGATTAGCGGCCTCTCTTGCTGCAAGAAGAATTAACGAAGAAGAGGCAAGCGAACTAAAAAGAATTACGGAAAAGTATTCAGAGGCAATAATATCAGGAAACACTGATGACATTGTAAAATATGATGAGATGTTTCATAAGTTAGTAGTTTCTTGTAGCGGCAACAGAACATTGATGCAAATGGTAGGTAGCGTACAAGAACTTGCACTTAGGTTTAGATATTTATATTACGATGATTACTCAAGATATGAAGATATGCCTGGTGAGCACACAGGAATTATGGAAGCGATTATTAATGGTGACGAAAAGAAGGCTAGAGATCAGGCAGATTTGCACATTAAAAGACTAAAAAATTTCTTGTTAGGAATGAACGGAAGATTCAGCAAAAAGTAATAGAAAAGGTTATCCCAGTATAAAATGAGATAACCTTTTTTTAGTTATTGTAGTTAGATGCGTCTTCAAGCACGACCTTTACTTCTGTTTTTTGGCCATCTCTTGTAACTGTAAATGTTACAGTATCGCCTATTTTATGCTTTTGGATTTCTTTAATAAGTTGATCAGATGAAGTGATTGGGGTTTCATCTAAGTATGCCACGTGATCGCCCTTTTTTAAACCTGCCTTCTTAGCATTTTTTCCAGTCACCTCTATAACATAAACGCCAAGTTGGTTAGTGCCAAGCTGAGAAGCTAAATTTTCAGTGTCTATGTCTGCTATAGTAATTCCGGCTATTGGCCTATTTGTTATTTTACCGTTATCGATTAAATCTTCAATTATAGGTTTGGCGGTTTCTATCGGTATTGCAAAGCCAAGACCTTCTATATTAGCACCGCCGCTTTTTGCAATAACTATCCCGATTAAATTTCCTTGTTGATTAAACAAGCCCCCTCCAGAATTCCCAGGGTTTATTGCTGCATCTGTTTGAATTAAGTTTAAAGTTGAGCCGTCAATTTCTATTAATCTATTAAGAGCGCTAATAATTCCTGTTGTGGCAGTTCCACCTAATTCACCCAAAGGATTTCCTATTGCAACACTTAAATCTCCGACAACTAAATCGGTTGTGGTCCCAAAATTAACTGGGTCTAAATCCTTAGCATCAATTTTGAGAATAGCTAAATCGTTTAATGGGTCGGTACCAACTAGAGTTGCGTCGTAGCTTTTACCACTCAACAGAGTAACTATATTTTTGCTACTGCCATCGATTACGTGATTATTTGTGACTATGTATCCGTTGCTTTTGACTATGACACCGCTACCGGCACCTTCTTTAATAAATGAACCTAACCAAGAATCTGTAGCTGCACTTTCAGTGCTGATTTCCACTACCGAATTCTCGTTTTTAGCTATTATCTGTTGAATTGAGAGCTCGCTATTCGTTGCCTTATCTAAAGAGCGGTTACTATCGCTAATTTGCAAAAAGTCGGTGGGACCGCTTTGTGCACTTATACTGTTACCTATTAGATAACCTATACCAGCTCCTACTATTAAGGTAAGAATGAGAAGCAGGACAAAGGCTTTTTTAGTTACATATGAAGGCGGTTTTTCAAATGTAACAGTTTGTTCAGTACCATATTCTGCATCCGCGTTGTTTTCAAAGTTTTTAAAATCGTTATTATCCATAAAAGACCTCCCAATAGAATTATATACCACGTTTATGAAAAAACTGTGATTATTTAAATTAATTATGAAACAAATATGCCAGATAATGTAATAATATGATATCAATTTACTTGTAAAAAACTTCCCAATAGTGTAGAATTACAAGTATAAATGAACTGGAGGAACACAATTTGAATAACAATAATCAAGAACAAGAAATTGACCTAAAACAACTGTTTTATCTTCTACATAGCAATCTAAAAATAATAATCTTAATTACAATTCTTGTGGGAATGATTACATTTTTAGTAAGCAGCTATTTGATCACTCCAGAATATTCATCAACTGTTAAACTTTATGTAAACAATAAAACGATAGTGAACACTGAATCACTTACTACAAGTGATATATCAGCAGCGCAACAACTTGTAGGTACTTATGTAGCAATTATAGAATCTGACTTAGTTCTTAACGATGTAATAGAAAAGGCGGGAGTGGATTATACTCCGGAGCAAATTAGACAAATGATGACAGCTGATTCAGTAAATAACACAGAAGTCTTTTATGTAACCGTCCAAGGTGAAAATTCCATGGAATGTGCCGAAATAGCAGATGAGATAGCCAAGATTTCAACCACGAAGATAGCTGAAATCGTAGAAGGAAGTTCGGTTAGAATTCTAGACAGGGCGAAGGTCAACAGCAATTCCGTATATCCTAATGTTGGTTTAAACACAGCTATAGGGTTTTTGCTCGGGTTTGTAATTATATGTCTAGTTGTTATAGTGAGCGATTTACTGGACACTAAGATCAAGGTAGAAGAAGATATTGAAGCGATAACAGACATACCTATTATCGGATTTATTACTGAATATTAATATTTGAGGTGCGATTTGAGTAGAACTAAACAAAACACAAAAAAGAAAAAAACCGTAAAAACCGAGAATGATATTCTTTCTATAAGACAGCAAAGAAAGAAGATCATCAACGAAAAAACCGACTTTATAATTACTGAAGAGTTTAATGCGCTTAGGACTAGTATTTTATTTTCCTTAACGGACAGCAACTCTAAAGTGATTGGGATAACAAGCCCAAACGCTTCCGAAGGAAAAACTATAACCTGTTTAAACTCGGCTATTTCCCTTGGAAAAACGGGTAGAAAAGTTCTTTTAATAGACGCAGACTTAAGAGCCCCCAAACAGTCTAAACTTTTGGAAATAGACGGAAACAAAGGACTTAGCAATTTACTAATAAATCAAGTTGAACTGTCTGACGTGATAACGAAAACAAGATATGAGAACTTAGATGTAATACCTTCAGGGTCAAAACCACCCAACCCTAGTGAAATGCTTGGCTCTGAAATAATGAAAGAGCTAATAGATTATCTTAAAAAGTATTATGATTATATCCTTATAGATCTTCCACCTGTTAACGTGGTAACTGACGCGGTGGTTGCATCAAAACATTTAAATGGTTTAATTATAATTGTTAGAGCTAATTACACTAAGAAAGAAGATTTGCTAGAGAGCATTCAGATAATTAAAAATGCAAATGCAAAAGTATTAGGTGTAGTTTTAAATGGTGGGCAGAAGTCTACTGTGGGCTACGGAAAAACAAATAAGTATGCTAATTATGGTAAATATCATAATAATTAGCATAGATATTATGGCGGAGATTCTAGATAAATGATTGATTTTCACACACACATATTACCTAATATTGATGACGGAAGCAGCTCGTTAGACATGTCTTATGCTATGATTGATAGCGTAAAAAAACAAGGAGCGGATTCCATAGTTCTGACTCCTCATTACTATTTTGATAGAGAGTCGATTAGTGATTTCATATCTTCTAGAAAAGATGCGTTAAAACTTTTGCTTAGCGACGAGGCAAAGAGAAAGCAATTCCCAGATTTGTTTTTAGGTGCGGAGGTTGCACTTTTCCCTATGATGAGTAAAATGAAAGATATAGAAAAACTTTGTATAATCGGCACCAAGTTTATGATGGTTGAAATGCCTTATGGTAAATGGTCAAGAGCATCAATAGCGGAGGTCGATAATTTATACACCCGTCACGGGATAACTCCAATAATTGCCCACATAGAGAGGTTTATTGCCTCACAAAAGGGCACAGATAACATAGAGAGCCTTTTAGGTTTAGATGTACTTATTCAAATGAACTGTGGGGCGATTGAAAAAAAGTTTTTTAATCGGACTAATCATAATTTAGTAAAAACTGGTCGTATAGATCTGATAGGAACAGATTGCCACAACATGACGACAAGAAAACCTAACATGGATATCGGAATTAAATACATTACAAACCATTTTGGTATAAGTATGTTAAACGAAATAGACAAATGCGGAAGGGATGTCCTGAAAAATGCTTCTAGATATTAGCAGATTATACCCTGATAAACATTCGGGGTTTTTTAGTGTTATCTTATTAAAATCATTTAAAGTTTACTGCGTTTATGATAAAATAAATTGTTGATTAAATATAAAAGGAAAAAAATATGAGTAAAGTAATAATTGGAATAGATAAAAGTAAATCATACAGAGTTTACTTAACCATAACTACCGATATGGTGGAAAAAGCAAGAAAGGCTCACGATACTACGCCTCTTGCATCGGCGATGCTAGGAAGAGTGCTTACGGCAACTGGCATGATGGGTTTGATGCTAAAAAAGGAAAGCGAAAAAGTAACAGTGCTGTTTAAAGGAGAAGGACCGGCTAAACAAGTTATAGCTACGGCAGATGGAGCAGGAAATGTTAAAGGATATGTAGCTAATCCGTATGTTAACTTACCCTTAAAAGAAAACGGAAAATTAGATGTAGGAGAAGCACTCGGCAAAGGCGAATTAACGGTCATTAAAGATATCGGATTAAAAGAACCATATTCAGGTAAGATAGCTTTAGTATCAGGAGAAATAGCAGAAGACTTGACGGCATATTTTTATATTTCCGAGCAACAAAACTCTTCTGTAGCTCTTGGTGTCATGATAGGAAATGATACGAAAATTGCTGCTTCAGGAGGATTTATAATTCAGATGCTACCAGATTTTGAAAATGAAGCTGTAGATGCACTTGAAGAAATGTTGAAAACGATGCCATCTATTACGACTATGATAGCTGAGGAAATGCTCAAATCAAAAGGTAAAACAGAGATTGGAGTTTTGGAAGGCTTGATGGAAAGAATATTTAGCCCGTTACCTTCAGATTACAAACCAGAATCAATAGGAATTAGAGACATGAATTGGTTTTGTGATTGTTCTAAAGAAAAATATAAAAAAGGCCTTACGACTTTAAGTGAAAAGGATTTAACTGAAATGATTGAAGAGGATGAAGGCGCAGAGGTAGTGTGTCAATTTTGTCAAAAACAATACCACTTCGACGTTGAAGATTTAAAAGAAATAAGAAGTGAGGTTGAGAATAATGATAACTGAAGAGGAAATCAGAAAAGAGATATTTAAGGGCGACTGGGAATATAAGTATAAAGCCGATGTAGATCTTGTGATATCGCACAAGCAATACTCTCAGGATTTAGAGCCAAAGGGAGGAAGCTTTGTCAGAACAGAAACCCTAGAAGAGGATATGGAGGTTATGACAGAAGCAGTTTTTTATTCTGATGAAAATAGCTTGTATTTAGTTTATGATGAATCCGTAACAACAGAACTGCAAGATTGCACAACGATATTAACTTTAAATGAAGGTATAGTCCACATGAACAGATATGCTAAAGAAATATTAGGTAGCGTTGATATGGCATTTACAGAAGGCGAAAAGCATGTTACAAGGTACCAAACACCAATTGGAGGAATTAATCTTGAGTTGGTAACAAATAAAGTTGAGTATGAAGTCAACGATGAAGGAGAAGGTAAAATAACTCTTGACTACAACATTAAACTTGAAGGTCTAATGTCTAGAAGAAATAGATTAATTATAGAATCCATTAGAAACGAAAGGAAAAAGTAAAAAAATGAAAATAGGGTTTGATGCAGAGAAGTACATAGAGGAGCAGACTAAGTACATCCTACAAAGAGTAGATAAAGGTAGTAGCGAAAGGCTTTACTTAGAATTTGGGGGCAAACTAGTTGAAGATAAGCATGCGATGAGAGTATTGCCCGGATTTGACGAAAATGCTAAAATTAAGCTTCTACAGAGAATGAAAGACCAAGCTGAAATTGTAATATGCATCTACTCAGGTGACATCACAACTAGTAAAACAAGACAGGATTTTGGGATAACGTATGATCTAGAAGTCCTAAGATTAATAGATGCTTTTAGAAGTTATGATCTTGAAATTAATTCTGTTGTTGTAACTAGATATGAAGATGCACCTTCAGTTAATATGTTTATTAACAAACTTAACAGAAGAGGAATAAGAACATACAAACACTATTTTACTAAAGGATATCCTACGGATGTAGACACAATAGTAAGCGATGAAGGTTACGGCGCAAACCCATACATTGAGGTTACTAAACCTTTAATTGTTGTAACTGGACCTGGAGGAGGATCAGGAAAGTTGGCGACTAGTTTGTCACAACTTTACCATGAGCAGAAACATGGAAACAAAGCTAGATATGCTAAATTTGAGACTTTTCCAATATGGAATTTGCCTCTTAAGCATCCTGTTAACATTGCCTACGAAGCTGCGACTTCAGATTTAAAGGATGTTAATATGATAGATTCATACCATCTTGAATTTTATGGAAAACAGGCTGTTAACTATAATAGAGATTTAGAAGCTTTTCCTGTGGTAAAAAGAATAATTGAAAAAATTACAGGAGAAGAATGCGAATACAAGTCTCCTACAGACATGGGAGTTAACAGAGCTGGAGTTGGAATAACAGATGATGAGGTTTGTAAAGAAGCAGCTCTTCAGGAAATAATTAGAAGATATTTAATAGCTGAATGCGACTATAAGAAAGGAAGAATCGATGAAGGTTCTCTTGAAAGATCTAAGCTCTTGATGGAAGAAGTGGGATCTGATAGATACGATAGGGTAGTTGTTAGGCCAGCAGAAGAGTATGCAGAAAAAAAGAGAAACTGTGACAAGCGTTTCGAAAATGTCGTAGTAACTTCCTTGGGTTTACCAGATGGTCAAATTGTAACTGGAAGAAGCTCTAGAAGAATGGTAGCGGGCGCGGCGGTAATTTTAAATTCAATCAAGGTGCTTGCGGGAATTTCAGATGAAATCCCACTGATTTCTCCACAAATATTACAAAGAATGCAGGATTTAAAAAAGAACACATTCAAAAGTCTTAAGACTAGTCTTAATTGCGAAGAAGTAATTATGGCTCTTGCGATGTCTACTACAACTAATCCAATGGCAGAAGTAGCATTAAATAAATTGGATAAGTTAAGAGGTTGCAAAGCTCACTGCACGGCAATATTAAGTGATGGAGATGAGCAAGCGTTAAAATCGTTAGGGATTGATGTTACTTGTAATCCCGAGTACTTAACAAATAATGTGTATTCGAGATAATAGGGGAATGAATTGGTAACTGAATTAGAAAGAAAAATAAAAAAAGAGAATATAAAAAGACTAAGGAAGAAGCGAAGACGTGAAAAGGCCAGTAGCGCTAAAAAAAACTTAGAGCGCAAAGACACTTTTAAGTATGTTCTTCTGGCTGAAGGTCTAGTGGTTGGAGTTGCTACGGGATTTTTAATTGCGTTTTTTAGGATGATTTTAGATTATGGAGACAAGCTTAGAAACAATTTAATAGAGTTTGCATCACAGGGATTAGAAAATGTGATTATATTTTTTCTGATCTTAGCAGCACTAAGTTTGGTGGTCACATACATAGTTAAAAAAGAACCATACTGCGCTGGCTCGGGTATACCGCAAGTAAAGGGCGAGTTAAAAGGACAAATTGAAACAGTTTGGTATAAATTGATTATCGCCAAGTTCGTAGGTGGAGTTTTAGCTATTGGTGGAGGTCTTGCATTAGGTAGAGAAGGACCTAGTATACAGCTTGGTGCAATGGTAGGGAAAGGCTTTGCAAGAACCACAGGGAGGCTTTTAACTGAAGAAAGAATGTTGATGTCATGTGGAGCTGGAGCTGGACTGGCAGCAGCTTTTGGAGCGCCACTAGCTGGAGTAATTTTTAGCTTAGAAGAACTTCATAAAAACTTCTCGACAGAAGTGCTTCTTACTACTATGGCAGCAACTGTTAGTGCGGATTTTGTGGTACGTAATATTTTGGGCCTTGAACCAGTATTTGATTTTCACATAACCGAATATTTACCACTAGCAAATTACTGGATGGTTATTGTGCTAGGCGTTGTGCTAGGGGTGTTTGGTGTTCTTTATAACAATACGATTAACGCAATGCAGAACCTTTTGGAAAAAATACCATTTAAAGAAGGTAGAGTAGGCATTGCTTTTCTATGTGTAGGATTCTTAGCTTTTACCTACCCTGTAATACTTGGTAGCGGACATGAACTTGTTGGTGAAGTTGCGATGGGAGAAATGGCAGTCATAACTCTGTTAATAATATTACTTAGCAAATTTGCTTTTTCGACACTTAGCTTTAGTTCTGGAGTTCCGGGAGGAATATTTTTACCACTTCTAGTATTAGGGGCACTGACTGGTGGAACTTTTGGGAAGATTATGTCAGATTTATTTGGAATGAATCAGTCCCTAATAGCAGCATTTGTTGTATTAGGAATGACGGGTTGCTTTGCGTCAATAGTAAGAGCTCCTATTACAGGTGTGATACTAATCACAGAGATGACTGGAGATTTTAGAAGTTTACTAGCGATATCTATAGTATCATTGGTGGCATACACCGTAGCGGATATGCTTGGAGGTGTTCCTGTTTACGAACAACTTCTTAACAGAATGCTTAAAAAAGAGATTGGTTCAAATGAAGAAAATCAGGTAAAGCGAAGAAAAGTAATATTTGAGGCTGAAATTTACTATGGGTCATATATGGATGGAGAAAAGGTGGAAAAACTCAATCTACCCTCAGGTAGCCTTATAGTTTCGGTGGAGAGAGATGGCAAAGAATTAATACCTTATGGTCAAACCGTTTTATATGGAGGCGATAAATTATCCATATTATGTGACAACAATGATATTATAGATGCAGAAGAGGTAATCGAAGACATCTGCAAGACTATATTCCGGGAGGAGTGATATTATGGCAAGTAGAAATATTCTCGACTATGCAAAAGACAATTTTAAGAGATTTGAGGAAAGCCCTTTTAACTCTGTGGATAGCCTAATTTTATGTCAACTTTTTTATAGCAGAATAGAAACTCAAGTTAAAAAGAACAATGTAAAAGTTTGGACTGTTAAAGATTTATATAAAGCTGAATACTTTGATAAAATGTTTTCAGATGGTATTTCTGATGAAGAAAATCGCAAATTACTAACAATACTAGCGTCTAGTCCTAGATTTAGAGATATAAGAATTAAAAATATCATAAGCGAAACCAGTAAAAAAAGAGTGATGCAATTTGCTGCCGTTACTTATGAACTTAGCGATGAAATCGATTACGTGTGCTTTAGAGGTACAGATGGGACAATGATTGGATGGAAAGAAGACTTTAATATGGTATTTATGGAAGAAACTCCATCCCAAGCTAATGCTGCGAGGTATTTAAAAGTTTTTTATGAGGAGAACTATTCAAAAAAGATATATATAGGTGGACATTCAAAAGGCGGGAATCTAGCAGTTTACAGCGCTTGTCTTGTGGGCGAAGAGATTCAGAGCAAAATAATTCAAATATTCTCTCACGATGGACCGGGATTTAGAGATGAGATGTATGATAGCTATGGATATTTATCGATATCAGATAAAATTAACAAGACGATTCCGCAAACTTCTGTCGTAGGCATGCTTCTAGCCCCACAGGAAGATTTTAAGGTGATTAGGAGCGATGCCAGAGGCTTTGCTCAGCATTCAGCTTTTACTTGGTTAGTGGAAAAAGAAGATTTTGAACATATGGAAGGCAGGACAAAAGAAGGCGAGTATCTTGATAAAACAATACATACCTGGCTGATGTCTGCTACGCTAAATGACAGAGAAGTATTTGTAAATGCACTTTTTAGTATGTTTGCAAGTAACGATATAAATACGGTAAAAGATCTTAACTCCCTTGGTGCAAAAGACTTTTTAGAGCTGCTGAACGCCACAGAAGGACTCGATGAAGAATCAAGAAAAGTGCTTTATGATATGTTAAAAAAACTAATATTAATAAGCTTTACAGGTAGAGATGAAAGCATACTAAAGAGAATTGACTTTGACAAGAAACCACTGGAAAGATTAATATCAGAAATTAACAGCGGAAACTTGCCCAATAAAGATAAATAAAGGAGCGTATAAATTATAATGAATAACTTTGAATTAAAATTTAGAAACATAGAGAAATTTGAAGATGCTATAAAACTGAAGCACCCTGAAACTGAGAAAGCTTTAGACGAAATGTTTTCTAAAGATTCTAAAGAAGCATCTTGGATTCAGCCTACTATGAGTAGCAATAGAGATTTAGTCGAAGCTATTAAGCTAGCGCTGGAAGATATAGAAAAAAAGGGTGAGGTTACTATAGTAATTGTAGACGGAGCGATAAAAAAACTTTTAGAGTTTTTTTATGTAGCATCTGATTCGGACAAAGAAATCTATTTTCTAGGTGACAATTTGTCTACGCTAGAATATAAAAATGCTATAAAGGCCATGGAAAGTAAAGACTTTAGTATCGTTGCTATATCTAGCGGCAATGAATCAACTGAGTTGATTTGCGCATTTACCTTAGCAAGAAAAGAACTTCTTAACAAGCATGATTTAGAGAAAGCTCAAGAAAATGTATATGTTATCGCACCGAATGGCAGTAGTTACTTTATGAAGGAAGCTTCTGAAAACAAATATGTAAGGCTACATTACCAAGAAGAAATTAAATCACCAGAGTGGCTAATAACGCCAGCTGTATTGTTTCCTCTAAGTATAATGGGTTACGATATTAAAGAGCTTGTAGAAGCTTATGAAGACATGGTTACAAATGTTCTATGGGACACTGGTGGAAGCAAGTTAGCAAGACTTAGTAAGCTTCTTAAAACTAGTGGTCACGGTGAAAGATTTGCTCATTTTTCAGAAACAGAATTTGCTCCACTTATAGAGTATATTAAGTATAGAACCAATGATAGATATCTAACTAAACCTGAAGATAAGACGATGATAATTGATTTTAGCGTAGAAGAACCCAACAGAGATATTATGACACCCCCTTTTCCAGGATGCCACCCTGAAGGATTGTTAAAGTTTATGGCGGAAGATGCTAGGCAGGAGTATTTGGAAAAATGCACGGAGAATGACTTACCTGTAGTAGAGATAAGAATTAAAGATTTTAAAGCCAAATCCTTAGGACAACTTATATACTTTTTAGAGATGTCATTAGCTTTAGAAAATAGACTTATATAATTGAAATGTTTGTGCAAATAGTGTATAATCGCAATTAGCGATTTGCTACTGTGGCTCAATGGTAAAGCACTTCACTCGTAATGAAGGGATTGTGAGTTCGATTCTCACCAGTAGCTCCAAAACCCGCTGAATTTTCAGCGGGTTTTATATTTCAGAACAAAAAAAGTGGGGTTGTATTCTGTAGCTTTTATGTATAATATAAGAACATAGAAGCTGGTTCTATTAAAAAATGAAACAGTATCAATTTTTGGAATTAAATTGATATTATTGAAAGGAAAACATATGAATAATTTTAAATACTATGCACCTACTGAAGTTATCTTTGGTAGGGATGTAGAAAACGAAGTGGGCAGCGAGTTAATTAAGTCAGAAGCTACGAAAGTACTTGTGCATTATGGAGGACAAAGCGCTATTAAAAGCGGACTTTTAGAAAGAGTTAAAAAGTCTATTGAAGAAACTGATATTGAATATGTAATGCTAGGCGGTGTAGTTCCTAATCCAAGGCTGTCTAAAGTACGCGAAGGTATAGAGATATGTAAAGAAGAAGAGGTAGATTTTGTCTTAGCAGTAGGAGGAGGTTCGGTGCTTGACTCTGCGAAAGCCATAGCTTACGGCGCTGTTTACTCTGGAGATATTTGGGATTTTTATGATGGCAAAGAGCAAATAACAAGTGCCCTTCCCCACGGAAATATTATTACTTTAGCAGCTACCGGTAGCGAAACTAGTTCTAGCTCCGTTATAACCAATGAAGAAACAGGCGATAAAGTAGGAGTTAACACGGAATATGGAAGACCGGAATTTACTTTGATGAATCCGGAGTTAACATATACACTGCCACCGTATCAAACTGCATGTGGAATAGTGGATATAATTATGCATACTTTTGAAAGATATTTTTCACCTGGTGGAGTAAATGATATGACTGATGAAATAGCAGAAGCAGTTATACGAAACACCAAGAAATATGGAACTATAGCTATGGAAAATCCAGATGACTATGATGCCAGAAGTGAGCTTTTATGGTCTGGAAGCTTATCCCATATTAATTTAACAGGCCTTGGCAGAGTTGGTGACTGGGCGTCTCATCGCTTAGAGCATGAGCTTAGCGGTATGTTCGATGTTGCACATGGAGCGGGGCTTTCTGCTATCTGGGGAGCTTGGGCAAGATATACATATGAAGAAGCACCGGAAAGATTTATACGTATGGGTGAAAATGCATGGGGACTTGATCTCAAGGAACTTGATAAAAAAGAAGCGGTTGAAACCATGATAAATACAGTTGTTGAATATTTTAAAACTTTAGGTATGCCCGAGAGCACAACTGAACTACTTGGAAGATCTCTAACAGAGGAAGAAATTTTAAAACTTGCAGACAACGCTAGCAAAGCAGGCAATAAAACATTAGGAAGCTTTAAAGTGATAAACAGAGAAGACATGATTAACATCTTTAGAATGTCAGTTTAAGAAATGAAAGACGATTTTAAATCCAAATAATTATGCAAAACTCCCGGAAAACCGGGAGTTTTAAATTGCGTTTAGTCATCTTCATCTTCAACTTCAGAAATATAATCGGGCCCTTCTTTTTCGACTGTAGAATAAAAATCATCTTCTAAGGCTATAGTTGCAGCTTCATCAAAGCCTAAGTCATCAAAACCAAGATCATCACGCATAGTTTACTCTTCTCATATCAGTATTAATATAAAATTATTATAAAATAAAAAGTAGATTTAAAATTTGCCAGTACCAAATATAAAACGATATGTATTTATACTACCAGAAATGTATGGTATTATTGTCTTAAAAAGAGTTCATATTTTAAATAAAGGGGGACATTTATGCAGGATAAAAAAATAAGCTACTTATACTTTTACTTTATGTGCTATGCTTTTGTAGGGTGGTTATATGAGACTTTTTTCCAAATAATAGTCTACCAGAG
>LSQX01085529.1_pt1 | contig 30336 bp, 28 predicted proteins | sample 654561 | NCBI WGS metagenome assembly LSQX01 (sample SAMN04489861, study PRJNA283612) | anaerobic digester metagenome | isolation source: 4 biogas reactors fed with cattle manure at either 37C or 55C with and... | place: Denmark: Kongens Lyngby | collected 2014 | reverse complement strand
ACAGCTTGACGGGAAATCGCTTCTGGGCGCGCGCGGCGCTGACGCCGATGAGCTCCCGAATGGCGGCGGTGGGTTTGAAGAAAAAGCGTCGCTCGCTGGTTCTTTGGGTGCACGAAGTGATGACGTCGTGCCGGATCCATCTGATGGCCATGGTGTCCTCCTGTGTTTTTGGTTTTCAGGAGATACATCGGCCGCTGCGGCGAAAAGTTTCCTAAAAAATCACTCTCAGCGAATAAAAATTACTCTCAGTGAATAAAAAGCTAATAAATTTGGTGGTTTGCCAGTTGGTCTTTTTCAAAAAAAACGACTCTGAGAGACTGGAACCAGCGACTCTGAGAAACTGGAACCAGAAAGTTGAAGAGCAGGGGCTACAAAAAGACGCGTGTTGGTCGCAGCCATTCGCCTTGAACCGTCGCAATGGCACACAGCTCAGCAACATCATCCAGCAAAGCGATGTTCGCGGCATCAGGAGACACTCCCGGGTAGTCCGCCAAAGGCAGCAGATTGCCGTTGCGCATTTTGGGCACATCCGCAGCGTGCAGCATCACCTGAGGCATCACCGACGACAGCGCACGTGCAGCGGGCACCACATACTGCAAAAGCCTCTGTGGGTCTTTCTCCAGGGCTAGCAAATCCATGGGCACAGCTTCTGTCACCGAAAACCCCGACGTATGTGTGCGGCGCAAGGCATACAAGTGCGCCACGGTTCCCAAGGCCAAACCGATGTCCCGCGCCAAAGAGCGAATGTATGTCCCCTTGTGACACACAACCTCAATCTCCAAAAACGGCGCATCAAATGTGCACACCGAGACGCGATCAATTTGCACCGTGCGCGGCGGCACCTGCAGGTCACTGCCCGCTCTCGCCAACTGGTACAGGCGCATGCCACGATGCTTTAGAGCGCTGAAAATGGGCGGCGTCTGCAACACCTGGCCTTCAAACTTTTTCAGCACCTGCGCGATGTGAGGCTCATCCATTGAAGGCACCGGTGCTTCGCGAGTCACCTCGGTCTCCACATCGTCGCTAGCAGTAGACTGCCCCAAGCGCACCACGGCGCGGTACACCTTCACCGTATCCTGCAAAAAGGGCACGAGCCGCGTGTAGCGACCGGTGCAAATCACCATCAACCCCGACGCCATGGGATCCAGCGTACCAGCGTGCCCCACCTTGCGCGTCGCAAAATTTCGCCGCACTACCTTGATGGCATCGAAGGCGCTCGGTCCCACCGGTTTGTCAATCAAGACAACGCCGTCCAACCGCTGCCTCAAGACGGGGTCCCAGGGTGCAAGATCGCCGCAACCAGTTCCAACATTTCGTTGCGGATATCGGCCACGGTGCGCCCCTTGATCGTTGCACCAGCAGCCCTCTTGTGACCGCCACCCCCAAACTGCGCCGCGATATGCGCCACATCCACGTCATCGCCGCTGCGCAAACTCAAGTGCACAGCATCGCCGTCTTCGATGTAGGCAACACTGACAATCACGTCCGCAATGGAGCGGCCAAACTGCGACAGACCATCGGCATCTTCCAAAAGGGCTCCGGCTTGGTGCCGCATTTCCGCAGTACAAAACAGCTGACAAAACTGCCCGCCCAACGAGAGCTCCATGGTCAATGCGACCAGCCCCAAGAGGCGCTGGCGGGAAAGGGAAATCGATTCAAATAGCGCCGCAGCGGTATCCCAGGGCGATGCGCCAAGCTCAAGGAGTTCGGCAGCAACCTCGTGGGTTTGCGATGTAGTGTTTTCGTAGCGGAAGGATCCCGTGTCACCCACCATGGCCATGTACAGGCACTGAGCCACATCGGTGTCGACAGGCCAGGCCAACCTGCGTGCCAAGCGATACAGTAACTCTCCGGTGGAAGAGATTTGCTGGCGAATTTGCAGGTCGCCAAAATCATCGTGCACCGCGTGGTGGTCGATAACGACGAAGAGGCCGCGATGCGCCTCATCGGGCAAAGCGTCGGGGAACTGCGTCAGGCCACCGGTGTCGAGAACTATCGTCATGTCCCATACGGCATCAGCGGTCCACGTCGATGAGATTTCTTCGGCGTCGTAATGAGGCGCAAAGGCATCGGGCAAGCCGTCGGGCAAATGACAGACGGGCTTCTTGCCCATGAGCCGAAGCATTTTGTACAGCCCCAACAACGAGCCCGCTGCATCGGCGTCTGGACCGCGATGTGTCGCGAGCAAAATGCGCGATGCCGATGCCACAGCCTGTCCCAACTGCTCCTCTAGCGACAGGGCCTGGGCTTGCGACAACGATGCATTGCGGGTTTCCGCTAGCAAGGCTTCGAGTTGGTTGGCTTTTTCGAGGGTGGTGTCATGCACAAAGCGCAGCACCGGAGTGAAGCGCAGGTTCAACCGCTGGGCGATATCGCGTTGCAGTCGACCTGCAGCACGTGTCAGCGAACGGGAAGCTCGGGTGGCATCCGCGGCTTCGAGCGTCGAGAAAAACACACGCGCGTGCTTGAGATCGGGCGAGAGTTGCACGTCGGTGATGTGTACAAACGCCAAGGCGGGGTCGCTAAGTTCTTTGCGTAACAGGCTGGAGAGTTCGGCGCGCAACGCCTCGGACACCCGCCGTTGTCGTCGACTTTGCGCAGCAGTGACAGTCATTGGAAGTCCTCTACGCTCATGTCATCGAGCAGCGATGTGTCCAACACCTCATCTGACGCCATCTCGTCGCCAAAAGAAATAATCTCGGTCTGTCGGCGCAATAAGGGCGCCACGGCCATCTCCTCCATGAACTGGCCCACCTTGCCCATCATGGCATCCACGTGCGGTTTGGCATTTCCCACCACGACAAAGGACAGCACCGCCTGCGACAACCGATCGTTATCAGCCACCTCGGCAATGGAAATATCAAACTTGGCGCGGGTGCGCTCCAGCAGGCGATTCACCACCGAGCGCTTCATTTTTAGGGAATGCACATCAAACAATTGAAAGGTGAGGCGACAGACGCCAACGAACATGGGTCACTCCTACTGTCCGCATCATTCCAGGGTCGCGGCGACCTCTTTCTCGAGATAAAACTCCACCACATCGCCGACGCGGATGTCGTTGTATCCCGCAAGACCGATGCCGCACTCCAGCCCCGCAACCACTTCTTTGACGTCGTCTTTAAAGCGGCGTAACGAGCTGACCTTGCCCTCCCAAATTTGCACGGAGTCGCGAATAAGGCGGGCAAATCCATTGCGCATCACCTTGCCTTCGGTGACGTACGAGCCAGCGATGGTGCCGTGCTTGGGAATGTTGTAGGTCTCGCGCACTTCAGCCATACCGATGACTTCCTCCTCGGTGGTTGGGGTGAGCAAGCCGAGCATGGCCGCTTTCACCGCATCGAGAAGTTCGTAAATAATGGAGTATATTTTGATCTCCACGCCCTGCTCATCGGCCAAAGAACGCGCCTTGCCCGCTGGTCGCACGTTGAAGCCCAAAATAATGGCGCCCGCTGTGGAGGCGAGCAACACGTCGGACTCGGTAATGCCACCGCAAGACGCGCCCACCACCGTGATTTTTACCTTTTCGGTGGAGAGCTTTTCGAGGGCTTCGCGCAAGGCTTCCATGGTGCCTTGTACGTCGGTTTTCACCACGACCTTCAACTCGGCCTGCTCCTCGTTTTGCAGTTGTGAATACAGGGTTTCCAGCGAAGGACGCATCGAAGGTGCGATGCTCGCGCGCACGCGCTCATCCCGGGCCGAGGTTACCTTCTCAGCGAGCTTCATGTCGGCCACTACGTCGACCACGTCTCCTGCGGCGGGCACCGACGAAAGCCCCAGCACCTCCACCGGTGTTGCGGGACCGGCCTCCGCCGTCTTGCGCCCACGCTCGTCTGTCATGGCGCGCACCCGGCCGTGGGCCGCTCCGGCCACCAAAATGTCGCCGACGCGCAAGGTGCCTTCCTTGATCAAAATGTTGGCCACCGGTCCGCGGCCCTTGTCGAGATAGGCTTCCAAAACCACACCCGCGCCGGGCCGGAGCGGGTTGGCATCCAGCTCCATCACCTCGGCCTGCAAGGAGAGCATCTCCAGCAATTGATCGACGCCCTTACCGGTCTTGGCCGACAGCTCTACCATGATGGTGTCGCCCCCCAACTCTTCGGGCACGAGACCATGCTCCATGAGCATGCGCTTGGCACGCCCCGGATCGGCGTCCTGCAGATCGCACTTATTGATGGCCACGATAATGGGGCATTCGGCGGCACGAGCGTGCTGAATGGCCTCAATGGTTTGCGGCATAACACCGTCGTTGGCCGCACAGAGCAACACGACGATGTCGGTGGCGTTGGCTCCGCGCGCGCGCATGGCGGCAAAGGCCGCGTGACCCGGCGTGTCGATGAAAGTAACTTCGCCAATGGGGGTGCGCACACGGTAGGCGCCGATGTGCTGCGTAATCCCTCCGGCCTCGCCGTCGGCCACATTGGCTTTGCGGATGTAGTCGAGCAGGGATGTTTTTCCGTGATCGACGTGGCCCATCATGGTGACGATGGGCGATCGCGGTACGCGCTGTTTTCTCTCTTCATCGGTCTCTTCGGCGCGGGTGTCGGCCAGCATGTCAACTTCTTCAACGACGTTGCTCTCCACCTCGTAGCCGAATTCCTCAGCCACGATTTTGGCCGTGTCCAAATCCAGCGTGGAGTTGATATTTACACCCGCCATGCCCAGCCCCATGAGCTTCATGAGCAGTTCGGTTGCTTTCACGCCCATGCGCTTGGCCAACTCCAACAGGGTGATTTGACCTTCGATTTTGATGACGCGCTTGATGGCCTTGGGCGTGGTGATCTCGGTCTTCTTGCCCTTAGCCCCCGGTGTCATGCGGCGTTTCCGAGCAGGCCCCCCGGTTACCGCACCGGGCACTACCACCCCGGCACGACGCGCAGGCGCAATGTCGCGGCTTTCGATTTCGCGCTTGCGGGGCACGCCGCGCACGAAGCGATCATCGTCGCTACCTGGCACAGCGTGTCGCCGAATCATTGGCGCCTCGGACGAGGGCCGCAGCGCAGCGCCTTTTCCGTCGTCTTCCATGTCGCCGGGGGTTGAGCCGGCCAAGGCTTTTCGGGTCATCTCCTCGTAGAACGCCGGATCTCCCGCCGCGCCATCGTCGTGGCGTGTGGCGCTTTGTCCGGAGACAAACTCTTCGTCGCGCATTGCCGTACGAGCGCCACCCTGTGCAGGTACGCGCTCTCGTCGAACTGGCGGTGTCGCCACCCTGCGCTGCACCGGCACAAACACGCGTTCGTCCTTGGGGGTTGCGGCGGGTTTGGCGGTGGCCTCATCGGGTGAAGAAGGCGGAGCGACTGCGGCGCCTTGTGCGACATCGGACTCATCCGCCGGCGACACTGCAGCAAGTTGCGATTGCGCCACGGCTGCCTCTGCGTCCAACTGCCGTTCGGCGTCGGTCAGCTTGGGCGGTTTGATCTTGGCTGGCCGCGCAGGGGTTGTCGTCTTTCGGCGCACCACAGTAGAATTGATTTTCTCTTCCACCACAGTGCGTTCATCTCGTTCGCGCTGCATCAAGTCGCGGATTCGCTTGGCGCTATCCTCTTCGATGGTGGTGAAGTAGTTGTTTACCGGAAAACCAAACTCTTGGATTTTGGCAACCATCTGCTCTTTTGAAATTCCAAACTCGGCAGCCAATTTATAAACTCGAATTGCTTGCGCCATCGTTTCTCCGAACCTTCCTTATCTCTCACCGCATTCTCAGCTCGCACTGCATTTGTAGCACGTGAGAATGGCTTTGTTTTCAACTGCGTTCGCTTTGTCGCAGTGCATCCCAATTCTCAAACAGATGCCGCATCGCATCCGCCAGTGATTTCTCCAAGATGCCCACCACTCCGGTGGGACGGCGATTGATCATTGCGCCCAGCAAGGACTGATTGCCAAACAACCGCGACAAAACCCCCGATTGTTTTGCCCGTGCCACAAACTCTGCAGCCCGCGCCAAATCAGGGGTGACCACCAAAAGATGAACGCGGTTTTGGGCCAGGGCAGCCAACACCGCATCGCTGCCCGCCACCACGCTTTTTTTGCGCATCGCCACCAAAAAATAGGAGTGCAGGCGCTGCTGAAAGTGGGCGTCGAGCAGGGCAAAAAACACCTCGGCGGTTGGGTAACGCACGTCGCTCTTCAGCGCACGTCCAAAGGCCCGCTGTTGCAATGCGGTGGCAATGCATGTCGCCGTTTGGCAGACGTAGGCGCCACGGCCGCCCAATTTTCGGTGCCAATCCGGTACCAAATCGCCATTGGGCGCACGCACCACACGCAGCATTCCCGCTGTCGGCTTCGTTTCACGACACGCAACGCAAGTGCGCAGCGACGTCGCAACGGCGCGTTGGGGGGCTTGGGTGTGTTCCAAAGACATCAACAATATCAGTCCTCGTCGGTCTCCGTTGGTACCGCTTCGCCATCGGCAACTTCGCCATCGGCAACTTCGCCGTCAGCAACTTCACCGTCAGCAACTTCGCCGTCAGCAACTTCGCCGTCAGCAACTTCGCCGTCAGCAACTTCGCCATCAACGGTCTCTTCTGCTTCGGGAGAGGCTGTGGCCGCAGCCAGCGCCTCGGCTTCTTTGGCTTCTTCGGCCTCATCCTCAGCGGCAGCCGCGATGGCCTCTTGGCGAATTTGTTCAATGATTTGTTCTTCACTGTTCAAAAAGCTCTGCGCGCCCTCCAGCAACATCCGCGCCTTTCGGATACCCAGCCCCGTGCTCAACGCCAGCCGATCCAGATCGGCTTCGTTGGCCAGCTCCTCTACGGTGCGATAACCAGAGAAGGTCAGCAGCTCGATGGTTCTGTCCCCCACACCACGAACAAACATCATGCGGTCGCGATCTTCCAACTTGCCGCCGCGACGCAACAAACCGCGGATTTGCCGTTTGCGCCGGCGCTCCAAAAAGGTTTCGGCGCGCTGCTGCAACGCTTGAATTTGCGCGTCATCACCCATACCGGGAATGGCCCGCAGCTCCGCGACATCGGCATCTGCGATCTCTTCCAGTGAACGGAAGCCGAGCTTGTACAGCATGCGTGCCATGTTTTCGTCCACGCCCTCCAGACGCGCCAGTGAAGCGATGGAGATGCGCTCGCGCTCCTCGATTTTGCTTTCGCTGATGACGTCCAGCTTCCAATTGGTGAGCTGGGATGCGAGGCGCACGTTTTGCCCGCGCCGACCGATGGCCAAGGAGAGCTTGTCGTCGGGCACCACCAATTCCATGGCGCCGTTGGCGTCGTCGATAATGACCCGAGAGACCTCTGCGGGCTGAATGGCGTTGCACACAAAGCGCGCCGGATCGGGATCCCACGGCACGATGTCGATTTTTTCGCCGCGAAGCTCTTGCACCACAGCCTGCACACGAGAACCGCGCATGCCGACGCAGGCCCCAACGGGATCGACGTCTGCATCGCGAGAGGCCACAGCGATTTTGGCGCGCGCGCCGGGCTCGCGGGCCACAGCGACAATGCTGACAATGCCCTCGTAAATTTCGGGCACTTCCATCTCGAACAATTTTTTCAACAGACCGGGATGGGTGCGCGACAAAACAATTTGCGAACCCTTGGCCTCTTTGTCGATGTCCTTTACGTAGGCCATAACGCGATCGCCCAAGCGATAGGACTCGCGCGGGGCTTGTTCTCGCGCCGGGATCACCGCTTCGGTGCGGCCCAAGTCCACGATGATGTTGTTGTTGCGCTCAAAGCGGCGCACCACACCCGCGATCACTTCGTCTTTGCGGTCTTTGTATTCGTTGTAAATGTTTTCGCGTTCGGCGTCCCGCACGCGCTGGGTGATAACCTGCTTGGCGGTTTGCGCAGCAATGCGACCGAACCCGCGGCCCGCGGTCTTCATGCCCAACAGTTCGCCGTATTCTTTATCCTGCTTGGCGGCTTTCTTTTCGTCTTCGTCGCGGTAGAAAATTTGGAACCCGAGCTCCTCGCCCAAGGACGTTTCGAGCTTGGCCTTGGCGGCGTCTTCTAGGGAAATCTCCCGCGCCGGATCCGTCACGTCGTCCACCACCAACATGTATTGAAAGAGGTCTACGATGCCGGTTTCCTCATTGAAGCGCGCCTCGAGCTCCTTGGATGCGCCAAAGTTCTTTTTGGCCGCTGTGAGAATCGCCGCTTCAATGGCCTCTATCAGCACCGTTTTGTTAATGCCTTTGTCGCGACTCACTTGATCGAGAATCATGTGCAATGAAAGTATTCCGTCTTGCATCCCTCGTGCTCCTTCAAACAGCTTTCACCACTTGGGGGTAAAAACCAGGTTGGCTTTCGCGATGTAACTGTGGGGGATATCCAAGTTGTTTCGCTCTTTGCCCAATGCCACGCGCACGTGCTCGTCGTCACATGCAATAATTTCCGCCACCAGCCGCTTGCGCCCGTCCACCTCTTTGCGGAGTTTAAAGCGCGCCTCACGGCCGACAAATCGCTGAAAGTCCTCTGGGGACACCAATGGCCGCTCCACGCCCGGCGAGGACACCTCCAGGGTGTACGCTTTGTCGACGAGTTGCCCTTCCTCAATGCGATCGCCCAAGGCGCGGCTAACGGTGGTACAAGCCGACAAGTCAACGCCCGACCCCGCCATGGGATCGGCACCAGGGCGCTCGATGAGCACGCGCAACACCCAGCCTTGCGGCTCCCGGCCAAAGGTGGTTTGCACCACGGAAAAACCGTGTTCCGCAGCTATTTCTCGCGCGAGCGTCTGAAGTGTTGTCAGTTCCATTTGCTTTAAAAAACACAAAAAAAGGCGGGTCCAATGAAAGGATCCACCTTACGTGTTCAACCCGTTTTCGATTGGCGGTGTATCACGCATTTTTTTCAGAATCAACCGATTTTAAAAGACAATTACGGTTCATCGACCTTTTGAAAAGTTTTGCGCACCGCGGTAATACTCCCCCTTATGTCGCATCCCCAAGGAGAGAACACCACCCCCTCATTTCGCGTCCCCGGACTGCTGGTCCTGCTCTCCTTCGCGGCCTTTGTCTCCCTGGGCATGCCCGACGGCCTGCTCGGCACCGCGTGGCCCTCCCTGCACCGCGATTTCGCACAACCAGTGGACGCCATGTGGCTGCTGCTGGCAGGCGAAACCCTGGGCTACCTGATCGCCAGCACCAGCGCCGGATGGCTCATGCACCGCATGGCCGTGGGACGCATCCTCGCCTGGAGCTGCGCCCTCACCTCTTTGTCCCTCTTCGGCATCACCCTGAGCCCAGCCTGGCCGCCCATGTTCGCGATGGCCCTTGTGCTGGGCATCGGCGCCGGCGCCATCGACACCGCGCTCAACGTCTGGGTCGAGGCCCACCTGCCCCCGCACATGATGCACTGGCTCCACGGCAGCTTTGGCATCGGCATCACCCTGGGGCCGGCCCTCATGACCGCCAGCCTGCTCCTCACCCAGGGTTGGCGCACGGGATACCTGGTGGTGGGCGCCCTGCAGTTGGCGTTGGGACTCGTCTTCTTTCGCACCAGCGCCGCCTGGAATATCGCCCCCCGACCCGCAAGCAACGCCGCGATCCCCGCCACCACCGCCACCGCCACCGCCCCAGTCCCAGCCCCGGAGCACGCGCCCTACGCCGACACCCTGCGCCACCCCCGCGCCTGGTTGAGCGCCCTCATCTTTTTCGTCTACGTCGGCATCGAGATCAGCACCGGGCACTGGGCCTTCACCTGGCTCATCCGCGCTCACGGCTACGACGTCGGCACCGCGGGCTTTTGGAACACCGCCTACTGGGGCCTATTCGCCGCCGGTCGTTTCGGCGCAGGCTGGATCAACCGCCACATCGCCGCCCCCCGCCTGCTGCCCATCGCCATTGTCGCGAGCCTCGTCCTCGCCATTCTGCTCGCCCTGGTACCCATCCCCGTCACCAAAGGTCCCCTGCTCGCCTTGCTGGGCCTCGCCATGTCGCCCATCTTCGCCGCCCTGATCAGCACCACCGCCATCCGCATCCCCCGCGCCCACATCCGCACCACCATCGGATTGCAGATGAGCGCCGCGGGCATCGGCGCCGGGCTCCTCCCCAGCATCACGGGTCTCCTGGTGGCTGCCCAGGGTCCGCACGTCGTTCCGTTGGTGGCCGCCGGCTCTGCCCTTTCTCTCCTGATTCTCGTCACTTGGCTGCACCGCCCAAGTAAAAGCAGTTGAAGCGGCGCGCGTTCTTCTATTAAATAGCCGCGGATTTCGGTATGGCGAACTTACCGACGCAACGACGCAACACTGCGATGGAGGAAATATGAACAACAACAAATCCGAATTGTGCAAAGCGCGCGGCCAGTATGCGCCCAAGGTTCCCGCGACCCTGATGAACGGCCTGAAAAAGGTTGTGATCACCAAGGGTGAACCCACCGAGTCCGTCGCCGATCAAGCGCGCATCCGCGAGCTCTTCCCCGCCACCTATGGCGCCCCCGTGGTGAACTTTGAAGTGGGTGATGTCCAAGATGTACGCCCCTTGAACATCGGCGTGGTGCTCTCCGGCGGACAAGCCCCGGGCGGACACAACGTCATTGCCGGCGTATACGACGGGGTCAAGAGCGCCAGCGACAAGAGCCACGTCATCGGCTTCATCGGCGGCCCCAGTGGCTTGGTCAACAACGAATACATTGAGATCACCGACGCGTTAATGGACGCCTACCGCAACATGGGCGGCTTCGACATGATCGGCTCCGGCCGCACCAAGCTCGAGAGCGAAGCCCAATTTCAAAAGTGCATCGAAGTGGCCAAGCAGCACCAACTCGACGGCATCGTGATTATCGGTGGCGACGACTCCAACACCAACGCCGCAGTGCTGGCCGAATACTTTGTGGCCCAAAAGGTGCCCTGCGCCATCCTCGGCTGCCCCAAAACGATCGACGGCGACCTGAAGAACCAACACATCGAAGCCTCCTTTGGCTTTGACACGGCTTCCAAGACCTACGCGCAGCTCGTGGGCAACATCCAACGCGACGCCGCCTCAGCGCGCAAGTACTGGCACTTCATCAAGCTCATGGGGCGCTCTGCCTCCCACATCGGCCTCGAAGTGGCCCTCAAGACCCAGCCCAACTACTGCCTCGTCTCCGAGGAGGTCGAAGCCCAGAGCCGCAGCCTCACCTCCATCGTCACCGAGCTCGCCGACATCGTGACCGCCCGCGCCCTCGAAGGCAAAAACTACGGCGTCGCCCTCATCCCCGAAGGCCTGGTCGAATTCATCCCCGAGGTCAAAGCCCTCATCCGCGAACTCAACGACGCGCTGGTGGGCGTCGAAGACGAGATCAACGCGCAAAAAACCGTTGCCGGAAAAGTGGCCATCGTAAACAAAGGCTTGACCGAAAAGAGCGCCGCGGTGCTCTCCTCCCTGCCCGAGGCGATTCAGGCGCAGCTCTTGCTCGACCGCGATCCCCACGGCAATGTCCAGGTCTCCCTCATCGAGACCGAAAAGCTCCTCATTGAGCTCGTGGCCGCCGAGGTCAAAGCCCGCGGCAACAGCCAGGTGCAGTTCAAGGCCCTCAACCACTTCTTCGGTTACGAAGGGCGCTGTGCCCACCCCTCCAACTTCGACGCCGACTACGGCTATGCCCTGGGCATGTCTGCAGCGGTGCTCACCCAAAACCACCTAACGGGCTACATCTCCGCGGTGCGCAACCTGAAAGACGGCACCGACAAGTGGATGGCGGGCGGCATCCCCGCATCGATGCTCATGAACATCGAACGCCGTCACGGCGAGGACAAACCGGTCATCCAGAAGGCCCTGGTCGATCTCAATGGCGCCGCCTTCAAACACTTTGCCACCCACCGCGATGCCTGGGCCAAAGAAGACGCCTACCGCTATCCGGGCCCCATCCAGTTTTACGGCCCCGAAGTGCTCAGTGACGCCATCACCGAAACCCTGCGCATGGGTTGCTAATCCCTCGCAGCCAACCACTCCTTTTTTACATTCGTTTTTTTCCTAGCGGTTGCGCGCCCTAAGACGGGACAACCGCGAGGCCTTGCATGTAACGCGCCGCCAGCCTCTCGACTTCGTCGGGGGTGCTCATCTGCAGGGCCTCCTTGGCCATGGCCGTCACTTCGGAGATGTTCACCGTCTGCAGGGCAAACTTGATAAAGGGAATCGCGCTCGGCGCCATGGAGAGATCGCGAATCCCCATGCCGATGAGCAGCGGTGTCATGTGGGGTTCGCCGGCAATGGTGCCACAGATGGCCACCGGGATGCCCGCCGCATTGGCCGCGGTCACGGTCATATGGATGGCCCGCAGCACCGCCGGGTGGTAGGGCGAATAGAGATAGGCCACATCGTCGTTGCAGCGATCGATGGCCAGGGAATACTGAATGAGATCGTTGGTGCCGATGGAAAAGAAGTCGGCCTCCTTGGCCAGGAGATCGGCGGTGAGCACCGCTGAGGGCAACTCGATCATGCAACCGACGGGAACGAGCGGCAGGGTGTCGGCGTCAAACTCCGCACGCACCTCCGCCACCAGGCGATTGAGCTGGCGCATTTCCGGTACGCCGCTCACCAGCGGAAACATAATGCGCGCTTGCCCCTTGGTGTCCAAGGTCGCCTGCAAAATGGCGCGGATCTGGGTTTTGAGCACATCGGGGTTTTTGAGCCCGATGCGGATGGCGCGCATGCCCAGGGCGGGGTTGCGGTCTCGCGACTGCATGGAGCGCGGCATTTTGTCGGCGCCGAGATCGAAGGTGCGAAAGGTAACGCAGCGCGGAGCCAAGGCCTGCAACACGTGGCGGTACACCCGGAACTGCTCCTCGGCGGTGGGGGGATGGTCGCGGTCGAGGTAGAGGAATTCGGTGCGGTACAGCCCGATGGCCTGGGCGCCGTAGTCCATGGCGAAGGGCGCCTCGGAGGGCAACTCGATGTTGGCACTCAAGCGGATGTCTATGCCGTCGGACGTCACGGAGGGCTGGTCTCGGGTGCCGCGCAGGCGCTTCTCCATGGCGTGCCATTGGAGGCTCTTCTCGCGATAGCGCGCCAGCATTTTTTCGTCGGGCTGAATGATCACCCAGCCTTCGAGGCCATCGACAATTAGCATGTCTTCGGGGCCGACGATGTTGGTGATGTTTTCGACGCCAAGCACCGCCGGGATGCCCAGAGCCTGCGCCATGATGGCCGTGTGGCTGGTGCGAGTGCCCGTCTCGGTGACAAAGGCCATGATGGGGGTCGGCGCGAGCTGGGCGGTTTCGGCGGGGGAGAGCTCCGTGGCGACCACGATGCAGTCTTCGGCAAACTTCTCGTCACTGAGGTCGTCGTCTTCGTCGAGCCCCAGCAGGTTGCGCATGATGCGGCTGGAGACGTGTTCGATGTCTTCGGCGCGCTCGCGCAAATACGGATCCTCGAGGCTGAGCATTTGGTCTTTGATGTCGTTGCTGACGGTGGAGAGGGCCCACTCGGCATTGATGTGCCGCTGTTCGATCAGCTTGCGGGTCGCATCGATGAGCAGCTCGTCTTCGAGCATGAGCAGGTGCGCGTGCAAGATCATCGTGTGATTGCCGCCGGGCATGCCATTTTCGGAGGTGACGATGGAGTCGATGCCCGCTTGGATTTGGGTGCGCGCCTGGGCCACGGCGGTGGTCAAGCGTTCCATTTCTCCTGCGATCTTTTGTGGAGACACTTTGCTGCGTGGCACCAATAGCTGGGTGCGGTGCAAGGAGCGCGCCCGCGCGATGGCAATGCCCGGAGATGCGGCAATGCCCTGTAAGCGAATCACCTGGCTCACTGTCCTTCTCCAAATTTGTTCTTCACCAACTCTTCGATGGCGGCGATGAGCTCGCGGCAGTCCTCGCCAACGGCCTGGATATCGAGCTCGGTGCCCTTGCCCGCAGTGAGCAACAAGACGCCCATGATGCTCTTGCCGTTGATTTGGCGGCCGTCGCGGCTGATGTAGAGGTCGGCCGAGAAGCGCGAGGCGGTTTGCACCAGCAGCGTCGCGGCCCGCGCGTGAAGCCCCAGTTCATTGATAATGGTTAATTTGGTCGATGCAATTTCAGTCATGCGGGTATGATTGCCTCCGTTATCAACGCCGCCAGAAGAAATGCCGGCATCAGAAAAACCCAAGAAGAGCGCCGTTTGCTGAGCACCAGCGCCAAGATGAGCGCGGCCACGCCCACTGCCACAGGCCGCCAGAGTTGCGTCACCACAGGCCCCAGTTCGGGGCAGAAAAGCACCACGGCCAACAGCAATCCCGCGAGCAACGCCGTAATGGTTTTGAGCCAGAGGGTTTTGGCAGGCGACATCCAGTGGCCGATGACGGTCAGGGCCTGCTCGCCGTATCGGTAGCCCGTGAAGACCGCGGAGATGCGAAACGCCATGTGGATGGCATTGAAGATCACGATGATGGCGATGATGCCCGCCAGGCTGCCAAACACCCAGGCGACGAGGGCGGCGATCACACCGGCAAAAGGAGTGACGCCGGAGTGAAAGAAGGGATCGCCCATGGCGGCCAAGGGGCCCATGGTGCTGCGCAAATAGGTGACGATCGTCTTGGTGTTTTTGGCGTCGCGTTCCATCTTTAGCACCGCCCCGGCCAACACCCCGGCCAAGAAGGGATGCGTGTTGATGGGAAAGCGATAGTGCTTGAGGGCGCGACGTCGTTTTTCGGGATCGGGGATTAAGCGGCGAAGCGCCGGGGCAATGCCGTACACAAACCCCTCGGCCTGCATGGAACTCGCGCTCCACGCGCTTTGGATGAACATGAGGCGCAGGCTCAGCTTCAGCAGATCGCGTTTGGACAAGTCGCTCATGGCATTCCCCACATCCACCACGCCGTGCTGAGCAGGGCCGTGGCCGCAGCCACCGAGGTAAAGCGCCAGTCCACCAACGACGACAGCACCGCCACCACGCCAAAGGCGGGGATGGCCATTTGCATCACCGAGAGGGCCACTGGATTTGGCGCGGGCAGCCAAATGTGCGCCGCCAGTCCCGCCAAGACGCTCAAGCCCACCGCCAAGACAGACTGCAATCCGCTGATGAGCAAATTGCGCGCCACGCGGCGATGCACCAAGCGAATGAAGGGCTCGACGGTTTCTTCGGAGACACCATGGGGCAACAGCTCGACAACGGCGTTGTCTTTGCGGGCCAACCACTTGTCGAATTGAAACGAAGCGATGCCCCAGATGGTGCTGAAGGCCAACACCGCCAAAGTGGGCGCGTCCCCCGGTTGTACGACGACGCCCCAGCGCTGCAGCGCGATGAGCGAAAAGGCCGCAGACACCGCCACCAACACCCAGTTGCAGTAGTGGGTTTGGCCCGTGGCGAGCAACTGCAGGGTCACGCCCAGCCACAGGGCGGGAGCGGGAGCGCCAACGACAAATCCCGCGATGAGCAAAATGGCCAGGGGCTGGACAAAAGCCATCTGTCCGACGCAACGCCGCTCCAGCATCAGCAGGCCGCCGATCGCAAAGCTGGACAAGAAGAAAATGGCTACGCTCGCTCCCACTCCAACGCTCCTGATTTTCCGAGGGAGAGTCGCAGCGGCTCTCCGGGAAAGGTTTGGATCTCGACGACGCGGCCGTCGCGGTGAAATTGGGCCAAGGCGTGCTTCTCTTCGGGGGTGAGGTAAATGGTGTCGGTGATGCGGTTGCGCCCAATGGCCGAATGGATATTGCCCAACGTAATGCGCGGGCAACGAAAGCCACTCATGAAGGCGCGGGCCAAGTCAAAGATATCGCTCAAGATGATGAGGGTGGGCAGGGCGTTTTCCTCTCTGGCGGCCTGGGCGAGCTCGATGATCGACACCACGGAGAGGCGAATGCGGCGCGGCACAGCCATGCGATACACCGTGGACATGGCGGGGTTGGCGGCCGCGAGATCATCGGCGATGATCAAGTGTTCGATTTCGAGATAGGGAATCCAAAACTGCACCACTTGGCCGTGCAGCAGGCGGTTGTCGATGCGCAGGTAATGCCGACGGTCACTCGTCATACGGCGCCTCCATGCACAGCGTCGTACGTGAAGTGAATGATGTGCTCACCGCCGTACGTCGAGATGTCTTCGGTGAGTTGGGGCAAGGTGATGCCGTCGCTGCGCCCCAAGAGCACCCGCAGCAGTATCGGCATGTTGAACCCCGCCACCATTTGGACCGTGGGCCCCAACAGCATGGCGGCTTCATTACAAGGGGTCCCCCCCGGCAAGTCGGTGAGAATCAAGATGCCCGCATCGGTGCCCAAGAGGCGCATGGCGGCCTTGAGGGCTTTTTTGAGATCGTGCCGTCCTTGTGCAGGGCCGATGCCCACCGCTTCAAATTTTTGCTGCGGCCCAACAATGAGCTCGGCAGCGTCTTTGAAGCCTTGGGCCATGGTGCCGTGACAGCAGAGCAAGATGCCAATCATACTTTTTTCCACACTCCTTAAAAACGCCGCAACGGGCGCCGCCCTCAATCCTGTTTGTCGTCAATCACGCGCGAAGACAGGGCATGGGGCGCCGTACTCCAAATGCGGCTGTTGCGCGACTCCGCTCCCTGGCGGCTCGCGGCATCCATGCGGCTTTGAAAATCCCGGGCCGAGTGGTGCCCCATGGATTTGAGAATTTGGTTGCGCGCCGCGACCTCGACAATGGCGGTGAGGGTCCGTCCGGGTCGCACTGGGATATCTACCCGGGGGATCATCACCCCCAGGATGTCGTGGGTTTGCATGACAATGCCCAGGCGGTCGAAGCTCTTGCTGGCATCCCACTCTTCCATATTGATGACGAGCTCGATTTTTTTGGTCTCGCGAATCGCCGCCACGCCAAACAGATCTTTGATGTTGATGATGCCCAAACCGCGGATTTCCATGTGGTGACGAATGAGTTCGTTGCCCGCCCCGATGATCGTCGAAGGGGGCACCAGGCTCACGTCCACCACGTCGTCGGCCACCAACCGGTGCCCGCGCATAATCAGCTCCAACGCGCACTCGCTCTTGCCAATGCCGCTCTTGCCAATGATGAGCACCCCCACGCCAAACACATCGACCAGTACGCCGTGAATGGCGCGAATTTGCGCCATGCGCGTGGCCAAAAACTTGTGCAGGGCTTCGATGAACAAGGATGAGCGCAACCCCGTGAGCAGCAGGGGCACGCGGTAATGGTCGGCGCTCTCCAAGAGCTGTTCGGGCATGTCGAGCCCGCGCGTGACGATGATCGCAGGCGGAGAACAACTGGTGACGAAGTCGCAGGCGAGGCGCCGCTCCACCGGAGGCAGCGACCAGAGATAATCGAGCTCGGTCTTGCCGAAAATTTGCACCACCCCCGGCGACAGCATGGACGTAAAGCCCGTGAGGGCCAGCGCCGGTTTTTGCACGCGGTCTCCGGTAATGCCGCGATCGAGCCCCGCCCTACCCGCCACCAACTCCAAGCCGAGTTCTACCTTGAGCGCGTTGAAGAGGGTGGAGACTTCCATGGGTTAGCCTGCCGCACTTTCTTTTTCGATAATGGCGTACACCGCTGACGCATCTTTTTCGGCCATGATGCGCTCCTGCTGGTCGGCGCTTCCCAAAAATTGTGCGACGAGCTTCAGCGCGTTGAGGTGCCGTTGGTGATCGCCGTCCAAGGGCGCGATGAGCAGCGCAAAAAAATGCACGGGCTGTCCGTCGAGGGCGTCGAAGTCGATGCCTGTCCGCGAGATGCCCAGGGCGCCGCGCAGCGCGGGGATGGACATGCGCGCGTGGGGAACGGCGGCGCGTTTGCCAAACCCGGTGGAGCCCATGCGCTCGCGTTCAACGATGGCGGCGGTCAGGTCGTCTAGGGTCACATCGCCGCAGTGCGGGTGCACCAAGCGAGCGAGCTCCGAGAGCACACCGAGCTTGGTGGTGGCCGACAAATCAATGCAAATGGCCTCTGGAAATATGAAATCCGTTAGTTTCATTTTGGTTCATGTTGGAGCGGCGAATTCCGTTTGGCCGGCAATGCATTTCGGCCGTCGCGTTTGCGTGAGCGAAACTGTAACACGTATCGCATTGGAGACAAAACATGGATTTATGGGTGTGCTGAAGCGGAAAAACGAGCGAAACAAATTGGGGGGAGCGAAGGGGGAAGGGTGGGGGTGTCAGGCGGTACGGCCTGCGCGCATGCGGCCCTTGGTTTTGTCGATTTGGCGTTCGATTTTTTCCATGGCCCTGTCGATCGAGGTGTACATGTCCTCGCTCTCCTCACGCACTTTGTACACATGTCCATTGGATGAAATCATGGCATCGCAGACTTGCAGGTAGCGCTCCATAGAGAGCACCACCGTCGCTTCGACTGGTCCGGTAACAAACTTTTTCAGGCGGGAGACCTTGTCAGCCACCAGCTCCTTCATCGCATCCGAGGGATCCATGTGTCGAAATGTCATTGAAATTTGCATGTTGTTTCCTTCCTGGCTTGCATCCGGCAAACCTTAGAAAAACTTTTTCCGCTTTGTGGACGACAAAATACCCATGGCTTCCCGGTACTTGGCGACGGTTCGGCGCGCGATGATAATGCCTTTCTCATGCAGCATCTCGACCAATCGCTGATCGCTGTAGGGTTGTTTGGGGTCCTCGTCGTCGATGTACTCCTTGATTTTATTTTTCACGCTTTCGGAGGCGATGTCGGCATCGCTCTCACGTCGTATCGGAGAATTAAAGAAATACTTGAGTTCAAAAATTCCCCGCGGCGTTTGTACGTATTTGTTGGTGGTGACACGGCTGACCGTGGACTCGCTCAACTCCACCGCTTCGGCCACGTCCCGCAGGATCATCGGCTTTAAATAATTGACCCCCTTTTCGAAGAAATCCTGCTGTTTTTCGACGATGCACTCGGTGACTTTCACGATGGTGCGGCGGCGCTGTTCGATGGAGCGGATGAGCCACTGGGCGCTGCGCAGCTTGTTTTGGATGTACTCGCGCGCCTCGGGGCCTTCTTTTAATGCGGTCTTGAAAAACTTGGAGATGCGCAACCGCGGCATGCCGTCGTCGTTGGGCACGACGAAATAGCGGTCGCCGACCTTCTGCACTTCGATGTCGGGCGTGATGTAGTTGTTTTCGACGATGAAATTTCGCGCGGGCTTGGGCTCCAAGTGCGAGATGATGCGCGCCACTTCGTACACATCTTCCAGTTCGATTTCGAGGTCGCGGGCGATGGCCTGGTAATTGCGTTTCTCGAGGTTGGGCAAGTGCCGGTCTACTACGTCGCGCACGTCGATATCCAATTCAAGTGCGTCGACCTGACACAGCAGGCATTCGCGCAGATTTCGACTGGCCACGCCGACGGGGTCGAAGTTTTGCAGCACCTTCAGGGCCTCTTCGGCCTCGTCGGTTTCGAGACCGGCCTTGCGGGCCAATTCCTCGATGGGGGGTTCCTTGAAATAGCCATCGCTATCGAGGTTGCCGATGACCATGTCGAGAAAGCGCTGTTCGGCGTCGGTCAAGGTTGTCATTTGCAACTGCCAGCGCAGGTGATCGGTCAAGGTGCTTTCGGCGCTTTGGGTTTCGCCGATGGCGCGCGCATCGTCGCCGCCTTGCCACTGGGGCGCGTAATCACTGGGCTGGTTGGCGTAGTTTTCGAGGTATTTGTCCCAGTCAATTTCGCGGGTGGCGGACACGACATCGGGATCGCTGGGCTCGGAGGTCGCCTTTGTTGCAGGCTCATCAGCGTCGGCAGACAGGGTTGGCGGCGCAGTGCTATCGCGGGATTCGGCATAATCGGCGCGCGCCTCCAAGGCGGGGTTTTCTTCCAATTCGGCGTGCACCATGTCGATGAGTTCGATGCGAGACAACTGCAACAACTTAATGGCTTGCTGCAACTGTGGCGTCATAATCAGTTGCTGCTGAAGCTTGAGCTGTTGCCGGAGTTCTATGCCTACCATGCGGTCTCTTTTCTGCTGATTTTGGGGTGGTAAAAGGGAAATAAATCGAGCGCTGGCGGTTGTGGTTTCGGCATATATCAAAAGTATAATTGCTAAAATTATACAAACAAGGAGATAGCACATAAAAAGCGCACACAGAGGGGCTTGCGCTTTGCAACGCCTTGTGCCAAGGTGCCCTGCTTGAATTGCGCCGGTGTGGCCAAAGCGTGTCACCGCCGGAAAAACAGGAGAAACGCAATGGCTTCACTCGACAAATCCGTCAAAGAACAGCAACTTTCTGCGGCCGAAGCAGAGCTGGCCTCTTTTGCCAAATCGCTCGCCGACAAGGGGATCAGCGACGCTGATGCCGCCAAAAACGCAACCCATCGAAAGCTAAAGGCCCGCGTCAAAAAGGCGCGCGCGCGCATTCAGGCCATCGACAATGCCGCTGCGCACGTCGCTGCCATGAAAGAGAAAGACACCAAGGTCCAAGTTGACAAAGCCGCCAAAACCGCCGCCAAAGGGGCCGCGGGCAAGGGCGGTGGCAAAGCGACGGCCAAGACCGCTGCCAAGCCGGCCAAAAAGAAATAACCCTTTCGCCAAATCGCCACACAGGCACACGGTACGACATGCAGTTTGCAGGGTTTACGCTCGCTGATTTCGACGCTTATCTTCCCGAAAAGTGGAGCAGCAATATGTACACGCTGCCCCGCCGAAAGGTAAAAGACAGCCTCGATCTCCTCGGACAAAGCCTGCGCGAAGTCTTTCAGTCCGACAGCCTAGACCTGCACCCACATCTTTCGGATGCGCATCCCTCGTTGTGGAACAACAAACAGGTCGACACGCAATGGCTCTTCTTCTCGCGCAGTGAGGCCGCCCGCCAAGAAATCACCGAAATCATCGACAAAGAGCGCACGCTGGCCGCCACGCTGGCCGATCCCACGCCGCTGTACCGCCAAATCTTCATCGGTGTGGCCCTCGACCAGCACCGCCTCTCCGTGGGGATATGGCTGCACTTCGAGGCCTGGGTAGATCGCAAAAACCTGCTGGCCCTGCTGCAGGACGCCACCAAGGTCGACGCCCTGTCCCGCCTCGTAAAAGACGCCCTGCCCGCGGCACATTGCCTCGGCCTGCGCGGACACAGCGAGCTCCCGGCTTCCCAGGCCACTCCCGAGCAACTCGCGACGCTCACCGCCGATTTTACCGCCCAACAGGGTTGGCTCTTCGCAGGCCGCCACTACGACCGCGACGCGGCCACAAGCGCCGGTCCCGCGCTGCTGCAGCAAATCTGCGACGACGCCCGCGCCTTGTTGCCGGTCTACCGCTTCATCGCCTGGTCGCCGACCAACGACGCCATTTCTATCGATCGCATCGTGGCGCAAATCCACGAAGACCGCGAAGCTCAGCAACGCGAACTCACCGAAGAGCAGCACGAACGCGAACGAAAAAGAGCCGAAGAAGAGGCCGAAAAAAAGCGCAACCGCGAGGCTGTTGAACAACGCGTCCGCGACGACGAAGCCTGGCGCCAACGCGAACGAGCCATCCGGCGCGCCCAAGCCATCGCCCGTGCCGAAGAAGAGGCCAAGCGATCCGCCGAGTCCGACGCCAATGCCGAGACAGCCGCCGCGCCTGCCGATGCCGCCGCGCCACCCGCCGAGGTAGATGGCAATCTCTTGCCCGCCAATTTCTCTGAGGTGGCCGCCGAAGCGCCCTTGCCCGACGCACCGCCGCCCCGGCGCGCCAGACCCGACGCATCACCCGCACCCAAGCACCCCAGCGACCGGCGCGATGACCGGCGCGATGACCGGCGCGATGACCGGCGCGATGATCGGCGCGATACACGTCCCCGCAGAGAATCCTCGCCACGGCGCGACCGCGATCGCAGTCCCAAGCGCGAACATGTGCCCAAGCCTGCCCCGGCCGCACCCAAGAAGCGCGTTGAGGTCTCCGAAGAGCGCCGCGAAAACATCCAAGTCTCCGATCGCATCGAGGTGCTCAATGGCTTCCTCAAAGGGCGCGTCGGCGTGGTGCAGAGCATCGACGAGAGGGGCGATCTCCGGGTCAATTTCGGCGCCTTGTCCGCCCGCGTGCCGCGTGAAGATGCGCGGGGCTTGGGCCCACAATAAATGAGCGACAAATCCGAGCGCCTGCAAAAGGTCATGGCCGAAGCGGGCATCGCGTCCCGCAGGGCGTGCGAGAAAATCATTACCGAGGGCCGCGTCCGCGTGAATGGCCGCATCGTCACCGAGCTCGGGACCCGCGTGCGCAAGGGCCGCGACCGCATTGAAGTCGACAACCAGCTCATCACCGCCGAACCACTCAAAGTCATCGTACTCAACAAACCGCGCGGGGTCGTCAGCACCGCCAACGATCCCGAAGGACGCGAAACCGTGGTCGACCTAGTGAAAGATGCGGGCGGCCGCTTGTTTCCCGTGGGACGCCTCGACTACAACACCTCGGGGGCCCTGCTCTTAACCAATGACGGCGACCTGGCCCACGCCCTCACCCACCCCAAATTCGGCGCCGAAAAGACCTACCACATGAAGGTGGACGGCCGCGTTACCGAAGAGGTTTTGGAGCAGTGGCGCACCGGCGTCACCCTCGACGACTTCAGCCGCACCCGCCCGGCCAAAGAGGTGTTCATCGCCGAGTCCACCGACGGCTTCACCTGGTTGCAGATCACCATCCGCGAGGGGAAAAACCGGCAAATCCGCCGCATGGCCGAGGCCACGGGGCTTCGCGTCAGCAAGCTCAAGCGCATCGCCTTCGCGGGCATCACCATTGAAAAGCTCCCCATCGGCACCTGGCGCCATCTCAGCGAACAGGAGATGTACCGCCTCAAGCGCGACTACATAAATCCGGCGCGAAGATCCCTCGGCAAATCCCCCGTGTCGCCGCATACCGATGCAGAGAACGACGGCGCTGCGGCGGCGCAAACCCACAGGCGCCAGCAACGCTCGGCGAGGGTTCCGCGCGGTTGGGGTGGCACCTCCGAGCCAGCATTCAAGTCCCGCACGGGCGAACCCAAGTCCCGCACGGGCGAATCGACGGCACCGCAAAAGCCAAAAACACGCGCGCCATCCCGGCCCAAAACGTCCCAACGCGCCACGGGTCCCGCTCGTCCGCGCCCCGGGAAAAAAACACCAAACAAGGCTTGACCTGTCCTGGCGAAACCACTATACAGAACGCCGCTGTTGCGGGGTGGAGCAGTCTGGTAGCTCGTCGGGCTCATAACCCGAAGGTCGTTGGTTCAAATCCAGCCCCCGCTACCCAACACAAAGCTCGGTGATTCATCGTCACCGGGCTTTTTTTATGCCCGCAACGCGACCGCATCGCATTTCATTGTAAAGCTGTTGTTGGCGTGTTGTTAGAGTCGCCCGATGCGCTGCCACAGGCGCACGCGCTCTTGGGCCTCAATGCGGATGCGCGGCGAATCAGGCGTGCAGCGACCGCTCGACTGCAGGTAGGCCGTCACCGCGCTCTCCCAGGAACCGCACTGGCGATACTTCTCCTGCAGGTACTTGGCGCCGCACCGCATTTGCCCCTTGCGGGAGATCATGTTGCAGCGAATGGAGTAACGCGCCGGGACCTGCATAATGCCCCGCTCCCCCGCGCGCCCGTAGACATTGGTGCGAAACCCAGAGGCCCGCTGTTGCATGGCCACCAGCAAGGGGGCCGGCACCATGGTCTCCCGGGCCACATCGCGCACTTCCAGCACGTACAACCGGCGCTCTTTCGCGTCGTTGAGGGGATGGCGCGTCACCCCGATGAGCAGTTTCTCCACCACGCGCTCCAGGCGATCCGGTACGGCCTGCGCCGACAAGGCCACCGAGGCGACCAACAGGATCACCAGCATCCGCGCCGTGAATGGCACTTTGGGTTGGCGGCGTTTCTCGTTCATCGGCAGGCAGCACTCCTTTCCAAAACAACCAGGCGACACGCGCGGTGCACGCGAGGTGTTCAGAGTGATTATACACCGCGATCAAGGCCAAATTTTGTCCATTTTAACAAACTTATTTCGCTGAGGACTGTGTACCTGGAAAACGTGCGCCCCAAGGGCGGGGCCGGGAAAGGCCTTGTGCCCATACGGGAGCTGCTGTAAGTTCCCCTGGGTTTTCCCGCTGAAACAACGCCAAACGTCGCGAACGCAATGCTTTGGCCCAACCGGACACAACCACATGCACCGATACGAAACCGCCTTTGCCGCCGAGGCCGCCGCCGCCCTCGACCTCCCCATCGACAACATCCAAGGCCACGTCCGCGTTCCCGAACCCGAACGCGGCGACTTTTCGCTGCCTTGCTTCCCCTTTGCCAAAGCCCTGGGGCAACCCCCGGTGAAAATCGCCCAAACCCTCACCGAAAAACTGAGCCAGTCCCAGCGCTTCGCAGTGGCAGCGGCGGGTCCCTACGTCAACGCCACCATTCACCCCGAGGCCCTACTCGCGACCCTCATCCCCGAAGTGCGCCAACTGGGTGATCGCTTCGCCACCTCCGACACCGGCCAGGGGCAAACCGTCATCATCGATTACTCGTCGCCCAACATCGCCAAACCCCTGGGCTTTCACCACCTGCGCTCCACCATGATTGGCAACGCCCTGACCCGCATTTTGGGCGCCCTGGGATACACCGTAAAGGGGCTCAACTTTCTGGGCGACTGGGGCAAAACCTTTGGCCTGCTCGCCGCCATTTACCAGCGCAAGGGCCAGCGCGACCGCCTCGAAAAAGAGGGCATCGCCTACCTGCTCGAGCTCTACGTCGAGGCCAACCGCGAACGCGAGGCCAACCCGTCCTTCGACGACATCGCCCGCGCCCTGTTTAAGCGCATGGAAGACGGCGACACCGATGCCCTGGAGCTGTGGCAGTTGTTCCGCGACATCAGCCTAAAAGAGTTTCAACGCGTCTACACGCGCCTCAACGTCTCCTTCGATCACTACGAGGGCGAAAGCGATTATCGCGACGGCATGGACGCGCTCATCGAAACCATCTCCGCCACCGCGGGCACGCGCATCGATCAGGGCGCCCTGGTGGTGGACATGCCCTACGGCGAAAACGAACCGCCCATGATGCTCAAGAAGAGCGACGGCGCCACGCTCTACGCCACCCGCGACATCGCTGCGGCCAAGGACCGCTGGCAGCGCTACGCCTTTGCCAAGTCCATTTACGTGGTGGGCGGCGAACAAAAGCGCCACTTCGAACAGCTCAAGCGCGCCCTGGACGCCATGGGCGATGCGTGGCAGGAGCGCATGGTCCACGTGAGCTTTGGCCGCGTGCACGGCATGAGCACCCGCAAGGGCAACGTCGTCTTTTTGGAAGAAGTGCTCGACGAAGCGGTGGAGCGCGCCCGCGAGAAGATGACCGCAGAGTCCTCGGGTCGCGACATCGACATCGACAAGGTCTCCGAAGAGGTGGGCATCGGCGGCATTGTCTTCGGCGATCTCAAAAACCTACGCACCTCCGATTACAATTTTGATTGGGAGGACATTCTCAACACCAAGGGCTTCTCCGGTATTTGCGTGCAGTACGCCCATGCCCGCTGCTCCTCTATTTTGCACCGAGCGGGCGGAGCGCCGGGCATCGACGCCTACGATCCCTCCTTGCTCGTGGCCCCCGAAGAAGTGGCCCTCGTGAAAGAGATCGGCCGCCTCCCCGCAGCGGTGCTCGCGGCGGCAGAGGGATTCGAGCCTTCGCGCCTGGCCCGCGCTGTTTACGAGGTCGCCCGCGCCTGGAACCGCTACCAACAAGCGGGCAACGCCGACAAAACCCTGCGCATCCTCGCCGAAGACGACGCCCTGCGCACCGCGCGCTTGGCCCTGGTGGACGCCGCACGCATCGCCCTCAAACAGGGTTTGCTGCTGCTCGGGGTCGCGGCCCCAGAGGCGATGTAAGCCACCATGACAACACAAACGACATGGCGCATTTGGGAGCTGGGGCTATCCCTGTCTCTCCTGTGTGTCGCCGCCTGCGGCAACGCCCCCGCCGATCGCTCGACAGCGCAAGGTGCCTTTGCCGCCTTGGCGCCGTGCCTCGAATCCCAAGAAGATACATGCCTGTTGCACCTGCTCGATAAACAAAGCCGCGACGACGCATGGGCCGCCTTTGCCATGCTCAAAGAAATCCGCACCCTCATCGAAGCCCACTACCCCCAAGAGACCAACGGAGACGCCTCGCTGCCCCCCACCTTGCAACCCCTGTTGCGCAGCCCATCGGGGGAGGCGTTCTTTGCCACCGTTTGCCAGCGCGTCCGCTGCGGGGTTCCCCTGCGAGAAGCCTTTGGTGCCATCGCGTCCCAAACGGCGCAAGGCGAACACACCGTCGAGCTCACCACGGTGCGCGGTGGGCGGTTTCGCATGCAGAACATCGACGGCGAATGGGGGCTCGCTCAAATGCAATCCGAACTCAAAGCAGAGCGCGATCGCGTGTACCGCGTTCTGTCCGAAGTGCGCCGCAATGCTGCGGCCTATGACGAACAACGCCGGGCCGTGGATGCGCCGTAGCACTGGCGCGCGCCCACACCACCTGTAACGGAGGAAAACCATGACCATCGATATGAACAGCATCGGACGTTCCCTCGGGCCTGTCCGCCAAGATTACACCTGGAAAGACACCGCGCTTTACGCCCTCAGCCTCAGCGCGGGGCGCGACGATCTCGCGTGGCTGCTCGACCCAACCCCCAAGGTGCTACCGACCTACGGCGTCATCCCCACGTTCGCGCCTGTCTTTGAGCTGCTCAAGACCACCGGTGGCGACCTGGTCACTTTGCTGCACAGCTCCCAGCGCACCGAAGTGCTCGTGCCCTTTCCGTCGGGTGGCAGCATGGAGACCACCGCCACCATTCGCGGCGTCTACGACATGAAGATCGGCGCGTCGATCATCATCGACACCGTCACGTTGGTGGATGGCGTCAAGACGGCGGTCACCGAGTGGAACCTGCTGCTGCGCGGCGAAGGCGGATTTGGCGGCGAGAAACCACCGGCGCGCCTCAAGCTGAGAGTGCCGAGCGATCGCCCAGCGGACTTCCAAGTCGAAGTGCCCACGCAGGACAACCAAGCGCTGCTGTACCGGCTGAACGGCGACATCAACCCCATCCACTCGCACCCCGAGGTGGCGGCGGCGGCGGGCTTTGATCGCCCCATTTTGCACGGTCTTTGCACCTACGGCATCGCCGGTCGCGTGGCGCTAAAGGCCCTAGCGGGAGACGACCCCGCGCGGTTTCGCGCCCTGGAGTGCCTCTTTGCCAAACCGGTGATGCCGGGGGACACCCTCCTCGTCGAGGGCTGGGTGCTGGACGAACCTGGCAAAGCCGCCCTCACCGTCACCATCAAAGAGACCGGCGTCAAAGCCATCTCCACTTGCCTGTTTGAGTACCAGCCCTAGCGCCACCCCCAACACCACGCCCGATTGCCAACGCGCGCTCGAACGCTTCGCCCCAGCCGGACGCCCCCGTGAATGGATGCCGCGCTACAGGCACTCACCGCGCTGCATATCGGTGTGCCACTCGAAATTGTCGGCGGCCCAATTCGTGTAGTACTGCAGCTCGTTGTTGTAGGCCCGCCCGGTGAAGGGAAACCAGTTGGCCTTGGTTGTGGCTTCGTCGTTCATTTCGTCCTGCCACAGCAGGTCGCCCGCCGCGTCGAAGACCCGCACCCAATCGATTTGAATTTCGTCGGACACGAAATCAGCGGCCATGGCGCCACCCAAGTCGCCCCCCAACGCCATGTTCAAAATGATGCGGTGCGAATGGCCCGCGGCGTCGGCGTAAGTTTGGGTGGCCTGGTCGGCACCGTTAAAGAGAAACGTAATGGTATCGCCGTTGAAGCGCAGGCCGTACACGTGCCACTTCTCGGGGCCGTCGGCGCCATAAGGCACAGTGGCCGGCACGTTGTGCGCGGCGCGAAACACCGGTTCACCCCACTGGTTGGTCAGGTAGTGATCGGCGTTCCAGGCACCGAGCCACTCGTTGATGTCGATCTCTCCGCAGCCCGGCCACACCACATTGCCGCCGTAGTTTTGTTCGGTGGCATCGCTGCCGAGCATCCAGATGGCGGGCCAGGTGCCGTCGACAAAGGGGTCGGCGTCGTTACAGCGCTTGCGCCCCATCTTGGCCCGCACCTCCACGCGTGTGCCCGGCGTGTTGGGCACTTCGTAATGACTGTTGATGCGCCCCGACGTGTAGGCCGCGCCGTTCATGTCTTGCTTGCGCCCGATGATGCTGAGCACGCCGTTGGCCGCGCCCGTGTCGCTACCCGAGTCCGTCGCCGGGTTGTCCGAATCGCTCACCGGATTGTCCGTGTTCCCCGGGCCCAGCGAGTCGCTCACCGGATTGTCTGTACTGCCCGGAGCCGACGTGTCGCCCACTGGATTGTCCGTATTCCCCGGACCCAGCGAGTCGCTCACCGGATTGTCCGTACTGCCCGGAGCCGACGTGTCGTCCACCGCGTTGTCGGTCGACTGGCTCGAACAGGCACAAAACAACGCCAGCACCCACCACTGCCAATGCATCTTCATCTTTGTTTTCATTTTCATTTTTACCGTGGCCTCCATTAGAAAAGTGCGACCCCTTGCAACGCCGTCGGGATGGGTCGGTTGTTGCGTTCGTAGAATTCAATGAGCTTGGCGGGCTGCGCGCTGGAGCGCTCGGGGCAAAAAATCAGCTCGAACTTGGTGGTGCCCGGACAGGTGAACAGCGACTCCGCGTCGTCGTAGGCAAAGGTGTACACGGTGGGCGCGGTTTCTTTCAAATGCTGCAGGTAGGCCGTGTTCCAGATGCTGTAGGGATGTTCGCGGTTGTTGCACTCCTCGGAGGTGAGCCCGGGGTGCGGCACGCCCGATGTATTGGTGGGGCAACACATGCGCAGCCCCAGCGGATCGGTCCATTCGTCCACGTGGTCGTCGTAGGTGATTTTTTTGCAGGGCGAGTAGCAGCCGAGCACTTCGCCGCCGACCACAAAGCGCAAGTCGAGATCGGTGTAGCGAGCGTCGGTGAGGTTTTCGTGGGCCGGACATTGCGCCGCCGCGTCTAGCATCGACGCGTTGATGGGAATGCAATCCGGGGCGGTCTTGGCCTCGGCGCCCTTGGGGATGATGACATAGGGCTCGGAGTAGCCGTCGACGTGGCTAGCGTTGTACCAGGTGACGCTGCCGCTGCTCAGGGACGCCCAGGTGGCCTCCATCTTCGACTCAATGGGCGGATGACAACCGCCCGGCGGACAGGTGCCGTCGCTGTTGGTGCGCGATTGCCCCACGGTGCAGTTGTCGCCCTTTTCGTCGCAGCCCCGCTTCACCCAAAAGCGCGTGCCCTCCAGGGCGATGCCCGCGTTGATGATGTCCGGGATGTCCCCTTCGTCGGGGATGGCGTAATCGAAGGACTCGCCGGAGGTGAAGCGGCGGTTGTTGGCCCCTGGGTTGTGGTTTTCGAGCACCTGGCGTTTGCCGTCGCCGTCGCCGAACTGAATCCAGATGGGATAGGCGCAACGGTTGGTGATGCGCAGCCGCGTCGGCTGGTCCGTGTCGTACTGCCACGGCGTCCCCTCTGTGCCCGTCGCCGTTGTCTCGGACTCTGTGTCGCCGGTATCGCGGGGCGCGTCGCTGCTGCTGTCGCTGGTTGCGTCACTGCCGCTGTCATTGACGGCACCGCTGTCGCTGTCGGGGCGCACGCCGCTGTCGGAGCCAGTGTTCGGCCCCCCGTTGCTGTCCGTACTGACGGGATCATCTGTCGCCGGGGCATCTGAAGCGGTATTCGCATCGCTGCTGCCGCAACCGAAGCCCAAACACGCGACAACCATGGCCGCCGCGCAAAGGGCGTTGCCCCTGCGAGACACACTACTCACGCGAAACACTCTGATCATTTTGCCTCCCTTATTGTCTTTGCGTTGATAATGTTCGACGCGCGTCGCTGCAACGCGCCCCCTCACTATACCCCTAGCGCCCAAAAAATGGCCCAAAGTCAGCGAAGTCCCGCAAAAAACGCCCCCGTGTACGGGATAACCACGTGTACGGGCGGTTCGTGCTCCCACCCTCGCCCGCATTTTGGGGTTCGGTTTCACACGCATTGTTGATGTCTTCGGTGTGGGGATGCCCTTGCGGGTACCCGGCCCAAAATCCCCGCCCCAAATCACTCTGAACGCCTCGTTTTCGCCCCGTTTTTTGTCGTCCAAAACGGGACAATATCTGTCTCGTGACGAGACATTTTTTGGCCGAATTTCAAAAAACGTAAAATAATGTGCAATAATTTCAATGGGTTAGCCTGCGCACAATTGTGCGCACCTGTTTTCTCCCGCGCATCGAACTGCGCCCCGGCGGGGTTTTGTGGCTACAGAATTTCCTCAAGGGTGGTGGCAGTTAGGATGCGGGCAGAGGCGCGGATGATTTGGTCGCTGTCGAACTGCGAGAGGTGCGCTTTGTCGTCGTCAGAAATGGCGCCAAACTTCATTTCGACCTGCCGCAATAGAATCGACAATGCGCCGAGACGCAGCCCCTCCTCACGGCCCTCTTCACGGCCTTCCTCACGGCCCTCCTCACGGCCTTCCTCACGACCTTCCTCACGGCCCTTCTGCAGGCCCTCTTGCAGGCCCTTTTCGTGTCTTTCGTCCAG